>Ga0169931_10015459_pt1 | contig 10208 bp, 11 predicted proteins | sample Kivu_15m_20L_FD_129675 | JGI IMG/M metagenome (GOLD analysis project Ga0169931, IMG submission 129675) | Freshwater microbial communities from Lake Kivu, Western Province, Rwanda to study Microbial Dark Matter (Phase II) - Kivu_15m_20L... | ecosystem: Environmental > Aquatic > Freshwater > Lake... | reverse complement strand
TTGAGATCATATTTTCCTCCTTTTTGTTTTTGCGAACTAAAGAGGATGTGATCTCAAACTTTTTTTGTAACCCCCTCTCTTCCAGGGTTACCGATTTTACAGACCAAATGTTACACTACCCAATTTAAGCCAAGCCATGCATGAAGCCGCATCGCGAAATTGGGAAGAATCAGTCTGGCCCGAAAGGAAAGAGGCAACCACCAAAAGAATTCATAATCTTTCCGATGAAGAGCTTGGAAAGCTTTCTCCTCCAGAACGTTTTGTCGCATGGTATGTTCGCCGAGATCCTCAAGCCTGGTATGATTTCGATTTTGATTCCTCCAAGTTATGGGAGGGAATCCTCCCAAACATGCCTCTCTTTGATTATCTTTACGGAGTCGCCCTCAGGGATTTGGATATCACAAAAGGATTGGCCTCCTTCAAGAAACCCGTTTTCCTCGCTCTGGGCCGCTATGATTTCATCGTTGCGCCTCCAAGCTCATGGGATCCTTTTCGAGACAAATTCAAGGACTTTACTTGTAGAGTACTTGAAAGAAGCGGTCATTCACCTCAATACGAAGAAGCACACAATTTTAATAAGGAACTCGTCGCATGGTTCAAGAAGCACCAGTAAAACCACCCTATGAACAGGTAGAAATTATATCCTCCAATGCATTAGCGCTTCAGGCATATGAACTTGGGGTGCAGGAATACATCAATGGAAAAGAGGCGAAAATGGAGACGAAAGAACAGGTATTGGCCAAATTGGAACATAGCAGTCTTGATGAGCTGTGGATTCAATTTCTGAAAATTCAATCAGATCTATTCTTTGAAAAAGAATTTGCTCCTATTTTTGACCAAACGTGGTGGTGCGAAGCTCATGAAGTTTTAGAAATTGGAAGCGGAAATGGGGATTTGCTAGCCAAGATGAGCACTACTTTCCCAGATAAAACATACGTTGGACTCGAGTTGAAACCTGCCTATGTTTCGCATTCTCAGCAACAATATCAATCTGATCATTTGACCTTTGTGGAGGGTGACGCCGAATGCTTGCGCGAAGACTTTTCTAATCGATTTGATGTAGTCATTCTACGCTTAACTTTACAACATCTTAAACAACCCAAAATAGTCCTGGAGCATGCATCTCGTTATCTGAAAAAAGGAGGGCATGTATTCATCGTTGAATCCCATGATGCATCTCGCCAAAGTTCTTATCCAACACCCATTCTGGATAAAGCGGTTCAAGAACTCAACCATCAAAATCGAAATCTCGGAAAAGGCAATCGTCTGATCAGTCTAGAAGTCCAACGAGAATTGCAATCTCAAACTTTGCCCCTCGCATCCTACTTTTGTGTCAAAATGTCCAATCTTGATGATGAAGGACGCGATTCGCCAAATTTCCCACAGGTAGTGATTTCCAGCCTTGAAGCAGGGCCTTCCTACCGAGATTATTATCTGATGTTCCTTCAAATTCTCAATAAGCAATGGAATATCCCCATCGATTTTGAGCAAGCCTATGAAGAAGGAAGCTACTTCGTAGAAAACAAGGCTGCCTGGTTACGCTCTGGGAAACATCTCCTACTTTTAGAGAAAAAATAGAGTAGAAAATATGATAAATCAGGAGCATGCCCTTCCTACTCTGACAAGAAAGAGATCTAAGAAATGGTATTTTCTTTTTTTATCTGCCGTCGTTTTCACTTTGGCAATAATTATTTCTTATCCGCAACTTTACTATTTCAAGGACACAATAAAATACAAAAATTTCCAAGTATTCTACGACCAGAAAATTCCCAATCAAATTTTCCCTATCCTCGATAGCGTCGAGCAGCTCATTCAGGCATCAGAATGTTACGATCCCAATTTGAAGTTTAAGATTTTTCTTCGAAGCGACGCGAACAAATACGCCCTGCTGCCATTTCAATTTCCAGACAAGGGATCTGGACAGACAATTCCAGGCATTAAAAATGTCTTTCTTTACAAATCTGATTGTTTGACCAACACCTCATATAATCATCTGGGCCATGCACGAACCTTGTCGAGCGTTCTCGCCCATGAGTTAACTCACGTGATGGTCCAGAACAAATGGTTCTTCAAGGCTAAAATGGCCTATTTTGACAAGGATAGTCTTACCCCTTTTGGAGCTTTGTGGAAAGAGGAAGGGTATGCTGAATATATTGCCAACGACTTGCCGATAACAATAGAGGAAGGAGTAAGAATCCTGAAGGGGTTGTCTAAACCAGACTATTTGCCTCATTTTGAGTATTTCAAATACTGGTTTGCAGTGCGTCATCTCATTCTGCAAAAGAATATGACTTTCGAAGAGATTTTATCTTCCAATTTGCTAATTACTAACGTGTTGAAAGATTCTCTTCGAGAAAAAGACCTGGAATTAGCCGAGCTGTACGGAGAATAGAATCGTGGACACTGCTTTTACAAGCTTACCTATTCCGACCGGGAATCACCAAGTAGGCACGATTCGCTATGATCTTGAAGATCCCTTCCGCAAAGATCTTCAATTCCCACAAGGACGATTGATTCCGATTCAAATCTACTTCCCAATGAAGAAGGGCCCTCATACTGCGCAGCTAAAGATATTCGAAAAAAGAGCGCACATTGGACCTTTTCATCCTCTTCATACGGATGTATATGCTATTCAATCCGATCTGTCGCACTTTGAAGGAAGCGATCATCCAGTGATTTTTCTAAACCATGCAAGTTGCGTCGCAATGACTGACTATGCTTTTTTGGCAGAAGACCTGGCTTCTCACGGGTATGTCGTTATTTCCATACAACATGATCTGAAAGTCGATGGAGATGGCCCGCCATTTTGGGAGAGCAGAAGCTGTTCAAGAAACGCCAAAGTCATTGATAACATCCTCTACGTCTTTGAATGGCTGAAGGAACATCAAAATTCACTTTTCCATGAGAAAATTGATCTTGATCGCGTTGGTTTCATAGGTCATTCCCTGGGGTCGAATTCTCTCCTGTTTTGTGTGAATCGCTCCCTCGATATGCTTGAAAAAGACCCACGCCATTCTTTGTTCTATCGAAAAGATGTAAAGACTGTCAGGGAGTGCTTAATTCTCATGGAGGCAACCCGGTTTGCTTTCCCTTCAAACAGCAGATTCCCCATATTTTTCTTATTTGCCGAGGACCGAGAACCATATCAGACCAAGACAGGCTGCCTCGATCAAATGCTCAAAGCGGGTCACAAGGTTCGTTATTACAAGGGCTCCACTCACACAAGTTTTATGGATCATGGATACGTCAATCCACCTCTCTCTAAAGAGTTGAATGAACCCTATTTTAACGGATCTTCAGCGGAGCGCGCAGCGTTTTTCAACCGGATGCGTGAGGAGATTCGTGAGTTTCTGGCTAATCATCTCGAACCATCCAATCTATAACCATTTTATACATAGCTACTTAAATTCAACTTGCAAATGACCGTTAAACCTGTTAAAGTTAAGAGTATAAATCTTTTGAGGAGTACTATCCAGTGAGAATTTAAGTTTGAATCCAGCTTTTAACCATAAACTTAGGAATCAAACTTATGTCTCAACTTCTCGTTCAATTTACACATCTTTTTAAATCTTTCGGATCAATTTCTCTTTTTGAGGATATTTCTCTTTCTATCAATCAGGGCGATGTTTTTGCTCTTATTGGAGAAAATGGCGCTGGCAAGACGACTTTGCTCAAACTTTTGACCAAAGCGATTTCGCCGGATCAGGGGGAATTTAGTACGGCTCCAAACCTCACTATTGGGTTTTTGCCGCAGGAAGTCGTCGTTCCCGATATCACCATCACTGTCCGTAAATTTCTCGAGGAGGGACTCTTATCTGAGCTTGAGAAAAAAATGGCTGTAGCCTTGGAAAAAGATCAGCTGACAGAATGGGCTGAACTCCATGAAAAATATGAACACCTTGGAGGATACAGAAGAGTTCCTATCGAAAAAGTTCTGACTGGACTCAAGCTAGAGACCCATCTTTTGGACCTGCCTCTAGCCAACTTAAGCAGCGGACAAAGAGTTCGGGTGGCTCTTGCCAAGGCATTGATCGAGAACCCAGATCTTCTGCTGCTCGATGAACCGACCAACCATTTGGACGCTGAAATGCTGGAATGGCTTGAGAATGCCCTAATCGCGCGCGAAGGCGCTACGGTCATTGTGTCCCACGATCGAAAATTCATCAACGCAACCTGTAATCAGGTGATCGAACTCAAAGAGGGAAAACTCAATTGCTATGGAGGAAATTATGATTTTTACTTGGGCGAACGAGAGCGTCTCATAGAAAGGCAAATCAAAGCATACGAAGCTCAAGAGGAAGAAAGGACCTCGCTGAAGCAGAAAATCAAAGCAATGACATTTTCCAAAGGCAAACCGCCTCCTCCATCAGATAGAAATATCATGGCCTATGACTACCGCGGAGGGAATCATCAAAAATCCGAAGCGAGAAGATTGGATGCGCTCAAGGCGAGGCTGGCAGCAATTGAAGCAAATCCGATCCAGCATCCGCGCCATAAGAGCATCACTGGATTGAAATTTGCACCTGTGCCACTCGCCTCAACAGTTGCGATTGAGCTTGAGGATATAGCCAAAGCTTTTGGCTCCAAAGTCCTATTCTCTCACTTTAGCACACTCTTGAACAAAGGAGATAGGGTTGTTCTCAAAGGACCCAATGGAGCAGGCAAAACGACTCTCCTGGAGTGCATATCCGGAAAGATCCCGGTGGATTCTGGACAGATTCGTATTGCTCCCACAGCAAAAATCGCCTACTTGGACCAAGAAATTGATGAGCTTCCGATGGATCAAACTCCGTTGGAATACTTTGAAAACCGTTTTCAGCTGTCCGAAGAAGATTTGCGCCGCGAGCTTCATAAAGCAGCTCTGGGCGGTGCAGATCTCATTCGTCGCCCCTTTGCCTCTTTAAGCGTAGGGCAAAGAAAGCGCCTCATGCTTCTCTCGATTATTTTGGAAAGGCCGAACGTCCTCTTGCTGGATGAACCAACCAATCATCTAGACTTTTTGACGCTTGAGGCATTTGAAACGGCTCTTCTGGATTTTGACGGCGCCATCTTGGCTATCTCTCACGACTCGACATTCATCGAGAAAATTGCTACTCAGGAATGGTCATTGAAAGATGTTTCCTGAACAACCCAAGATAAATAGCTGGGATTTCCCTGGGCAATATCGACCTGCAAAATCTCTGGGACTTCATAGCTGTAGTGCTTTTGAATATAGCTCTGGACCGCATTATAATGCTCGAGGGCAGTCTTGAGAATGACTTTTACCTCTTGGCCCTCTTCAATTTTTCCTTCCCATCGATAAATTGATTCGACTGCGGGTAAAATGGATGCGCAGGCAATCAGCCGTTGATCCAGTAATCCATGAACGATCTTTTTGGCCTCTTGTTTATCCCGGCACGTCCAGAAAACGTAGATCAACTTTGTGTGATGGGTCATTGCAAGCTCTTCCTTAAAAGATACATCTTTGAATTTTTCTCGTAGCCTTCTCGCACAAATTCGATTTCGTAACCGAGTTTCTGATAAAAGGGGAGCGCTTCCCAATCCATTGTTGTCAAAGAGACAAAAGTACAATCCCGTTCTCGTCCCAACTTTTCGCATGCATCGATCAGTTGAGACCCCAACCCTTTGTGCCTTACATCCGGAACCACCCATAACATATCTACGTAAAGACACCCATACAAGCTCACCCCTTTGACCCCTGCTAAAATTGCCTTATGTGAGTCTCTTATAAAAAAGGCAAAAGGGCGAATTCTACTCATCCCTTTCGCTGCGGCTGCAGCCTGAACAACTCCTTCAAAAAGAATATTTTCTTCTTCGGCTGTCGCTTGCTCTTGATAGGAAATTGGATATCGCTCTTTCATTAACAGGCTCCTATAAAAAATCGGGTCAAATGCATCCATAGACTGTGTATTTTTTATTTTAAAAACAGACGCTTGACCCTAACGTATACGTCATTCCTTATAATGGTCGCATCCTTTAAAATCAAAGGGATTTAAAGGACGAGGAAATCGATGGCTTATACAGTTAAAAAATTAAGCGAGCTCTCTGGGGTGACAATACGCACCCTCCACTTCTACGAAGAAATCGGCCTGCTAAAACCAGCCTACCACGGATCTAATGGCTACCGATACTACGAAGAAAAAGAATTATTGTGGCTCCAGCAGATCCTCTTTTTTAAAGAGCTTGGTTTTTCGTTAAAACAGATCCAAAAGGTTCTAGGGCGAGACGATTTTGACCAGCTTTCAGCCCTCTATACTCACCGAAAATCTCTAAATAGAGAATGGGAGAAAATAGGATTGCTGCTTAAGACCATCGATAAAACGATCAAACATTTGAAAGGAAAGAAAAAAATGAAAGACAAAGAGATTTTCGACGGGTTCAATATCACCCTGGTGAAAAAAGCAAAAGGGAGCGCATCCTATTCAGCAGCTGAAGAAATCGTTGGGAAAAGTGTCAAAAATCCCACGAAAAATGTCCAAGATGTTGAAAAGAGAGGGAAAGAGTTTTACGAGAATTTGACAAAGACGGCTCACGCCATCTTCAAAGATCTCGTCCACTGCATCGAAAAAGGGCTGGACCCCGCTTCTGACGAAGTGCAGCGGATCATCAAAAAACATCACGCTCTTACTGAACAAACGCATGCTGCTACTCAAGAAGTGTACACGGCTCTAGCGCAGATGTATCAGGAGCATCCTGAATTCAGAAAGCAACTAGACCCGTTTCATTCCGAGCTTGCCACATTCATGGCTGACGCGATGAAAGTATTCGCTGACAGAAAACTCTCGTAAAAAACCACGATCTCCCTTCAGAAATGGAGGGAGATTTCAATTATTTATCCCATCCCTTCAAATCCTCTTCAAGATCTATAAACTATCTTTTAAAAAAAGCCTATTGACTCTCACGTTACGTAATAGTTTATCATGTAGGACATTCCAATTTTTAAGGAGAGTTATGGCTTACACAGTTCAAAAATTAGCAAAGATCTCAGGGGTGAGTGTTCGAACGCTTCACTTCTATGACGAGATTGGCCTGCTTAAGCCAGCTTATATCGAAGCCAATGGGTATCGGTACTATGAGGAGAAGCAGCTTCTGCTCCTTCAACAGATCCTTTTCTTTAGGGAGCTCGGCTTTGAGCTGAAGCAAATTCAAAATATCTTAGGGAAAGGAGACTTCGATAAAGTCGCTACTCTCCATTCTCATAGGAAAGTTTTACAAACGAACATAGCAAGAACAAAAGAATTAATTAAAACAATCGACAAAACAATTAACCATTTATCAGGACAGAAGAAAATGAAAGATCCGGAAATATATCATGGCTTTAGTAAAGAAAAGCAAGAACAGTATGAAAAACAAATTATAGAGCGCTTTGGGGAACAAGGTAAAGTTCACACTGAAGAATGCCGTCAAAATGTAAAAAAATGGTCTAAATCTGACTGGGATAGATCCAAGAAGGAGTTTGCGGAAATCTGCACAGAATTGGCCGTAATGATGAAGAAAAATCTAAGCGCTGACTCGAAAGAAGTACAAAGCGTTATTCGTCGGCATTATCAATGGCTGAAGCAGTTTTGGACTCCCACACGAGAATCTTACCCCGGCCACGGCAAATTTATTGCAGACAGCGAACTTGGGGAAGCCTACAAAGTTTATCACCCACAGATGCCGGAATTTATTGCAGCAGCCATTCAAGTGTTTGCTGATCGAGAAATGGTTCGATAGGAGGAAAATATGAAAATAGAGATTTGCAATACACTGGCTCTTTTTCGTGAGACTGAACACCTGGATTTGAAAGATCGAGAAGCGCTATGGCAGGAGCGTATTGTGTCTCCTTTCAAGCCTATGATGCAAATGGTCCCAATGGACTTTGCCGCAATGGGAGCTTGTGATATCAACACCGCTCCGAGCGTTTATAAAACCTCCATGGATGCGCTTATGGAGGAGAACGTCATCAATAGAATCCAAGCTGCGTTAGAAAAGGCTTTTCAAGCCCTCAAGGCAAAGGGAAGCTTCCACTTTCCAGAAACTCTTCAGGTTGGCGTATTTGTCAGTGATGGGAAGAATCTCATTCACGAACGCTTGAATCACGGATTTAGCGGATTCGGAGGGATACCTGGCTTTATCGTCTTAATTTTGTCTCCGACAGATTACGTGTTAAAAAGCCTAGAGGCTCTTGTGGCCCATGAGTTTCATCACAATATTCGTTTCCTGATAGAGCCATGGCCACAGGACATGAATATCTCCGTTGGCAAATACCTGCTTGACGAAGGGCTTGCAGAGGCTTTTGCTGCCGAAATGTACGGGGAGGCATCCATTGGACCTCAAACGATTGGATTGTCAGAAGAAGAGCTCTCAAAAGCAACAGAGACCATTTTGCCCCATGCAGCAGAAAAAGGCTTTCAAACGGCGCAGAGCTACTTGTTTGGAGATGCGATGGCGGATGTGTGCGGATATCCAAAAACAGGCTTGCCTCATGGGGCTGGCTATGCAGTCGGATACCAATTGGTTAAAAATTATTTTAAAAAGACCGGTAAAGACATCTTCGCCGCCACGTTGGAGAGTTCTGAGAATATTTTGCAAAAAATTGGAGTCATTAATTCACAACCTATTGACTCTACCCACGTATAACGTGTAGTATACATCCTAAATTTGAGTTTTGCATGGCTATCTAACATTTCGCGCTTCTTATTGCTAAAACCCCTCCTTTTCAAGGGTCTTTTGCAAGTCAGCTCTTTTTAAAGAGTTCACAGACAAACGAGAAATAGCCCGAACACATTTAACTATTTGGTATTTTATGCATCAACCACTGATCAAAGTTCAGTCAGTGAAAAAAACATATCGAGACGGTAGCCATACTAAAGAGGCCCTGAAAGGAGTCTCTCTCGACATTTTTGAAGGCGAAATTTTAGGACTGCTCGGCGTCAATGGCGCAGGGAAAACGACCTTGTCCACAATCTTGGCTGGGCTGCATCCATGCAATGGCGGGGATGTCCTTTTCAGGGGAAAATCTATTTATGAGGACATCGTTGCCTATCGAAAGACTGTTGGATTCTGCCCGCAAAAACCGAATCTCGACCTTTCCCTAACCCTGGAAGAGAACCTCATTTTCGCTGGACGCTATCATCTTATGTCCACCGAGGACATCAATTCTCAAATTGATCACTTAATGGATCAATTTCACCTTAGAGAATACGCAAAATCCAAAGCCTCTGTTTTATCGGGCGGATACAAGCAGCGCTTTTTGATCGCAAGAACACTGATCCACAGACCAAAACTGATCATCCTAGATGAACCAACAGTTGGCCTGGACCCACATATTCGGCACCAACTCTGGGAACAAATCGTAGATCTCAAGAAAAGTGGAGCTTCCGTCCTTCTGACAACTCACTATCTAGATGAAGCTGAACATTTATCAGATCGCGTCTGCATCATCGACGCGGGATCTGTGAAAACAATCGACACCCCAAAAAAGCTCATGGAACTTCATCAGAAAGGTCGACTGGAAGATGTATTTTTAAAATTAATGCAAGAGTCAGATTATGTTGAAAAGTAATGCAATTACAAAAAATTATCTGACAACGGTTTATTATTTAATCCGTCGCGATCTGCGCATCTTCAAAGAAGAATTTTGGGGCAAACTAATCGACACATCTCTGCTCCTTTTTACGACAGTGGTGATCTTCGGCTATTTTCTGCCTGCTTATGGTCTCAAAACTGACTACGGTCCATTCCTCCTCATCGGTGTCATTGCTGGGTTTGGATTCTTTGAAGTGATGGGCAAGGTCAGTGTCATGATCGCTGATTTGGAAGGGGATCGAACGATTCTGTATACGCTCACGCTCCCTATTCCTTCCTGGCTTGTATTTGTTTACATCGGCGTCTCCTGGGCAATCCTCTCTTCGATCATGAGCCTCCTGATGTTTCCATTGGGGAAATTACTCCTGTTTTCGCAATTCGATCTAACAAAAATCAGCCTACTTAAACTCCCGTTGATTTTTATTATGAGTAATCTCTTTTTTGGATTTTTTGCTCTTTGGCTCGTGGCCATTTTGAAAAAGATGAGCAACTTGTCTCACCTCTTCGTGCGAGTCATTAATCCAATGTACAGCTTCGGAGGTTGGTGGTATTCGTGGTTTGCGATTTATAGCATTTCTCCCATCTTGGGGTATCTACATCTCGTCAACCCTCTTTTATACGTAATGGAGGGGATGCGG
>Ga0169931_10015458_pt1 | contig 10209 bp, 12 predicted proteins | sample Kivu_15m_20L_FD_129675 | JGI IMG/M metagenome (GOLD analysis project Ga0169931, IMG submission 129675) | Freshwater microbial communities from Lake Kivu, Western Province, Rwanda to study Microbial Dark Matter (Phase II) - Kivu_15m_20L... | ecosystem: Environmental > Aquatic > Freshwater > Lake... | reverse complement strand
TTTATAAATAATTTTAGTCTAAAATTAGGGTTACTGCAGGGAGTTTAGAATGGCACTTCAGTTAGCATCTCCAGGTATTCGTGTAAGAGAGGTAGATCTAACCCGTGGCGGCGTAAATGCAACACTAAACGTCGCTGCAGGTATTGCAGCACCTTTTAAAAAAGGTCCTGTAAATGAAATTGTACGAGTTACAAATGAAAAGGAATTAGTAGAAGTTTTTGGTGGACCTGGTGCTGGTCTAACTGATTACCACTACGAAAGTTGGTACGCAGCATCGAACTTCCTATCGTATGGTGGACAGTTAGATGTAGTCAGAGCAGGTGGTGGAGAACTATGTAATGCTAATGCTGGAGTTGGCATTGCATCAACAACAACTCTACGTGTTGATAATTTTGATGATTACAATAACAATCATACTTCTGATAGTTCTTTCTACTGGGCAGCAAAGAACCCAGGAAACTGGGCGGAGAATATTAAAGTTTGCGTAATTGACGCTTCTGCAGACCAAAGAATTTCTGGTATCTCAACCACAATGGTTGTAACCACTGGTGTTACTACTGGTTCTCATGGAATTCAAGTTGGTTATGCAATAACTCAAGCATTAAGTGGTGTATCAATCGGTATCGGTACAACTGCAGCAGCAAGTGGATATCTAAAAGGTGTTGTTACTGGTGTTGGTGCAAGTTCTGTTGATGTTAAAGTTGTAAGTTACGTTGTCAGCGAAACAGAAACTGCAGTTGATTATCAAGCAAATTCACTATATCAGTTCACCACTGCCAATATTGGTTTCTCATCTGCTACCATCGGTGACGTTGGTATCATGACTGGTGGTAAAGCACTAACCGACTGGTACGATCAGCAGAATGTTCTAACCAGTGTTGCTGATGGTGGATCTGATGCAATTACACTATCTTGGAGATCGGTTCTTGCAAAACCAGGAACAAACTCATATGTCTCCCAAAGAAGTGGACGCAATGATGGTCTAAACGTTGTAGTTATTGATGCTTCAGGATCTGTAACTGGAACTGTAGGAGCAATCTTAGAGAAGTTTGGTAATCTTTCAAAGGCAAAAGATGCTGAAATTTCTCCACAGAAATCAGTATACTATAAAGATTATCTTGCAGAAAATTCTCAATATGTTTATGCTGGTCTATCTCCAGTAAACTCAACTGATTCTTATTGGGGAACAAGATCACGTCCATCTGGATTTAGCAGTGGAGTTGTTCCAATTACTGCTGCAGCAAGTGCTTGGGGTCAAAATGCTCAGAGCATTACATTCGCTTCACTAGGTAATGCTTCTTATAGACTAACTAACGGTAAAGACTACCTAGGAGTTGGTTACTATGATGCTCCACTTGGTGATCTCTTAACTGCATATGATAAACTATCGGATCCTGTAAATAGCGATATTAGGTTCTTACTACAGGGTAGTGCTTCTAAGTCTAAGGAAGAAGAGCAAGCAAAAGCAAATAAACTAATTTCAATCTGTGAAGGTCGTAAAGATTGTGTAGCATTTATTTCTCCTAACAGAGATAGCGTTGTAAACGTTACAAGTGAAAGCACACAACTAACAAACGTTTTAGGTTTCTTTGCTCCACTTACTTCATCATCCTATGTTGTATTTAATAGTGGTTACCAGTACGTTTATGATCGCTTTAACAAGAGATTTGCATATATTCCTTGCTCAAATGACGTAGCAGGTTTATGTGTAAGAACCGATAGAGATCAGTTCCCATGGTTCTCACCAGCAGGAACAAGTAGAGGTTCTCTAAACTTTGCTGTGAAACTTGCATTTAACCCAGGTCAAGATGCAAGAGATAGATTATATTCTAATAGAATTAATCCAATCATCGCATCACCTGGTGCTGGTATTATTCTTTTCGGAGATAAGACAGGACTAGCATTTGAAAGTGCATTTGATCGCATCAACGTAAGACGCCTATTCATTACAATTGAAAAGGCAATTGAAAATGCTGCTAAGGCACAACTCTTTGAACTCAACGATGCTGGAACAAGATCCAACTTTGTAAATATCGTTGAACCATATCTACGTGATGTTCAAGCGAAACGAGGTGTAACTGAATTCCTTGTTGTTTGTGATGAAACAAATAACACACCTGACGTAATTGATCGTAATGAATTTATTGCTGACATCTACGTGAAGCCAGCAAGATCGATTAACTTCATCGGTCTAACGTTCATAGCGACGAGAACGGGAGTTTCGTTCTCCGAAATCGTCGGCACCGTTTGATAATAGGAGGACAAAACCATGCCATTACAGAACACAAACATTTTCAATATTCCTAATAATGAAAGAACAATTGACAGCTTTAAGTCAAGACTTGTTCAAGGTGGTTCAAGACCAAACCTATTTGAAGTAGAAATGAATTTCCCATCAGGGAATGGAATTTTTGATCAGATTGGTGATATTTCACATAGAATGCTCATCAAGGGTGCTCAACTTCCAGCATCAAATATTGCAGAAGTTATCGTTCCTTTCCGTGGTAGACAACTCAAAGTTGCTGGTGACAGAAGATTTGATCCATGGACAATCACAGTTATCAACGATGCTGACTTCCAATTAAGAGAAGCATTTGAGAAGTGGTCAAACTACATCACTAAGGTATCTGACGGTTCTGGTACGATCAATCCAGCAGATTACTATGCTGATTGGGTTGTATCTCAACTAGGTCGTGCAGAAACAACTCCTGGTCCAGGTGGACAAAATTCTGCTCCACTCCCAGTGAAGCGTGCTTACAAGATGTATGGATGTTGGCCAAGTTCAGTTGGTGCTATTGAACTTTCCTACGACAGTGCTGATGTTATTTCGGAGTTCCAAGTAACACTGCAAGTCCAGTACTGGGAAGCATATACAGGTTCAAACACCGATTCCGTAGTCTGATAAATAGACCAAAGGGTTTTTTATAATAATGGCGAAACTTTTTGGTTTTTCGATTGATGATGAAGAAAAGAAGTCTAAAGGCATAGTCAGCCCAGTTCCTCCAAATAATGAGGACGGGTCTGACTATTATCTTTCTTCAGGTTTTTATGGTCAATATGTTGATATTGAAGGTGTCTTCAGAACAGAATTTGATATTATCAAGAAGTATCGTGACATGGCATTGCATCCAGAGTGCGATACTGCTGTTGAACACGTTGTAAATGAAGCTATCGTTTCTGATATGAACGATAGTCCAGTAGAAATTGATTTAGATAATCTTCAAGTTAGTGCTTCACTTAAAAAAGTAATTAGACAAGAATTCAAGTATGTGAAAGATTTACTTGAATTTGATAAGAAGTCTCACGAAATTTTTAGGAATTGGTATATTGATGGTAGGTTGTATTACCATAAGGTAATTGATCTACAAAAACCAGATGAAGGTATCAAAGAAGTAAGATATATTGATGCCTTGAAGATGAAACTCATGAGAGTTCGTCCTAATGATAAAAAAGCATTACCAGCAAGACCTTATGGTGAGGATGTTACTTCTACTAAAGATGCTGATATAGTAGAATTTTATACTTACTATCCAGAAGGTGTTGCTCAAAAGTACGGATCAGTAGCTGGTAAAGGAATAAGAATTGCAAAAGATGCTATTTGTTATGTTACTTCAGGTCTTGTAGATAGAAATAAACATTTAACACTTTCATATCTACACAAAGCAATCAAAGCACTTAATCAAATTAGAATGATTGAAGATAGTCTTGTTATCTATAGACTATCTCGTGCTCCAGAGCGTCGTATTTTCTATATTGATGTTGGTAACTTACCAAAAGTAAAGGCAGAACAATATCTTCGTGATGTTATGAGCCGTTATCGTAACAAACTTGTTTACGATGCAAACACTGGTGAAATCAAGGACGATAAAAAGTTCATGTCAATGCTAGAAGATTTCTGGTTACCAAGACGCGAAGGTGGTCGTGGTACAGAAATTACTACACTTCCTGGTGGACAAAACTTAGGAGAACTTACAGACGTTGAATACTTCCAGAAAAAACTTTACAGATCTCTAAATGTTCCCGATAGTAGAATTGGTGCTGATAGTGGTTTTAATCTAGGACGTTCATCAGAAATTCTTCGTGATGAATTGATGTTTAGTAAGTTTGTTGGTCGTCTAAGAAAACGTTTCAGTGCTTTATTCTTAGATCTTTTAAAGACACAACTTATTCTAAAGAATATTGTAACCCCAGAAGACTGGGAAAACATGACAGAGCACATTCAATTCGATTACATCTATGATAATCATTTTGCAGAACTCAAAGATACAGAACTAATGAATGAGCGTCTTAATTTAATGGTCGCAATTGAACCTTATATCGGAACATATTATTCAAGAGATTATGTAAAACGTAAAATCCTTCGTCAAACCGATGAAGAGATTATTGAAATGGAAGAAGAAATGGAAAGTGAAAATGAAATGGGTGTTGGGGTTCCATTAGAAACTCAAAATTCAATCATGCAAGGTCAAATGCAAAATGATCTTGGCATGAGACAAATGGAACCAGATCTTGAAAAGAAAAAAGATGGTGGATCAACAGAAGCACCATCAATAAACATCAAAAAGGCTAAGATATAAATAAATACAGGCATTTTTACAAATTATGGATTCTGCAGAATTAGTTGATCTGGTAGTTTCTGATGCTCCATCATCAGAAATTTCCGATTATATCAAAGGTCTTTTGCTCAGTAAGGCAAGTGAAAAGGTTGATGCTTTAAAACCAGCAGCAGCTGCTGGTTTATTTGGGGCAGAAATTGAGACTGAAAATGAAGATGAAATCGAAACCGCAGAGGAAGAATGAGCGCATCACAACCATTAACTCTTGTAAATGATATTGGAGAACTTACATCCAACAATACAACTTCTAAAAATAGTGAACCATTTATAATTAGAACAGGTGTTTTATATGTTTGTTGCAATGATGTTGGAAAAGGTGGGCATATTGGAATTTGTAATACTACTTCAGATCCTGCTGGAATTAGTTCATTTCATATAAATCCCAGTGCTGAATTATTGTATAGGTATGCTCATCCTGCTAAAGCAGTTGTAACTGGTATTCAAACTGGATCAACTACAGTTCTAACTCTAAATCATCCAGATACTAAACTTAGAGTTGGTAACAGAGTTACCTTAATAGGTTCATCTGTTGCTGCATATAATAATGCAATTATTCATAAAGAAATTACAGCAATTTCTTCACCACAACAATGGAATGATTATAAACAAACAATTACTTTAAATGTAAATACCTCGGGTATTGTTACTGCATTTACTGGAATTGCAACAGCTGCTAGATCTGTTGTGTTTGTAATGGCACCAGAAACAGTATCAGGATCAACAATGCATCTTCACGAGGTACAATTAGGATGAAACTAATTTCCGAAGAGATCGAAGCAGTAGAAGTTATTACCGAAGAAAAAAACGGTAAGAAAACACTTTACATTCAAGGACCATTCCTTCAAGCTGAGGTAGTCAATCGCAATAAGCGTTGCTATCAAATCGGCACATTGGTTAATGAAGTAAAGCGTTACAGTGAATCTTTTATTGATAAAGGTCGTGCTCTTGGAGAACTAGGTCATCCTGATGGTCCTCAAATTAATCTTGATCGTGTCTCCCATAAGATTGTTGCTTTGACACAAGAAGGTAATAACTTCATTGGTAAAGCACAAATCCTTAGTACACCAATGGGTAAGATTGCATCTTCACTAATTGGAGAAGGTGTAAAACTTGGTGTATCCTCAAGAGGAATGGGATCCATCATCCAAAGGGATGGTGTTAATTATGTTGGTGAAGATTTCATGTTAGCAACTGCTGCCGATATCGTAGCAGATCCTTCTGCTCCTGATGCCTTTGTTGATGGCATCATGGAAGGTAAAGAATGGGTATGGGATGGTGGAGTTTTACGTGAGGTTCAATGTGAACAGATTAAGAAGACAATAAATACTTTGGTAGACAAGGATATCTTAGAGGCAAATAAATTACGTCTCTTCGGAAACTTCCTATCAAATCTATAATTTATAAATAATAACAGAAATTCTAGGTATTCTCGGAAAGAAAAAATGACCGTTAATAACGAACTACATGAGATGGAAAACCAGGTAACCCGTGGTGCTCAGGCTGCTGATGCGATGCCAAAAGCACCCAACTATGTACCTGACGCTGGTTCTATCGAGAATCTTGGCGGTCCAACTCCTCAGAATTCAAAGCCTGACGATGATAGCAATAAGATGAAGACACCTTCTGCATCTTTTGCTCAGTCTGGTGATGTTCAATTCAAAGGCACTGCTGGTAAAATACAATTACCTGGTCCTGCTGCACTAAAGGCATCTGGATATGGTCGTGGTGCTAACGAAGAAGTTGAGCAAGAAGAAGAGGAAGTAATTGCTGAGACTGAAGAACTAGAAGATCAGGTTGAAGAAGCACCAGAAGAAGAAGAGGAAGAAGAAGATCTAGATCTAGAAGAAGATGTAAAGGCACTTCTAGAAGGCGAAGAACTTTCCGAAGAATTCCAAGAAAAAGCAAAAACTGTTTTTGAAGCAGCGGTTCGTTCAAAGATCGGTTCTCTAAGAGAAACACTTGAGAACCGTTATGCTTCAGCTCTTGTTGAGCAAGTTGAAGCAATCAAGGGCGAACTAACCGAGCGTGTTGATTCATATCTAGAGTATGTTTCTAATGAATGGATCAACGAAAACGAACTACAGGTTGAGACAGGACTAAGAGGTGAACTCTCGGAGTCCTTCATGACTGGTCTCAAGAACCTTTTTGAAGAACATTATGTAGAAATCCCTGAAGAAAAATATAATGTTCTTGAGGCTATGGTCCAAAAACTTGATGAAATGGAGACAAAACTCAACGAACAGATTGATAGCAATATCGCTTTAACCAAGCGTTTATCGGAATCTGTTTCGGACAACATCCTAGATGAAGTAAGTGAGGGTCTTGCACTTTCCCAAAAGGAAAAACTAGCAAGTCTTGCTGAAGGTGTTGAGTTTGATAGTGAGGAACTATACCGTGAAAAACTTGTTACGCTACGTGAGGCATATTTTGCTTCTAAACCTGTAACTTATTCACAAGAAGTCAATTCAGAAGACGCAATTGCTGAAGATGTTTCTCCAGCAATGGCAGCATATTTAAATGCGTTGACTAAGTTCAACTGATTAATTTTTTCGTAAACACTAACACTTTCCCAAAACGGAGCAACTACCATGTTTAATTCTGCTGCATTGCAGAAGAAGTGGGCTCCTCTTCTAGAGGCAGATGGACTTGATTCAATCAAGGACAGCCACAGAAGAGCAGTTACTGCCCAACTTCTCGAAAACCAAGAAAGATTTCTAAGAGAAGAGCGTGCTTTCCTAACTGAAGCACCTCCAACAATCAATACTGATCCTTCCTCAACTGGCAACCCAGGTTTCTCGGGTTCAGCTGCTGCTCCAGTTGCAGGTTTCGATCCAGTTCTAATCAGCCTAATCCGCCGTGCGATGCCTAACTTGGTCGCTTATGACCTAGCAGGTGTTCAGCCAATGAACGGTCCAACAGGTCTTATCTTTGCGATGAGAACCCGTTATGACAACCAGAGTGGTACTGAAGCATTCTTCAACGAGCCAGATTCTGCATTCTCTGCTCAGAACAGTGCTGCTAACCTAACTCAAGGCGACTACACTGGTGGTGCTGATGATGGTACTAGCGTTGGTTTTGGTACAACTGCACAATCAGGAACCAATCCATCGATCCTAAATGGTGGCACAACTAACACCTATAACCTAGGTCAAGGTTTCAACACCCAAGCACTAGAAGCACTTGGCGATAACGGTACAACAAACGACTTCCGTGAGATGGCTTTCTCAATCGAGAAAGTTAGCGTAACCGCGAAGTCAAGAGCACTCAAAGCAGAGTACTCGCTAGAACTAGCACAAGACCTTAAGGCAATCCACGGTCTTGATGCTGAAGCTGAACTAGCAAACATCCTCAGCACTGAAATTCTTGCTGAGATCAACCGTGAGATCATCCGTACCATCTACAAGGTTGCTAGAACAGGCGCTCAAACCAACGTTGCAACCGCTGGCGTATTCGACCTAGACGTTGATTCCAACGGTCGTTGGATGGTTGAGAAGTTCAAGGGTCTAATGTTCCAGCTAGAGCGTGATGCTAACGCTATTGCACAAGAAACTCGTAGAGGAAAGGGCAATATCATTCTTTGCTCTGCTGACGTTGCTTCTGCACTTGCTGCTGCTGGTCAACTAGATTACACCCCTGCACTTAACGCTAATCTAACTGTAGACGATACTGGCAACACCTTTGCTGGCACTCTAAACGGTCGCTTCAAGGTATACATCGATCCATTCGCTGCAAACCTAAGCGCAGATCAGTACTATGTAATGGGTTATAAGGGTTCTAGCGCATATGACGCTGGTATTTTCTACTGCCCATACGTTCCACTCCAGATGGTTCGTGCCGTTGGACAAGATACTTTCCAACCAAAGATTGGTTTCAAGACCCGCTACGGCATGGTCGCAAACCCATTCGCAGAAGGCACTGGCGTTGGTGCTGGTCGTATTGCCGAAAACACCAACCGTTACTACAGAAGAGTAAAGGTACAAAACCTAATGTGATCCAAGATCACAATTATCAGGACCTCCTTACAAAAGGGGGTCCTTTTTTATTAGGTATGAATACATAGTAAAGCCGAGTTTAGCACCACTATGAACGTGCTTATGAAATCAGCAATAATTTTGAGTTTAATTGGATATTTTGTTTATTGGGGTCTTAATAACGCATACCCATCATGAAGAAACTAAACGATACTATCCTAAACATCACGGTAGCAATTATTGACTTTATCTATCGTGGATTACCAATACAAAGATTTTGGGTGCTTGAGACGATTGCTAGAGCACCATACTTTGCCTTTCTAAGTGTGCTACATCTTAGAGAAAGTCTAGGATTGAGAACAGAAGCACACTATTATCTGATGAAAGAACACTTTGCACAGACAGTCAATGAAACAGAACATCTCATTGAAATGGAGTCGCGTGGCGGAAGCGGTCGCTGGTTTGATCGCTTTTTCGCTTATCATCTGGTTCTCATCTATTATTGGATTCTGGTGGTTTATTATTCTATTGCTCCCGTTTCTGCTTATCACCTGAACGCAGGCATCGAATATCACGCAACAGAAACCTACCTAGATTACTTCTGGGATCACCAGGAGGACACCAAAATTGCTGAGATCGCAGTGGATGAGATGAATCATTATATTGAGCTTACAAGGGCAATGGAGATGATTTCATGACTGACCCAGTATGGAGTGTAATTTGGTTGCTTGGAATAGGATTAGCAGGCACTGCCTATATCATTTATTACATACTTAAATTAGCACATGATGAGATGAACAATGCCTAAAAATCAAATTTCAAAAGAAGAAATTAAAGTAGCAGTTTTAAACCTAAAGAGAGATCTTTTCAATGATCACATCCGTCATGATATGGATATGAAGGGACTAGCAAACAGATACCTTGACAGAGTTCTTGATAAGATCGAAGAGTATCGCTACTAAATAGTCCTATCTTGGGAAGCTGATTTGTCCAATAATCCTTGTACCCTACAGCAAGTTTCAAATAAAAACTTTCTGTCATTAGGTGGGTTCAAACTTATCATCAATAGGTGTCCAAAGGTAGATTTTCTTTGTAATAAAGCAAATTTACCAGGGATGACATTGGGCAGTGCAGTACAATCAACATATCTAAAAGATATTCCTGTACCAGGAGACAAACTTAGATATGAAGATTTAACAATCAACTTTATGGTAGATGAGGAATTAGAAAATTATCATCAAATCTATCAGTGGATGACATCATTAGGTTATCCAAAATCGATTGCACAATACTCTGAATTACAAACAAAAAATAGATTTTATCCAAATACGGATGCTGATGATCCGTATAGTGAAAGATCTGATGGTACATTATTAATTTTGAACAGCAATTATCAAATTGCTGGTAAGGTAATCTTCAAAGATTTGTTTCCAACATTTCTTTCGGGAATTCCTTTTGATGCAACGTTGCAGGAGCAGCAATACTACACCGCAACTTGTACATTCCGTTATACTATTTTTGATTTGATCGACATTGATGGAAAAGAAGTCTAGTATTTCCCTGGAAGTCATCCAGGAAATGTGGCAAAAAGATAGTGAGGTAAATCAAGACGAACTTGATAC
>Ga0169931_10015457_pt1 | contig 10209 bp, 10 predicted proteins | sample Kivu_15m_20L_FD_129675 | JGI IMG/M metagenome (GOLD analysis project Ga0169931, IMG submission 129675) | Freshwater microbial communities from Lake Kivu, Western Province, Rwanda to study Microbial Dark Matter (Phase II) - Kivu_15m_20L... | ecosystem: Environmental > Aquatic > Freshwater > Lake... | reverse complement strand
CGACGACTCTGACCCAGTGGGTCCCTACGAAGGCTACCGACGCCGCGCCCAGATCATCGAGCTCGACGGCCTGTTCCGATTCCGCAGCCAGTTCTATCGCCAGCTGGATCTCGGTCAGGGCTACGTCGACAGCACGAACCCCGAGGCTGGCACCCCGCCCTTCCCCACCGCACTCGACTGCGGCATTCACGAAGGTGGCTGCAGCGAGAAATACCTCGCCGACGCGAACCTGCGCTTGCGCCTTGAGCCCACGATCAACGTGACCGAGCAGGTCCGCGTGCGCTCGCAAATCGATGTCCTCGACAACCTCGTGCTGGGCTCCACGCCCGATTCGCTGGTCCGCATCGATCGCCTCGGCGGCAGCAACAACCTCTCGGGTCACGACGCGCTCTCGAACACGCAACAACCACCCGAGGTCGGTGCGAATGGCTACGTTTCCTCGGTGCGTGCAAAGCGCGCCTGGGGCGAGGTCGACACCGAGTTCGGAACGCTGATGTTCGGACGGATGCCATGGCACTGGGGTCGCGGCATGTTCTTCAACGCCGGTCAGTGTCTCGATTGTGACGGCGGCACGACCGTGGATCGCCTGATGGTGATTACCCAGGTGTTTGGCCACCGCCTGAACCTGGCGTGGGACTTCGGCGCCGGTGGGCGACACTGGTCGCAGACGGACATCGGCCTGCGCGATCTCAACGGACCGCCCCTGGATCTGGCGCAGAACGACGACACAATGCAATGGGTTGGCTCGATCGCGAAGACCGACGATCCCGAGCACTTCCGCAATCAGGCTGCCATGGGCGAGTTCGCGTTGAACTACGGTTTCCAGCTTGTCTATCGCAAGCTTGGCGCCTCGCTCTACCCCATGGACGACATGCAGCCCACCGCTTCCGGTGCTGCACTTTCACGCGATGAGCTGGCTGGAAATCCAACCACGTACTTCACGAACGTGGATTCCAGGGTCTTCATTCCGGACGTTTGGTTCAAGCTTGGCTGGCGCGCGCTCACGGTCGAGTTCGAGGCCGCAGCGGTGCTCGGCGAGATCGGCAACGGCCGCGTGCTGACCGCCGACAACGCAAACCGCGCGCTAAGCCTTCGTCAGGCTGGCTGGGTGCTTGCGAGCGATCTCGCGCTGTTCAAGGACACTTTCTTCATCGGCTTCGAGACCGGTGGCGCCACGGGTGATCAGGCCGAGAACAACACGACCTACCTCAACCACCGCTGGAAGACCGTCAAGCAGCCCGCCGGTGACAGCACCATCGCGGACTTCAAATTCTCCCCCGAGTACCACGTGGACCAGCTCCTGTTTCGCCGGATCTACGGAACCGTCTCGAACGCAATGTACTTCAAACCGCAGGCCGCCTACTGGCTCAACCTCGCCGAGACCCGCCAGATTGGTTTCATCGCATCGGCAATCTACAGCATGGCGATGCAGACCGTCTCAACGCCCGGCAACGCGCTCTCCTACGGCGTCGAGACGAACCTGGGCATCACCTACCGAAACCCTGCAGACGGCTTCTACGGCGGCGTGACCTGGGCGGTCCTCTTCCCCATGGACGCCCTGGATCGACCCGGCAACGCGGCCGGCGACGGGCTCTGGGAGCGTAACGAAGACTCCAACAACGCCCAGACCCTGCGCCTCTTCCTCGGCGTGCAGTTCTAGCGATCGGCCTCACCCCGGTCCGTACCGACCGACCGTGCTCTTCGACCGCCTGCCGGTACGCGTGGTAATACCTGGTTATGTCCAACGTAGCGCCCGTGATCGCGTTCGCTTCTCTCAGTCTCCGAACGGTGGCGGCAAGGACAGTCCGGCCTGGGACTTTCAGTGGTTCGTCGAGAACTACAAGGTCAACCAGCGCCATCGCTTCACGATGCGGATGATCTACGTACCCTTCGAGTCTCCCGAACAGATTCGCAAGCTGGCCGAGGCGCAGGCCAAGATCTTGGATCGACAGCCCTGAAGCGACGCGCGCTGCGCTACTTGCCGCCGAGAGAGGCGATGCGCTCCTCGGCGTCCTTTCGATCCTTCTCCGTCAGTTTGGACCCGCCTGCCTTCAGATAGTTCTTGAAGGCCAGGAGCGCCTTGTCGTTCTCTTTCTGTTGCGAAAACAGGATGCCGAGATCGTAGTACGCACCCGCCTGCGTCGGATCCAGCGACACCGCCTTTTCATAGGCGGCGATGGCCTCGTCCACCTGTCGCAGACGGCGGTGCGCGACCCCCAGGTTGAAATACGATTCGCCAACCCCTGGCTTCAGCAGAATCGCCTTCTTGAAGGCGACGACAGCGCCTTCCTTGTCCTCGGTACGATTGAGCGCGATGCCAAGGTTCGTCCAGCCCTGCGCTTCGCCGGGCTTTTTCTCGGTGGCGAGTTTCAAAGCCGCGACGGCCTTGACCACGTCGCCCTTCTTTCGATGGACCACGCCGAGCGTCAGCAGCGCCTCGAAGGAGACCTCGTCGTCCTTCGACAACGCCGCCTGGTCGAGCACCTCGACAGCCTTGTCCAGCTTGTCGAGCCGAAGGTAGACCGCGCCAAGGTTGGCGAGCGCCAAATCGTTCTTGGGCGAGATGCGCAGGCTGTGCTCGATCGATACCGCGGCCTTGTCGTAATGGCCCTGTTGTCGATAGAGGTTGCCCAGCGTGAAATGGGCGGCGGCGAACTCCGGACGAAGCTCGATGGCCTTGTTCAACTCGGCGGCCGCCTCAACCAGCTTGCCCTCGCGCTTGAGCAAGAGCCCGGTGTTGTAGTGATCGGAGGCCTCGTCCGCCATCGCCGGCTTGCCCAACGAGAGCAACAAGCCCAGTCCAGACACCAGCGCGAATTTCTTTGCCATGAACAATTGGACCTCCGATAGCCCCGAAAGCATACACCGGAAGACCGAATTCTAGACGGCCAACAACGCGGTCCGTCGAGAGCGACAGACCGCGGTCACACGAGCCAACGCGTCAGTGCTGCATGCCCGGAGGCATGGTTACGGGGAGACGGAAGATCAAATCCCCGAAGACGCCGACGATGAGCAGGATGGCGAAGAAGACCGACAGGACGAATACCAGTCGGTTGATGCTGCCCTCATCCCAGAGGTGCATGAAGAACATCACAACCAGCGTCGCCTTGGTGGACGCAATCGCCATGGCCAGGATGATGTTGAAGTCACCGAGGTCCATCTTGCCGGTCACGTAGGTCAACCCCGTGAAGGCAAGCAGGATCAAGTAGATCACCACGTAGCGCTGAATGCCGTGGTTCTCGTGCTCGCCAGAGGCGGCGTGTTCAGAATGGTTATTTGCGTGATCTTGCGCCACAGCGGTCACCTTTGCGTCAGATGAGATACAGAAGCGGGAAGAGGAAGATCCACACCAGGTCAACCAAGTGCCAGTAGAGAGCACCCAGCTCAACACCAACGTAGTTGTCCTTGTGGTAGCGGCCCTTCAGCGTGCGGACCAAGACGAAAACAAGAACCGTCATACCGATGATGACGTGCAGCGCGTGCAGGCCCGTCGTCAAAAAGTAGATGGCGAAGAAGATGTTGGCCGGTCCGGGAGGCGCCCCGTCGCCCGTGAAGGCGTACCACTTGCCAGGCAGGAGGCCGACGTGGAACTTGTGGGTGTACTCGCCGTACTTGATGAAGAGAAAGCCGAAGGCGCAGATGATCGTGAAGACCAACAGGCCGATGCCCTTCTTGATCTCGTTCACCTTGATGGCGTGATACGCCCAGGCAACCGTGAACGAGCTGGTGATGAGCACCACCGTGTTCAGTGTGCCCATGTTCAGATCCAGCAGCTTGGCGGCGGCCTGGAAGGTGTCCGGGTACATCCATCGGTAAACCGTGTAGCCAAGGAACAAACCAGCGAAGAGCAGAACTTCCGTGGCCAGGAACAGCCACATGCCGAGACGAACGGCGTAGTTCTGGGTGCCGATGTCCTCGAAGTGATGCGCGAGGTAGGCGTTCGGACCCGTCGCGGCGTGGGCTTCAGATGACGACATGTTCAGCCTCCTCACCTTTCTTGCGGTAGGTATACGGATCTTCGTCCACAATCGGCGTCGTGTGGAAGTTTTCGGTCGGAGGCGGCGACGAGGTCTTCCACTCGAGGCCCGAAGCGCCCCATGGATTGTCGCCGGCAACCTTGCCGTTCTTGATCGCGTAGATGAGGTAGATCGCGATGGTGACGAAGCCCATGGCCGTCAACACGGCACCGGCTGTCGCAGCCACGTTCAATGACTGACCGTCGGCGGCGTACATGTAGTAACGGCGAGGCGCGCCCATGTTGCCGAGGAAGAACATCGGAATGAACGTCGTCGACAGACCCACGATGATGAAGGCAGCCGAGACCATGCCCCAGCCCTCGTGGTACATGCGCCCGAACAGCTTCGGGAACCAGTAGTGCAGCGCTGCGAGGAAGCCCATCAAGGTCGCACCGACCATGATGTAGTGGAAGTGCGCCACGACGAAGAGCGTGTCGTGCCAGAACACGTCGAGCGAAACCGTGGAGAACACGATGCCCGTCATGCCGCCGAACACAACGAAGTAGAGGAAGCCGCAGACGTACAGGAAGGGCGTCTTGAGGCTGATCGAGCCGCGGTACAGCGTTCCGATCCAGTTGAACACCTTGATTGCGGTGAACACGCCAACCAGCATCGAGACGATGCCGAAGGCGCCTGCGTCCATCGACGACTGACCGGACAGGTAGAGGTGGTGACCCCAGGCGAAGAAGCCGACGAAGGCGATGCCGAGTGACGAGTACGCCACCATGCTGTAGCCGAAGACGTTCTTGCGCGAGAAGGCCGCGACGGTCTCGCTGATGACGCCCATCGCCGGCAGAATCATGATGTACACGGCGGGGTGCGAGTAGAACCAGAACATGTGCTGGAACAGAATCGGATCGCCGCCCTTGGCTGGGTCGAAGAAGCCGAATCCGAACACACGCTCGATGCCGGTGATGAACGCGGTCAAGCCGATGACCGGCGTGGCCAGGATCTGAATGACGCTGGTGGCGTATGAGCCCCAGACGAAGAGCGGCATACGCATCCAGGTCATGCCGCGCGGACGCATCGTGTGGATGGTCACGATGAAGTTAAGGCCGGTCAAAATCGACGAGAAGCCGATGATGAACACACCCATCAACGCCGGGAACAGCTCGGCCGGTGTGCTGAGGCTGTACGGTGCGTAGAAGGTCCAGCCGGTATCCACGCCACCGGTCGCCATGCTGGTGACCAGCAATGCAGCACCAGCCACGTAGACGTAGACCGACAGCAGGTTGAGGCGTGGGAACGCCACGTCCTTGGCACCCAGCATGAGCGGCAACAAGAAGTTACCGAAGATGCCCGGGATGGCCGGGATCATGAACAAGAAGATCATGGCGACCGCGTGGAGCGTGAACGTACGGTTGTACGTGTTCGCACCCATGATGGTCTCATCCGGCGTGAGGTGCTCGATGCGAACACCCATCGCCAAGATGCCGCCGATCAAGAAGCCGACCAGCGTCAACACCAGATACATGAGCGCGATGCGCTTGTGATCCAGCGTGATAAGCCAGGACTTCAGACCGCGGGTCTGATTGAGATATGAGATCGCGGGCAGCTGTGGTTCTGCTGCCTCGCTGGCGTCAGTTGATTGTGGACGGCTGGACGGGTCCATAGACCGGCTCCTTCGATTCCAGGTTGTCCAGACGGTTGGTCCGGAGCGATTTGATGAACTCAACCAGAGCTGCGGCCTCGGGCGCCGTCAACTTGCCGCGATACGACGGCATCACCTGCTGGTATCCCTTCACCACCTTTGCGTACGGATCCATCATCGACTCGGTGAGGTAACCCTCTTCCGCCGTGATGGTCTCACCCGTGAGCAACAACGTCTTGCGCATGTACAGGTCGGTCCAGGTCGGGCCGATGTGCTGCTCGCCGTCGGTGCTGTGGCATTTGAAACAACCGTGCGCCTCTGCGACCCGCTTGCCGTAGCTCACGAGATCGTTGCGGAACTCGGTGGAGCTGCCGGTCGAGCTGCTCGAATCGATGCGATCCGAGTGGCCGCCCTGGCGCTGCTTGGCCAACCAGGCGTCGTAGTCGGCAGGCGCCATCACGACGACCTCGGCCAACATCTGCGAGTGCCAGGTTCCGCAGAACTCGGTGCAGCGCACCGGGAACCGACCCACCTTGGTGGCCTCGAACCACAGCTCGGTGTAGCGGCCGGGAACCACGTCCTGCTTGACGCGGAAATCGGGAACGAAGAACGAGTGGATAACGTCACGGCTCGTCATCAGCAAGCGGACCGGACGGTTCGCTGGCACGTGGAGCACGGCGTTTTCGTTCGGGCCGTCCGGATGAGCGAAGTGCCACATCCACTTTTTGCCGGTGACGTACACGTCCGTTGCGTTTGCAGGTGGCGTCGTCATCCAAAGGTAGTCCTTGAAGCCGATGTAGAACCAGGCGAGGAACACAACGGTAGGAACCGAGATGGCAACGAACTCGAACTTGCCGCTCGGATGAACGATCGGCGTCGTGACGTTCTTGCTGCGCTCACGGTACTTGAACATCAACACCAACGAGACGCCACCGGTGACAGCAGCGGCCACCATCGTGACGATAAACATCACGTAGTGCAGACGGTCAACGTTCTGTGCAAACGTCGAGGCCTGTTCCGGCAGCCACAAGAGCCGGCGCATCAACTCTTCAAGGAACGCGATCATGCGGTCCTCCCAACAGGGTGCTTGCGCATCTGGATTTCCTTCCACCACAACACCCCTAGGAGCGTGAACAGAGCCAGGCCAGAGAGGCCAGCACCGATGCGCACGAACCCGGAGACGAAGGGCGTGTACTTGCGTGACATGGGGTCATATTTGAAACAGGAGAGCAGCACGCGATCGATCGTGGTTCCCACCCTTCCGCCACCCGCCTCGACAACCGCCATGCGGAGGGTTTTGGGGTCGAAGTCCACGCCATACACGTATCGAGAGATCTTACCGGCTGGCGTCAAAACAAAGGCCACCGCGGCATGGGCGAATTGCTTGGACTCGGCGTCGTAGAAATAACGAAAGCCGAGTTTGTCAGCCATCGTCCTGGCGGCAGAGTTCTCAAGCGTGGAACCTGCGACCGGCATCACGAATGGCCAGCCCGAATCGGCGCCCTGGTGCTTGCTTGCACCGAGGTTGCGCAACAACATCCGCTGATTGGTGTTGGCGCTCTTGATCTTCTCATTCGGATCAACGCTGACCGCGAGTGCGTTGAAGTCCTGGCCGAGCTTGAGTCCCGAGGCCTTGATCGCCTTGACCAAACCCTCGTGCACCAGGTTGCAGAGCAGCGGGCACTGGAAGTACCCCATCGTCACGATGACGGGCTTGCCCTGGTCGAGAACCTGACCCACCGAGACCTTGACGCCGTAGCCGTCCACGAACTCGAGGTCGCGTGGAACCATCTCACCGAGGTTCTCAACGACATCGATGTTCTGCGCGTTCTTGTCGCCGCCACCAACCGATGGAATCATCTTGTTGTAGCTGCGATAGCCCGCCGCGTGCGCAACGCCACCCACCGCCCCAAGGGCGAGAGCAGCGGCAAGCGCGAGTGGCATGCGTCGGATCACGGGGCCTTCCCCTCCGTGGCAGCAGGAGCCTTCACAGGTTTGCCGGGCGTTGCCTCGGTCGGCGCAGCAACGACAGGCTGACCCGCCTTCAGGTTGCGGATCTGCAACTCGAGGGTGCCCGGAGCCGTCGGAGCGGTCGGCCAGTTCAGTGGCTTGACCTCGGGCGACGCGTGGTTGTTCTCGGAAATGACCTTTGCGATCGCGTTGCCGATCGGCATGCGAGCGAGGCCCTTGCCGCGATCCGACCAACCGTAGCTGTTGAGCGCGTGGCTCGTGCGTGCGTTGAACTCTTCAAGACGGCGATCCGAGTCGAAGTGGATGCTGTCCACGATGCCGATCTCGGCCTGACCAACCTTGCGTTCCTTCGCAACGCCGTACTTCGATTCCAACTCCGCTGTGCCCTTCTTGAGGATAACAAAGGCAACCCAGGCGGAAACCGCGAACAGAACCACCGAGACCGCGCCGACGCCGACGATGATCTTGATGTTGATGCCGGCGGTTGCTTCTTCCGTCGAGCGCTGATGAGGCGTATTGGGGCTGTCGTGGCTCATGGCTGGCGGTACCGAAGTGAGGTGGACAGATAGGGGTCTTTGACGGGCACCATGTTCTGGCCGCGCAGGCGCCAAACCACGAATGCCGTGGCGATGCCGCCGATGCCAAGCCAGGCCGGGATGAGCGTCCAGTGGAAGGTGGCGTGCTCTTCATTGACGGTCGGGAAGACCAACCAGTACAGGTCCAGGAAGTGCAACACGAGCACCCAGACGGCCCAGAAGCGCATCTTGCGTGGGTCACGCTTGCGAGCCCGCGAGAGCAACGCAAAGAACGGAATCAGGAAGCGCGCGAAGATGAGCACGAGGCCAACCCAGGCCCAGCCCGATCGCATGCGGATGATGTAGAACGGTGTCTCTTCCGGCAAACCGGCGATCCAGATGAGGATGAACTGCGAGGCAGCGATGTATCCCCAGAACGCGGTGAAGGCGAAGAAGAGCTTCGAGATGTTGTGGAGCTGTTCGACCGTGACATAGGGGCCGAAGGTGTTCTTCGTTCCCTTGATCATCATGGTCGAGACCACGAGGATCCAGATGGCGAGAACGCCACCCATGCTGCCGCCGAAGTAGTAGACGCCGAAGATGGTCGAGAACCAGAGCGGGTCGAGCGTCATCAGCCAGTCGATGCCAGCGAAGGTCAAGACGAGCGCCATCAGCGGCAACGCACCCGTGCCGAGCTTGCGCAGCTTGAGCGTCATCTCTTCCTTGCCGTTTGAGTCCTGCTGGTTCGACCAGGAGAACAACAGCTGCGAGATGATGATGGCGACAACGAAGTACCCAACCGAGCGGCCAATGAAGAAGCCAGAGTTGAGGTAGGAGTGTGTCTTCTTCTCCATCAAGTGCGCCGCGTGGCCCGTGAAAGTCTCGGGGTGCATCCACGAATAGATCTTGGACAGCGAGAGCGCGAGCGGAACGAAGAGCAGCGCCATGACCAGGACGCTGGTTGCCATGCCCTCAAGCGGACGGCGGACCAGGGTCGGCCACTTCGCTCGGAAGGTGTGCAGGATCATCAGGAAGGCAAGCGAGGTGATTGCGATGCCGGCCCAATAAGAAAACGCGACCAGGTACGAGTAGGCGGCGGCCTTGTCACTGCTGAACAAGCCAACGAGTGCAGCCGCCAGACCCAATACACCGATACCACCGGCCGTTTTCATCAGGCCCTGACCGCCCGAGAAGCGATCGATGTGGACGGTGACGACCTTTTCGTCGTGAGAACTCACTTTGCAGCCTCCTGTTGCAGCCGGGCCGCCTCGGCAGGCGGGATATCGGCCAGCGCCTGTGATCCAGCAACCTGCAAGGCGCGGATATAAGCCACAACTGCCCAGCGCTCGCGCACGGGGAGTTCGGCTTCATAGGCCGCCATCAGGCCGTGGCCTCGAGTCGCAACATCAAAGATGTAACCCACGGGCCGATCACGAAAATCAATCAATGATGGTGGCGGCTTGAGCGCCATCTGTGTCGCGACGATGCTGTCGCCATCGCCAAGCGGTCCGTGACACGTTCCGCAGGTGATGTTGTAGTGCTTGCGGCCAAGCTTCATGAACTTCTCGTCAACCGGGAGCGGTATCGAGGTCACGAAATGGTCGTTGCCGTCGGCAGCGCGAACCTTGCCGGCCGTGATGGCAGGCTTCAGCGTCAGACGCTCGCGAGGCACGGTGCCCGCCGGCGGCTTGCGCATGGTCATGCCGTCGGCGAAGAACGAGCTCTTCTTGTAGGGATCGACCCGAGGCTGACGGGCAGACATCGGGTTGATGATGTCCTCGTCGATGCAGGCAGAAAGCGATCCCAGCGAAAGCAGGGCTGCGAGCAGGTATCGAGCGCTCATCGTTCGACCTCCTCGATAACCTCGACAGCGGTGGCGCCGGTAGATTTCACGAGTTCTGCAACCTTGGCAGAGTCGTCATCTTTCGACAGTTCGACAGAGAGAAAGAATCCGTCCACGGAGTTATCCACGAATTGATCCCATTGGAAAACGGGATGGTACGGCTCGGGCAGTCTCATCAACGCGATGACGCCGAAGAACGACGAACAACCGCCCAACAAAACCGCGAGCTCGAAGGTGATGGGCAACCAGGCCGGCAACGCGAGCGCCGTACGG
>Ga0169931_10015455_pt1 | contig 10209 bp, 8 predicted proteins | sample Kivu_15m_20L_FD_129675 | JGI IMG/M metagenome (GOLD analysis project Ga0169931, IMG submission 129675) | Freshwater microbial communities from Lake Kivu, Western Province, Rwanda to study Microbial Dark Matter (Phase II) - Kivu_15m_20L... | ecosystem: Environmental > Aquatic > Freshwater > Lake ... | reverse complement strand
CCCCAACCCCAACCCCAACCCCAACCCCAACTCCATGTATATACATTCAATTGATATTTGATATATGATAATATAATAATTAGAAGAATCTTTGTTTAATATATCTTTCTTGATTATATGAATTAAATTTAATAAATTAAATAAATATTTATCTCTTTGTATACTACTTAACTTATTTATATATAAAAATATCTATGATTATTATTTTAATTTAATATTTAATATTTGATATTAATACTCAATGGAGTTATCCCAAGAATAAATACAAGCCAATATTTAAAAATTAAGAAACAGAGTTGGAGATGCCAGAACTGGAGGAAAAGGATCTCAAAGAAGAAAAGTTAAGGTTGTCAGTAAATCCACTGTAAATTAAATTATATTTAGGCAGGAAATGATAAAATTGTTAAAAGTATTGTCAAAAAAGTTGGCGCTCATCCTCTCGGAGTTGACTAAATCAATTTCTTTAGAGATGACAACACTATTCTTCACTTCAAAAATCCTGAAGCATATGCTTCAATTCAAAATAATACTTTCATCGTCAGCGGAGAACCTGAAACAAAAACAATAAAAGACCTTTTACCTGATATAATTCAACAACTCGGCCCTAAACAACACAAGCTTCTTCAAGATTTAGTCTCAACCATTCCACAAAATGCAGAATAAATTCCAAATCTTGTATAAGGTGGCAACAATCTTAATTAAGTATAATGATGATACATAAACGTTATTTACATTCAATTAAGGCATCATCTAAAAATATTGCCATAATCAAACAAATATACAAATAAAATATCAAAAATTTAAATAATATAAATATCATTTTTATTAAGTTATTTCTTCCTTTTTTTAAGCCATTACTTATTAATAAAACTAGATCTTTATTTCTTTGTTCCCATAAATTACCATTAACATAAATACAATATAAACTATGAGCTCTAAATATTATATAAATGATTACATTATTTAAGATGCAAAAAGATGATCCATGGATCTTCATCAAGTAAAATCCAGTAATTATCTTTTAAACTTATAACTAACAACAAAAAGAATCGAATGAATCCTATATGTCTTGTTGATTTGTATTTAAATGTTAACATAATTGAAGGGATTAAGACTAAGAAGTAATAATATTCAGTAATTAAATCTTTTGTTTAACTGAAAGACCAAAAGAATAATTAACTTCCTTTGATGTCTTTAAAGTATACTAAATGTAATATCAAATTGGCTCCTATTGCTAGTACTATTAAATTAAAAGTATATTATGTTATAATTTGATCTAAATATGTAAATGCATGATTTTTTCGTCTTTTTGTAGATAGATAAGTAAACAATCGCTAAATTATAATGATTAAAACTAAGAATATTATTCCATGATAATATATACCGATTGATCCTATCTTAATTGATTATAAGATAATTTAAAAGATGAGCCATCTTTTAAGATAGAAGATAAAGGCTGATGATACATAAGTTTATTTTGTAAATGCATTGATAATATCCATAATGATCCATATAGCGCCAACAATATAACTAATTAAAATGTCATATCTAGCTAATTAATTGATATGTATTCCAAATGCTTTTCCTTAAAAATCAGAATCTTTAGAGGCTTTCTTCATTGCATGTATTGAATCTAATATATTTACCTGTTAAACAATATAATTGAAAGTAGATACTAGACTATCGTTGCTCTTCAAGGAAGTATTCATAAGAAGAGATAAGATAGGATAATATGTACTTTCTTATATCCTTGTTTAAACATAAGGTATCAAAATATTATCTAGTTTTACACTTTTAATCAAAGCTTACTTTTATTTATATTTTTTTGTATTTCTCATCAAATTTTGTATATTGCTTAAAACATTCCTATATATTCTATAGGGCTATATTTATTGTTATGGAGCTGGAGCAGTAACTAAAGTAATCATTTCTTTTAATTTATTTTATAATGTATATAAGTCTGTCAAAAAATTCTTTGCGTCAACGAAATTATCGCTTCTTAATACTGAATCAAATTATATGTTAATTTCTACATTTTATTTTGTTTAATATTCATTTAATTGATTCAATGGAACAAAATTAGCCCCTTCATAAAAATTATATGGATATTATAGTCTTGAAACTAATAGAGATGATTATCCATCAAAAGATACGTATAATTTTCCGCTTTTTAATATTGAATCTACATTTAATGAATACATTTAATTCATAAAATTTCTGCTTTTATACTTTAAAAGTTTTGAAAAAAGATGATTTTATTGATTATATGATGATCTTTTATCAGTTAATTCTAAATTAATTATTTTTTTACTTATATTAATATTATTTCTTTCGATCCAATCTGCATTATACCAAGCATATAACTTAACATTAGCCGTCACATACTTTTTCAAATGAATGCTGCTAAGTTTATATGAAAATTTAGTTTTTTAAATTGATTATTATTTCGATAAGGTTATATTTGTAGAATGAATGGATTTATTATTAATCAGTATTTTGATCTAAAGAAGAAAATTATTCTTATATTCATGTCCTTAAGGTATTTGAGCATGAACATATCCGAATAAGATGACCAAAAGAAAGATACTAAAGATAAGCTTCATTTTTTAATAATAAATTGAATATCTTTACGTATATAAAATATATAAATTTTAAATCCAAGAGATCATTAGTTATAAAAATAAAATTAGAATCAAAAAGATCCTTTTTAATTTACTTGTATTTTTTTTTGATTTATATCTTACTATTTTTTTAGATATTAAAATATATTAATAAGTTAAATGATCGATCGAGTTTTAAAATAAGGAATTGGAAATCAGTAATCTTATTATTTCCAATTAATCCCTCTTTCTCTTACTATAATCAATGCATAATCTCAATTGCCTGTCCACGGCACTACTTATCGCTTTACGATAAGCAAAGGTATACGCTGCATCATTTAGGTCAACAAAAGTTTGATTAAAATAAGATACCCGTTTAAGCCAATTTTCAAAAAGCTGGAAATCGTCCAGTATTGGTCATCAATTCTTGTAGACTAAACTTCCAGATTCCTAGTTATTTCAAACAAAGAAAACAAGATTTTGTATTATCATTAGTTCAACGGTAAAATAATTAAGATTATGATTTAGGCTAATATCACATCAATATTGATGATTTAGTTACTAAATTTAAAGAAAACAACATGATAAGACATTAATTGAAAAGTCAATTTTCAGATGATTATGAACTGGATTTTGAGATCTATATTGAAAAAAATAGAATGAATCTATAAAAAATTATAAGAGAAAACAAAACTTAAAGAATCAATAAATCTCCTTTAAGACAAAGAAGCATTGATAAACAATAAACTCCCAAAAGATAGTTTAATAGTAATGTTAAAAAACCAACAAGTAATGTAAAATAAAGTCAAACACCATCAAGAGATGTTTAATAAAAAAAATTCTAAAGAAATCCAAGAGTATAAAAAGTTACTCCTCTTCCAGTTTAAGAACCAAAGGAATAATACGTTGCTTCTGAAGAAACTACTCAACAAGTTGTTATTGAACCAACAACGTAAAGTTGTTAAGTAGTCGTATAAGAACGAGGAAGATAATAGACTAATGAAGAACCTGCTCGAGTTTAAAGAGAAGTATCATAAAAAAGAGGAAAAACTTCTTAAAGAAATGAAGTTACATCAAACAAATCTAAAGAAAAAGTACCAATAATTCAAACCAGGCATAAACCTCTTAAATATGAAGGTGATGGACAAGCTGAGATTAAAATGAAGGATAGTCAAAGATTAGGAAATAACACTTCAAGCTAACAACAATCTAAGCCTTCATCAAGTGAATCTAGTTTACAATAAAAACTCAGTATTGGTCTATTTTTGATAATAAGTTTGGTAATAATGTATTTTGCTATGCACCCAAACAGAAAAGTTTGAATGATATAAATCCTTAAATTTATATTAATTAAAATTTAAATATACTCCAATAACTATTGTAATTTATTGTTTATAATAAATTATATACTTTTTAAAATATAGAAAAATAAAAATAATATACTCTTCAATGAAAAATAGTTAAAGCAAATAATCTTTTAATCAATCATCAAAATTACATAGACCTAAAACAGTACAAAAACAATAAAAACAAGTTATTCAATAAAAATTAGATCGTATATTGAAAAAAGATATTAAAATTTTACAAGAAAAACAAAACTAATCTTATAATTCTTTATAATTAAAAAATAGCAATGACTTGATTTTAGAGTATGTTTCAAATGTTTATTAGGAATATAAAATAATTAATCCTTTACCTGGAAGACGATATTATTTTAAAAAGCCTATCGAATAAGATAAACAAACTATCAAAAAAAAGACTAAAATCATACTGACAAGTAATAAGACTTAAAAAAAATTTAAAACACCATAGAAATCTAAAATATAACAAGATCATCCCATTAATATTATTTAGGATTATGACAATATTAGTGAAAATATAGAATAATAAGATGAAGCACTTGATAAAAGTTCTTTGAATAGTTCGTCTATAAAAGCAGCTATGAAATATTTTGATCCCAAGCATATAATCAGTCCATTAAATAATGATAATACTAAGATCAAGTATCCAATAATTACGTCTTTTGATGAATAATAAAATTTAGTTAAAAAGGATTATTAAGTATGTTAAATTCCTTAGCAGTTTAGATATTGTATTGGATGTAATCAAGCTATCTTATAAAACAATATAAAACATCATTAATTAACATGCATATAGTATAAAAAGATAAAATAAAAGAGTATGTAAGAAATAATATAAGTTCTATCACATAAAATTAATTAAGGATAACAAAAGATAAAGTAATTGTTTATTAAAATATCTTCTGAAGATAGTCATGAATTATAGAATTTATCAAAAGGAATTATATAAAAAAGTAAAGAAATAGTAAAGAAAGGTCAATTTACATCATAATATACAGAATAATATGATAAAGCTGTTGTTATAGCTAAAAAATGGTGTTTTATAACATAGTAAATTAATCGTGTCAACTGGTTTTTAAAAATTAGAGAGAGAATCAAAATTCAATTACATATTTGATTTTTTATATATTTAATTATCAATTAATAATAGATAGTTTGATTTAATCATGCAACTGGATGAACTTGAGCAAATTTACTACCAAAAATCAATGAAATAATGGCCATCAATTTCATGAGAATATTAAGAGCTGGACCTGAAGTATCTTTTAATGGATCTCCTACTGTATCACCAACAACGGCAGCTTTGTGAACATCAGATCCTTTTCCAATTGGTTGTTTAGTATAATCATCAATTAAAGCTTTAGACTAGATATATTTTTTAGCATTGTCCCATGCTCCTCCGGTATTTGCTGCGGATGTGGCCATCATAACTGCACTAACTATAGCTCCTGGTAAAAATCCAGCAAGCATCTTTGGACCAAAAATAAATCCAATTAAGATGGGTGTGGCAATAACCTATATAAAAATAAATTTACTAAAATTCCTGGCGCAATCATCTAATATAAGGCTGCTTTAGTTGAGATATTAATACAAGCTTTATAGTCTGGATCATGAGTTCCATTGAGAATACCTGGTTGTTGTCTAATTTGTCTACGGACTTAATCAACCATTCCTTGTGCTGCTAAACCAACTGATCTAATAGTAAATGCTGAGAAAAGATAAGGTAACATAGCACCAATTAAGAGACCTGCAAAGATTTATGGTTCAGTCATTGAAATTAAGCTACTAAATTATAAACCAGCATTATGTAAAAATCCTCCATAGAGTGCTAATGAAACAAGAGCAGCTGATCCAATAGCAAATCCTTTTCCAATAGCGGCGGTAGTATTTCCGGCAGCATCAAGAGCGTCTGTTCTTTATCTTACATAAGGATCTAATTCTGACATTTCAGCAATACCTCCTGCATTATCACTGATTGGACCATAACCATCAATAGCTAAAGAAAGAGGAAGATTAGCTAACATACCTAAAGCTGCTAAAGCAACACCGTAATATCCTAAGAAATAATTAGCAAAATATGCAGTCAAAGCAATGAATATGGCTGGAATAACAGTTGAGAAATATCCCAAAGCAAGTCCAAGGGTAACATTTGAAGCTGCTCCAGATTTACAACTTTCAGCTAAGGATCTGACTGGTCCATAAGAATGAGAAGTAATATATTATGTGAATGCTGCAATTATTAATCCTGAAACTAGACCTAATAAAGAGCATAAGAATGGATGATATGGGTGTCTATCCGCAATTACTTTGTTTGTTAATCTCATTTGGAATGATCCAGGGTATGTTAAAATTGCTGCAAGATAAATTGCTCCGATCAAAATAATTGTTGAAACTATTAATTGAATTTTTAAAGTGCTTTAAATTTGTTAATTTCTATCGACAGACATACAATCTGTAGCTAATACACTAACCAAAATGCAGACGACAATACCAAAAGCAATAATCATTAAAGGATAGAAAAAGTTATTTAAGCTGAAGTTGCATGATCCATTTCCAACTAAAGTATCGCATGAAATAACCAAAGCAGCGCTTGTTGATTCAGCAAATGATCCGAATAAATCAGCAGACATACCAGCAACATCTCCGACGTTATCTCCAACATTATCAGCAATAGTTGCAGGATTTCTTGGGCTGTCTTCATTAAGTCCTTGTTAAACTTTTCCAACGAGATCTGCTCCAACATCGGCAGCTTTGGTATAAATACCTCCTCCAACTCTTCCAAAAAGAGCAACAAATGAAGCACCAAAACCATAGCCAGCAATAGACTCAAAAAGTGGTTTATAATAAGAATTGGAGCTATCACTATCATTAAGTCCTCTGAATTTTTTATAAAGAACAATTAATACTGTAATAACTAAATAGAATCATAGATTACTTAAAAGACCAAATGAAACTAATGCGAATCCCATGGCGCATCCAGCTCTATAAGCAGTTTTGAATGCTGCAGCAAGAGAAGAACTAGCACAATATGTAACTCTATAATTTGTTCTTGTAGCAATAGCCATTCCGAAAATACCGCATAAGATTGAAACGATTGCTCCAATCAAAAATGCAAATGCAGTCCAGAGTCCAAATTAGGTTAAAAACCAAACAATAAAGAACATTATGAAGATGAAGATGAAGCAAATGAGATATTCTGCTCTCAAGAATTACTTTGCACCCTTGATAAATTTATTATTACTTAAGAAATTTTATGTCCGATATCAAGAAGTAAATTTTATTGATGCTGATTAATTGCTGATGTATGATTACCTGAATAGAACTCATTTCCTAATCGGCTGCGAACATTGATCTGTTATATTTTGTATATATTATAGACGGCCCATAATATACCTAAAAGACAGCAGACGACTATTACAATGATTTCTACTGGATAGCTCATGGGAGCACTACATCCACCGATGGTATTTTGAAAGTGTACAACTCTTTAATTGATGTTGATCATGTTTATAAGTATGATTAGATTTTAAATAAAATAAAAATTATTTTTGACAAATATTTAATTTGATTTTACAAGAAATAATCATAGTTATTCTGGGCTTAAATATAAGCATATATTATTTAAAAATCTTTAAATAAAATATTACAAATGTTGGCGATTCAAATAAATAAAAATAGTCAATATTAGTTAGTATATATTCAATTATCTTATTTTCCATCCTTAGAATATAGTTAATGTTTATTAAAAATTAAAAATAAATATAATTTTAATAGATTTTGAATAATTTGTATAAGCATATATACATAGAATCTTTAAAAGAAGAAAATATTATTTGTAAACTAATCAAACAAAATTTTAAGTAATAAAACTCAATAATATTAAAAATAATCGAAAAATTAACTGCAATGTCAATTTTTTTATTATATATTTTTATTTTAATTATTTAAACATTCTTTTTAATAAGGACCTTATTTGCAAGTTATATATTTAATCAGATCATTATTTTGTTTGTTGTATAAATAATAAAAATAATAAATGTACGGACAACCTGCACCTTACGGACAACCTTACGGACAACCAGCTCCATATGGACAACCTATGTATATGCCTCCACCACCACCACAACAACAAGGACCAATGATCATCAACCTCGGAAACAACAATAGTTCAGGAACTCATTGCCCAGTTTGTGGACATTAAACCGGAAATCTTCCAAGAAAGAAAATGGGATGCGTTGCTATTGCCTGGTGCATATGTCTTTTATTGACTGTAGGAGGGTACGGATTATGTTTTATTCCATGCTGCACAGATAGTTGCAAGGATACTTAATTAGTCTGCGTTAAATGCCAAACAATAAAACAAAAGATTCCAGCTAATTGCTGTTGAAATGATCAAATAAACATCATTATTTTAGATATATAAAATGCTAATAATATTCATTTAAATTCTATGATTATAATTTTATATGATTAATTAAATTATCCCAATAAAACCTTATTTTCCTAAAATAAATAATAAAACTCATTCAATAAACTAAGTATTATTATCGATTCACGCTAAAAAGCAATAGCTTTAAAAGTAATTAACAAATAATCAAACATAAGCTGTAAACTTACCATCAATCATCAATTAAAATCATCAAGAATCTTCCAATAAATTTACTCTTCATGATAAATCATAATAAAACCCAGTAAATCAAGTAGGATAAAAGCTGAATAATCATTTTTTTAGTCCGAATAACAGAGCAGTAAAACATAGAACACCTTAATAAAATGGTAAGAGACGTCAAAAAACATCTAATTTTTTAATTAATACAGACATTAAGGGTAAGATAAACATAGGCAATTATGTATAAAAAGTTTCAACAAGAAACAATCGCATAAAGACGTAAATAAAAAACAAGAATAAACATAGTAATATAGACTAATTTAAATAAATTTAATAAATAGACAAAAAACAATAACTACTATTTCATATATAATAAGCTAAACTTAAATTTCTTTAAATAGTACCATCCTTACATCATTTAATAAAAAACGAAACATAATCTGTATTATAATAAGCATTACAATATTTATAAGCATTTAATCCATTTTTTAATAGAAATCCAAGACTACTAAATATATGTCTATTAAAAATGGGTAAAATAATGAATATAAAGACATGCAAGTTATATTAAATAGGATCGTAATTAAAATATTTTTATATTATATTATTGGGCAAAATAAAACTAATAAACGGTTCTCTGAATAAAACATGTCAAACTGGTTAAACCATCTTAGAATAGGTCTTATTTTAAAAACAATTCAAAAAGATATCACTAGAAAGGGCTAAAGCATTGGGACATGTCATAATTTTATAAATGAAATTGAGTGATTATAACAAGATGAGATAGGAGTTAATTCGATATGGGTATAAAGTAAGTTTATTATAAATGGAGAGCATAATTAAAAGAAACTATATAGTTAAAAATTGGTTAAGAAATAAAATTAAACTATAATAAAATTCATGAATTAATAAATTATCAATACTAATCAATGATTTTTATATACTTTATATAGTTCATTATGAATTATTTATATGAAAATGGAAAAATGATCATTATTAATTTTTAAATTAAGATAGTGAACTATTCATCAGAAATACACCTTTTTTTTAGTATTTGGCTATAATAAATTAAATCTCTTTTAGTATTATTTTAAATCATTAATTTATTTCTTTTCTTTTATTTATTTTATTTATGGATTCTTTTTATCTTTTTTAGGCTTATATTTTGGCGAATTTGTGGGTGATTAATCCAGTCGTTAGCTATTAGCATATACATACTGATTTATATTCAAGCATGATTTTTATTTCGAAAGATTAGTCTCCGTTTGTAAAATACTTCTTTTTTAGCATACAGATTTCGATCTTTAATACTTACTCTTTTGTACAGATAAGACTAATTCCCTATCTCTTTTTTTAACATATTTAACTAAATCATCATACTATTCATGCTTGAAGCTCATAAACAAAGGTAACATCACAAGATTCTTAACATCTTAATAATAGTATCTATTGTAATAGAATTAATATAGTCGATCACTAGTTTTTTGTGCCTAACTTACAAATAAAAAATAGTGTTTTATTTATTAATTATTAGAGTATACCATATTATTTACTGATAATCTACTTATTTCTTTAATGTAATTGTTGTAAATAGTGAGGTCTTATAGTAAATTTATGAATAAGTTTAAATTTTATTTAT
>Ga0169931_10015454_pt1 | contig 10209 bp, 9 predicted proteins | sample Kivu_15m_20L_FD_129675 | JGI IMG/M metagenome (GOLD analysis project Ga0169931, IMG submission 129675) | Freshwater microbial communities from Lake Kivu, Western Province, Rwanda to study Microbial Dark Matter (Phase II) - Kivu_15m_20L... | ecosystem: Environmental > Aquatic > Freshwater > Lake ... | reverse complement strand
CGCTCAACATAGGCCTTGAATTCGGCCCGAAGCTGCTCACAGTTGGCGCACTCTACCTGACTCATCCCAGCAGCGTAACGCTTTTCACTTTACAGCTGAAGAGGTTTTGCGGTGAACGGTTACGTATGATGTAATTGCCCAGGCCCGGATCTTGGGCAAAGGATGGAGGATGGTGAGATGGACGCGATTCTGAATACCCTTAGCAATACCTACACCTTGCTGGGCCTGATTGTGGTTGCCGCGGCCCTGATCGCGGTCTATTTTTTTGTCCTGAAGAAAGCGGATTGATTCCGCTTACCGGGCCTTGGCTCGGAAACGCGCCACCACGGTTTCGCCGGGTTGGACCAGGCCGGTGATTTCCCACCGCAGTTTGGAGCTCCGGACTTCGTTTTCCTGAATCAGGAAGACGTGGTCCCGGCTGCAGGTTGCCGAGCCTTGGTCGAATTCAAGGCGGCCCGACAGGTTGTCCACGATGGCCACATCGGCCAGAGCTTTGCCCGTCTGGTTGGTGAGTCGCAACGTGAAGGTCACGAATTCGCCGGGGCCGGCCTCGCACCGATCCGCCCACTTGTGCAGGATCAGGGGCTGCTCCAACACCCGCACTTCTTCCTTGCAATCCAGGATTGCCTCCCGGGTCAACGCCCTGGCGGTGACCAGATTGGGTCCCTTTTCCACCCGGGCAACCGCGGTGACAACTTCCTCGTTTTGAAGGGCGGCCATTCGCCACCCGCCCAGCCGGACCGAAAGCGCCTCGCGTTGCTTCAGCCGCATTGGGCCGTCCACTTCCCGCACGATCCCTGGATTGCGGGATTCCAGATTGGCCAAGGGTGTGTGGACCAACATCTGGGGGGTGGGTGGTTCCACCCTTTGGGATTTGCCGGGAATCAGGGTGGAGCGGGACCCGCTGGCCCGCTCCCGGGATCGCATCCCGTCCAGCAGCAATTCCCCTGTGGCTGCGTTGCTGGGTTGCGACAGCTTGGCCAGGTCAGGTCCGTTCCGGATGACCGCTCCTCGTACCCCGGCCTCCGTGATCACCGTATCCAGGCCACTGATCTGACGTAGCCATGCGTAACGCGGTGCGAAGATGCAGACACGGTTGGACGGCAGCACATACCGGCGGGAGCCGGGGACAGTGAACTCCGCGACTGCGTCCTCAGGATTCACCCCCTGGGCCCTGCCGGTGTTGTCTATCGCGGCCCTTTCCAGTCGGTCCCCACCGTCATGGATGATTTCCTCCTCGCATTCCTTTAGGCCCAATCGAGGGTCGGCAGGGTTGAAGGGCAGGCAGGGCAATTGCGGTGGTAGAGCTGGGGTTCCGGGAGGGGGATCTCCTGCCCGCCAGAGGCTGCCGGGCACCACGCTCTTGGTGAATTCCTCGCCGGTCAATCGGCGGCTGCCAACCCACAACCGGGCCACTGGCCGACCCAGATCCTTGGCTGTCCTAAACAGGTCGCTCCCTGCTGGAATGTCGGTTTGCGGCGGGATTAGACCGGAATTCGGATCGGTGGGCGGGGCCTCATTGCTCTCCAGGTACAGGATCTTGCTGATCAGCCTGCCTTCGGAAACCAACTTCAATTCCTCCGCTGTCAGAACGACCGCGGCCGGGTGGTCGAACAATTTCAGGCTGGGGGGCATCCGGACGCAGCCGAAGACCTCCAAAGTCGGGTACAGAGTTTCGCCTGGGCGCAGGCTTGGGGATTCCAACTCGAAGCGGTAGCGATACCCCGGGCGCAACCCCAGGCGGGCTTCCGAGGAGATGGGTCGGGTATCCCGGGGAGCAGTTAACCTGGAACCTTCAGGCAGCACCCATCGAAGCGGCACCCAGGGGGCCGGCGAGGCCAGAGTGGCAGGGGAAGCCATCACACGGGGACCGGGGCTGCTCATGCCTGGCATGGCAGGGCCGGACATCGGAAAGCCGGCGAGGGGAGTTTGTGCGGAGAGGAGGTGGGCGGTGGCGCCGCTGAGAAAGCTGGCCAGGCAAAGGGTGCGGGCTTTCAACATGATCAACCTCCTGAAAAAGCGGTCGGGCGCGTGTCATCCGGGATTCCACCCGGGGAGGCGGATTTCCCTTTGGACACGCGCCCGATCCCGCTAGAGGACAGACTCCTGGAGATCCGTTTACCCTGTCACTTGGCGGGAGCGACAGTCGGGGGAGCAGGAGGAGTCAGGGGAGCCGGGGTTTCCGTGGCTTTGGGGAGTTCCACTTTGGGCAACTCGGCCTTGGGGGCCTCCCCAGCCGAAGGGGCGGGAGGAGGCAGGGTCACCCCGGGGGCCACCGGGCCGGGAGGTGGAACCAGGTTCGGCAGGGCGTTCAGCGCAGCGCCAACCGGGCCGCCTGGGCCACCGGGGCCGGCGGGAGCTCCTGCTCCGGGAGCAGGGGGAGCCATGCCGCCGGGAGGGGCATCCATGGCCGGGGAATGGGTCAGTTCCAGGTCAATCTTGCCCAAGCGGAGGATGGCGAGAATGCTACCCCGCTTTTGGGCTTCCTGGATGGGGTCCACTCCGGGTTCCAGGCGGCTGCTTACCAACTCGTCGGGTCCACCGGCCAAGGCCAGGTCCTGAAATTGGGGATCAGGCAGGTAAATCACCTTCACCACAAAGTTGCCGGCGGAAACTTGCTGGAGATCTTCCTGGGTCACACTGATCGGCACCGGGCTGTGGGCCAGAAAAGTTGCCGACTTGATGTTGGCGGGAACCACTTCCAGGGTGGGATACAAATCCACCTCGGGCAGATTCGGAATATCGGTCACTTTCAGCCGGTACACCGCGCCCTGGGCGAAATTGTAGCGGCCCGGGGTGGCAATAGACTGTTGGGTGAAGCCGGGTTGTCCATCGGCTCCCGAGGCATACCAGGACACCTTCATGCCCGGCAACTCGTTGAAGAGGATTTGGGTTCGACCGGCCGGGCCTCCCATGCCGGGACCGCCTGGCATCCCACCCAGCGGAATGGCCCCGTTGGCTGCCACAACCCCAGGCATGCTGGGGGGCATCGGCTGGATCATGCCGCCCATGCCGGTGTGGCCGGGCCCGTTGACTTGACGGATGGCCCCGGGCAAGGGAAGGGGGCCGCCCTTGGCCAGATAGACATTGGCGGGCGGTGGTGCGCTGGGCATTCCAGGAGCCGCGGGCACGCCGGGAGGCGAGATTCCCAGGGCAGAAGGAACATGGGCACCGGGGATCAGCCCGTTGCCTCCCCGTCCACCGGCCTGGGCCAAGCTGTTGTTCGCGTTCACATTGGCCATTTCCTGGCCGAATTTGGTTTGCTGGATCACATCCAGCGGCTGGCTGGAGGCAAGCATGGCCATTGCGGCCGCTCGGCCTTGGGGAGCCGTGTTGGTATAAGGGGCGGCGACAGCCACCGGCGTTCCCCAGGGGCCTTGCAGACCGGCAACACCCTGGGGCACACGCACCCCTTGGTGGATACCCGCCTGGGCGGCCATGGCGCTGCCGCTGTCAAAGGCGTTGGACATGAATTTGCCGCCGCCAGCGGTCGGGGCGCCGCCGCCCATGGGCGCGCCTCCTTCGGTGCTCACACAGCCGGTCAGGGCTGCGGCCATCAGGCCACCCAACATCAAGAAACGCTTCATGGCTATCTGCCTCCTGTTGGCCCATTTTCCGGGAGGTCCCGGTTGCGGGCCTGGCGAGGCCTTCTTTCCGGCACCCTGCCTGACGGCAGGCCCCGAGCCGAAACGAACTCCTCGGAAGCCTTTATCGGCCCCAGTGCCTTCGTGACTTTCGTCAAAGCAGGCAGGTTTGGACAAATCTTCATTCCAGTGCCAATCGATTTTCCCGGTATTTTCGGAAAAAACAGAATCTTGGCAAAATCATTCAAGTTTTTGCCCGTTTACTCACGGCTGTTGGCGGGTGGGAATATCCATGGCGACCTAATCTGATTGGCATCTCGTGTTGTCTGACCATCCTTGCGAAAACTGGATTTCAGGCTTTTGGCAACTTGGACCTGTTGTTTGATATCCGGCAAAAACGAGGCTGGTTCTAGTCATACGGCCGGCAATTGGAACCCGGGGGCGTATTCCCTCTTCCATAGCCCGGGAGGAAGGATATCAATTGGCTTTCCAGTGGCCGGATCAGTTCTCAGGGTTCGTTTGGTGCGATGGGCGATATTCCCCAAGTGGCATAACTGGGTGCTTGGAACAGCCTCCTCGGGAGGGCAGGTCAGTTTGGCTTTGCCTCGTATGGCTTGGATGAAGTTTTCGAGGTGCACCCCTTCTCCCGAGGTGCCTTTCCCCTTGGCCACTTCCTTACCAGCAGGATCCTGCACCACGTAGCCGGCACCGCTGATGGCCAACCGTCCCTTGGATCCTAGGAAAAGCACATCCGGGCCTTCCTTTCGGGGATCCTTTTGGCAACTATGACCCTCCCAGGTGATCATCTTTCTTCCGGGAAATTCAAAGGAGACCAAATGCGTGTCGGGGGTTTCCTGGTCATCGTCGAAGTAATAGCGGCCGCCGGTCGAAATGCTCAGTTCCGGGTGGGTCACACCCATTCCCCAACGGGCCAGGTCCAGCCAGTGGATGCCATTGTTGCCCAGCTCCCCATTGCCCCAGAGCCAGAACCAGTGCCAGTTGTAATGCAGGTAATTGGCTTGGAATTTCCGGTGGGGCGCCGGTCCTTCCCATAACGCATAGTTCAGCCCTTCCGGAACGGGGCCGGGCCGGCTTTTGCCAATGCCGCCCCGGGAGGCGTAGTACCAAGTCTGGGCTGCGTGCAGGTCACCGATTTCACCCTCCTTCAATCGCTGCATGGCTTCCTGAATGCCTGTCCAACTACGCCGCTGGGTGCCTGTTTGCACTATGCGACCATGTTTTTTGGCGGCAACCACCATCCATTCACCCTCCTGCGGGTTATGGCAGCAGGGTTTTTCCACATACACATGTTTCCCGGCTGCGCAGGCCAGCAGGGTGGCAGCCGCGTGCCAGTGGTTGGGTGCGGTGACAACCAGCGCATCCACGCCTTTGTCATCCAGCACATGCTGGTAGTGCTCGCTGGTTTGGGGCGGTTTGGTTTCTTTGGGAAGGGTTTTGGCCACCAAATCTCCAGCTTGGCCAAGGCGCCCTTGGTCGGGTTCGATCAGCCATGCGATTCGAACCCCGGGCATGAGGGCAAGGGATTTGGCCAGAGCCTTGCCCCGGGTGCCCATGCCCATGATGCCCACCGTAACCTGGGAGGCGCTGTCCGGGGCGTTGGCATGTAGGGCCGTCGAGGAGATGGCCGTCGCGGTGGTGCCTAGAAAATGGCGGCGGTTCATGATGGTTCCTCTGGCGGCTCGGTGTTTAGGCCCGGCCCTTTCAGGCTTTTCGTGCGGATCAAGCCATCCCGGATAATAAACAGGCCCGGGTGCCGTTTTTCCCAGGCAGCGTTGGCCGCCGGCATGTATTGGCGAGCGTTGGACTCCAGGGCGCTCATTCCTGGAATGTGGGCTGCCAGGCTGGCGGATTGCACCAGCGACATGCCTGGGCAGGTCAGGTCCTGCACACACAGGAACATTTCCCATTTGCGGGCCGCGGCCGCCATCAGTAGCGATTGGGTTTGGCCCTTGCACGCTTTCAGGGCGGCACCGGTGTATCCCATTTCCCGGGCCACCCGCAGGGAATCCAGGTCGACCAGCGATTCATCGATCACCACGGGCACAAGCGCGCTTGCCCTGTGCATGCGGTTGGCCCGGTCGCCCCGCAGGTCCCGTTTGGTGGGTTGCTCGATATATGCGATGCGGCTGAAAGCTTCCGCATTCTGATCCTTCAGCTTGGTGAGGAATTCCAGAAGCGACTCAGCGGACGGGCACTTTTCATTGAAATCCAGCGAATAGTGCCATCGCTTTTGACCCCGGGCTGCCTGCGCCTGGGCCGCCACTTTTTCCACACCCAAAACGCGCTCCAGGTCCCAGCGGATATCCTCTCCTCCCAGTTTGATTTTCAGATGGGTGAGGCCGTTGAAGGGAATCCATTCCTCCAGGGTTTCAGGGACGCCGTCACCCAGCGGGGATTGGACATCGGTTTTGGCCAGGGGATCCAATGCGCCCACCAGGTGGTACAGGGGAAGGGTTGGGACCGGGGTTGGTCTCACATGTTTGGCCAAGTTTTCCCCTTGGAATTCATCTCCCAGGAAGTTGGAGAGATCCCCGGGCAAGTGTTCAGGGCCGTAGCATTGCCAGGTGGTGGCATCATGGAGCTTGCCGTAGGCATCGTGAACCGCGGCGTCAAACGGGCTGTTGGCCACCATGGCCGCCAACACGGGGACAGGCTCCGGCAGCTCCAAGGTTTCGGCGGCTCTTGCGGCGATTTTGGGCAGTTCCTGGTCGATTCGGTGGCCCAACTCCATCGGGTGGCCCCACTCGTTTTGGGTTCGCCAGGTTTTGGCGGCCAAGGCGCCGCATAGGCGCAGGGCCTCCAGCGTTTGCCCATAGCCCAGTTTTTTGCTGGGAAAGGACCAGAAATTTCCAAGCGGCATCGAGCCCCATCCCGTGGCGGTCTTGCCGTCGGGCAAACGGGCGACAATGCTGGCAGTTAGCAGGGTGGCCTTGTCCACCGCGGTGCCCCCGAATTTGATGGGGGTCCGGTAGGCATAGTCTTGGGTGCTGAAATCCACGCGCTCGATGCGCATGTCCTTGGGGCGCATGCCGGGCTCCTTGTTTCGGCCCTGGGGTTTCGCTGCAGCATACGCCCAAAGCTACGGTGATGGGAGAGTTTTCGTTTATTTGATGGAATGGCTTGGTGGAATTCCTATTCAGTGATCAGGAGTTTGCAATGATTGGATTGATGTTTTTGGCTCTATTTCAGGACACCGGCACCGGTGAGGCCCTGGCCAAAGCCAGATTGGACCTTCGTGCTGGAAAATACGAGGCTGCTGTGACCAGCCTCCGTGAATTGGCAAGCAAGCTGCCGAATACAACCGAGGTCTTCGACATGCTTGGAACCGCCGAATTCATGGTCGGGAACCCGGCCGACTCATGCAAGGCGTTTGATCGCCAGATCAAGCTCCGTTCCGACGATGGCCCCGGCCATTGGCGTCGTGGAATTTCCCTGTATTACGCCGGGAGGTATTCCGAAGGACAGAAACAGTTTGAAGATTACCAAAACGTGGACGGCAATGATGTGGAAAACACGGTTTGGAAGCTGATGTGTCAGGTCCGGGCCCCCGGGCAAACCTTGGAGAAAGCCCAAAAGGAGATGCTACCCATCGGCTTGGACCGCCGCATTCCCATGATGAAGGTTCTGGACCTTTTTGCGGGCAAGTCGAAACCCTCCGAAGTGGAACAACTGGCCCAAAAAACGGAGGGTGTCCAAGCTGATTCCGCGAAATTCTACGGCAACCTGTACCTGGGCCTGTGGGAGGACCTGATGGGCCGGTCGGATTCCGCCGCCACCTACCTTGAAAAAGCCTCCAAGGGCACAGGTGGCAGTGAATACATGCGGGATGTGGGCAGGGTTCACCTGAAATTGCTGAACGACAAAAAACTTCCCTGGCAAAAACCCTGAGAATTGCCCTGTGACAACCAACCGGAATCCTTGTTAGGGCACGAAACAGGCTGTATTCTGGTATTCAAGTGCACCCGTAGCTCAGTGGATAGAGCGATGGTTTCCTAAACCATAGGTCGCAGGTTCGATCCCTGCCGGGTGTAATAAGAAAAAAACCTAAAAAACCCCTTAAACCCCGGCGAAAACCGGGGTTTTTTCGTTTTATTGCACTTACCCTAGCAGTCCATTAGAATCCTAAAAAGTCCGGCTTGGTCCGCCGGCTGGGGTAAGAAAAGGGTAAGAGGAGGGTAAGCGAATGTTCCGCAAGCGGTTCACCGTTGCCTTGCCGGACGGTTCCAAGCTTTTGGCCGGCAATCGCGCTCGGCTTCCCGGCGGAAAGGTGGTCCCGGTTAATGAAAATGGCCGCGAAATACGGCACACCGAGGCTTACTACACCAAGATCGACGGCAAGCTGATCCCCCTCGCACCAGACAAGACCGCAGCGAAGGAAATGGAGGCGCGCCTACGGCTGGACGGAATGTTAGTCCGGCGAGGAATGGCAAGCCAGATAAACCCGGTGGAAGGAAAAGACTTGGCGGGTTTGATTGACCGATGGCTTGAGGAATTGGAAGGCCGGGGCCGAAGCAAAACCGATCTGGTAATCCTCCGGATGCGTGTGGAGCTTCTCACGCGCTTGGGTTTCAAGAATCTGGTTGAACTTTCCAAGCCGGAAGCAGGGGAGGCAATCGAGGCCGGCATTGCGGCTTTGGGAAAAGCCAAGAAACCGTTTCGCTTGCCATCGGGGAGCTGGTTCACACCCGCGCAGGCGCGGCACATTTTAGAAGTCAGCCCATCCGGCCTGTCGAAGCTTTGCCGTGCCAGGGGAGTGATTGGGGAAGGTGCAGGAAAGGCGCGCCGATTCAGCCGCGATGAGCTGGTTGTCCTCTCGTCTCACAAGGGGAAGGGCCTTTCCGTCGCCACCATGGGCCATTACGGCGCGGCAATCACATCTTTCGCCCGATGGCTCAATCGGCGCGGCCTGCTCCAAAACCCGCCCTACATCGCGCGCAAGCGGGTTATCAGGGACGAGCGCCCAAGGCGTGTTCTCAGTTGGGACCAATGCCGCGCGCTGGCCGCGAGTGTGGAGGACAACGGCAAGGCAAGAGGAGGCATGACAGCCAGGTCCAGATCGATCCTTTACCGGGTGGCATTCTGCACCATGCTTCGCGCTCGCGCCTTGCGCGGCCTGAAAGTTTCCGACCTGCGCCTGGACGAGAATCCGCACATCGTGGTCCGGCCTGAAATTGACAAATGCCGCAAGGCGCGGACCGTAGCATTGGATGCCGACACCGCCGCAGCCCTTGCCGCGCTGGTTTGCAACCGAAAGCCTTCCGCGCCGGTTTGGAACCTACCTAGCCAGATCGGGCCAAGCTTGAGGGCAGACCTGAGAGGTGCCGGCATTGAACCGCGGACCGATGACGGGGTGATAGACCTTCACGCCTTCAGGCATTCTGGGGCTTCTCACCTGATGGCGCGCGGGGTTTCGCCCCTGTTGATCGCAAAGACGGGCGGCTGGTCAGACACAAGGATGTTGGTTTCCCGATACGGCCACATGACCGGGGAAGGCTTGGAAGCTGTCAGGGGGGCCTTCTGATGCTTGAACTGGGCAAGCAGATTACAGGCTTTTTCAATCGGGCGCGGATCTCAGACCCTGCCGACTGGACCGGACATTCCTTCACTTGGTTTGGCAGGCCAAGGTTTCACGACGCGCTGGTTGAGCTGATGGAAAGGTGGGAGGCTGAATTTATACGCGCTGAATCCGAATTATCCCACCTTCCCGATGGTTGGGCCGAAATGTCCAAGCTTCTGGATGAATGGCGGTCCATCCTGGCCGATCCTCTAAACGATGCCGGCGATGATGCGGAGCTTCTGGGGGTTCGGCTGAAGAATGAAATACGGATGATGCGCCTGAAGTATGTTCCCTGCTGTGTGCGCGCCATGAGGCATTCCAAGGCGATTGAACTGGGGAAGCTGTGGCACCCTATCTGGGCGCGATTGATGCCGGCGCTCCGCGGCAAAGTTGGTAGGCCCAAGGTGGTTCTGGCGGTTGGTACAAAACCTCAACAATTCGCGGCCTTGTTTGAGGCCAACCGGCATGACCGCAATTTTTCCGTTCTTGGTGCCAAATACTCCGACCTGACGGATGACGGTCCGGCGAGAATGGCAAAGCTGGTCCGCGAGGAGCTTGCGCGAATGGGTTCGGAAATTTGCGTTGAGGGAATTAATTCAAAAGGCCGGTTTGGGCTTGTTAGGTCCTTCAAAAACTACAGCAAAAACACCCGAAAAAAACGCGCCAGCCGATGACATCGGAATGTCATTGCCGCTGTCATTACAACCCAATCTAGACTAACCAGAATCTCGTCATGCGCTGTCGGTAGTCGATGGCGCTTGATGGAGATTCTGGGAATGACCGTTGCACCTATTGCCAACAGGACCGTGAGCGCCAAGGAAGCCGCCGAGCTTCTAGGTGTATCCCGGTCCTCTTTTTATTGCCTGTTGAAAACCAAGAAAGGTTTCCCGCAAGGTGCCAGGCTTGGCCGTCGCAGGGTTTGGATGACCGGCGACTTGTTCGGCTACCTCGAAAGCCAGACGGTCAAGAGGGCCGGCAAATGAACATCGACGCCCTGCTTGCCGGCATCGACCTGCTTGACTACCCGCGAGCCCTGCTGCTGGATCG
>Ga0169931_10015453_pt1 | contig 10211 bp, 10 predicted proteins | sample Kivu_15m_20L_FD_129675 | JGI IMG/M metagenome (GOLD analysis project Ga0169931, IMG submission 129675) | Freshwater microbial communities from Lake Kivu, Western Province, Rwanda to study Microbial Dark Matter (Phase II) - Kivu_15m_20L... | ecosystem: Environmental > Aquatic > Freshwater > Lake... | reverse complement strand
TAATTATAATATCCAAAATTTAAAATAAATGAACGAAAACCGACTTTCGTTTGGCGCCGAAACCAAAGTTTCGACTGAAGTCTCCACTGCAACAAATGTACAAACCATATTTGACCGACCCCACATCGTACAGCCCGGACAAAAGTAACCAGAAAGTGCGCAACAGCGTCTGAAACTAGTTTTCGAAAGTGATCCCAAAAATACGGACATCATCTCGAATGCAAGTGTCGTTATCAAATAATTGCGCTGTGACAACTTCCTTTCGTTGAGTGAGTCCTAGTAAAACTCTTATTTGGAGTAGCTTTATGAAACTTTATAGAAATCGAGCAACAACAGTTCGATAATTTTAGACTCGAACCAAGTGGCTTAACATGGGTTTAGACAAAACATGATGGTCGTTAAACAATTACAATCAGATGTTATTCCTGATTTGACTTAGCAGGTTGGGTGTGCCTAAGATATACTCTTTCAACTTATACTTATCGGCTTGAACTCATCGAGCCATATTGTAATCAATATCTTACAACAGCTGTGCCGAGGGGCTTAAAGTTTTGAGAGATGTCATCTAGAACTCCTCTACCAATGGTTAAGGTTGAAAAGGTGTCCAATAGTAACCTAACGAGGCCTAGACATCCTCTCAGCTCTTCTCGATCATTAGCCTGCGGTCAAAAATTAAGTCAAAAGTTACTTTTACTTCAATGGCTTCCTGAGTGGAATCCTGTTAAACACTAAAAGTGTATAGCCGTGGCACTTCAACAAAGGTTTTGCTGCTTGCCTTTGGTTCAATATTTCTCACGTCATGGCGGAGGGCAAAATGTAGGACCAAAACAATTTGCCTGTTCTCTTTAATTGTTTTTCTGCAGGTTTTGGAGGTTTTGAATGCTACTTCAATAAGACAAAGCTTTACTATCGCATCCTTCCTCCGACACCCTACCAGCCTCCAACCGTTGATTCCAACGGAATCCTGATTTAAGAATTCCAAACGGATCGATGGCATTTCCTTGCCGTTGAACACGACAAGCCTTTCCTAGCGAGGGCATAACTGATTGCAATTATCAACGACAAGCAAGTAGTGAACTTTTCAATGGACTACCCAAAATTTGAAAAACAAGCTAAACTTACCCTCGTGAGCACATGTAACAACTTTATCGGTCAAATGGCCTCCTTCATTCTATTCAAGGAGCCAATCAACAACTTGTAAAAGTTCATACATATCTACAAGCTACACTCCCCTGATCTGAAAGAATTTGACGTTTCAGCTATTGACTCTAAAATATAAGACAAACTGCTGCTTACTTACACGCCGTTGAGGACCAGTGGTAAGATCGTGTACGATTGTATAGATATGAACGATGGCGAGCTTTTGATCAACTGTGGTGTTGTAGGCGGTTCTTAGCAATAACGGAAGCCTCACCTCGAGGAGCATGGTGGAATCCAGAGTCTTTTACCGATGATGACTCTGTGCACTAGCTCTGAACAGGTTAACTAGTTCTTGAAAATTCTTTTACTAGCTTTCGGTCAGGGATACGATCGGAGGCAAAAGTCAGAAAACTTGTTCGAACTACTATTCACGGTCTTGTAGACTGTGCCTTTGACAGCTGTTGATTGCTAGACGGTCCAGATTCTGGCAGAACTAAGGATCACTTTACAAGAAAAATGCCTTAGTGAGTCTTTTTTCAAAAACCTAATAATGAGTACGGACTTTTGGATCAGCACCAACAACATTGAAGTGATTCAAGAGTTCTGGACATTCATAAAAGTAATCTACTCGCAGAATCCAATACAGCATAACAACATATTCCGGATCCACAACCTTATTAATCTGATGATCAAGATCTCAGACACATAATAGCGATTCTGCTGCGAGTATCACAAAAAAACACACGATCTTTTCAACGGTCCAGACAATGTCTCCGACTAATCAGTCGATGCTCCCGCAGCTATTCAAATCCAAGTTGACAAGTACCTAGAGCCAATAGCAGGGGTTCTGGAGTGTGTACTGACTTCTGGTGGCAATGAGATTTTGTCAGAAATCGACCATCTGGCCCACAGTCTGACTCTCAAGTCTTGCCCATGTTTTCAGATGCAGGTTTTGAAGTTGATAAAGGTCCTTTTACTTGATTCGAAGTCGGACTAGGAATGTGCAAGCCCTGTTGAGTTTGCGCAGAGATTTATTAATGCGAGAGGGCTGGAAATACTGCTTCATTTGTGCGCAAATAATGCATCGCTCGATGTCAAAACAATGTGCATCAAACTTATCGATGTTCTTAGCTCACACGCGAATCTCATATAGATGCGAATCGACACTGATCTAATCACATACTTGTCCCATGTTCTCCTTCCACCCTCTCTACGTTAGAACTCAGTTGCCAACTAACTACTAAAAGCTACTCAGAGGCGAGACTAGAGGTAAGATCGCATTTAAAACGCGACTTTAAACTACAGAGTCATGGCAGACAAGCAAGTTGTGAGCCCGCCCGAACAGCTTGGTCTGTAGTTTTTCTCTTACGAGGAGGCGGTTGCCGAGGAAGATCACCGTGAAATTCACCCAGATGATCAGTAAAATCACAGTCAAAAAGAGTAGCCAAATTCAGAATAAGATAAATTTGAGCCTGAAATGTTTCAAAAGCAAGTGTTTAGCAAAACGGTCAACAACTTCAAAACTACTGATTTGGATGAAGACGAAGAAAGCGAAGGAAATGAAGCGAGTCAAGAAAATGGGTCGCCAAAAGAAAAATCTGAAGAAGAGTACACAAACATAGGGCCTGGCGTGCCAGTCGCTCCAAAAGGAACCAGCAAGAACTAAACGACGGGCTTTAAGTTTGGTGGACTGATGCTAGATGACCAAGACTCCAGCAGTGAGCACAATTCCGATCAAAGTAACACTAACTAATCTGAAGAATTGAAGACTGAACCCGAATCTTAATTGCTTGCATTTCAAAAGGCAAAGCCGCGGGGATTAGCAAATCTCGACTTAAAAGACGACGATGAAGTTTTCTAAGCACCTCCTTCAAGAATTGAGCACCAAAAGCGTTTTGGCGATAGGATTCTGGGAGATTTCGACTCAGATGAAGACAAAAAATTGAACGACTAAGAACCTCCAAAACCGACATAAGACGTGATGATGTCACGAAACTTGCGCGGTGGGGCTAATAAAGGATTTAGTTTTGCTCTTGGCGCCGTCGATTCCTCAAACTCCGATTAAGAGGAGGAGACCAAAGTGTTTGTGGCACCTGCTCCGAGTAGAATGCGAGGTAAGCCTACTCTAGGGCTGATTGTAGAGTCACCATAAGCGATCAGTTCCAGGTAAAAGTAGGATCGTGGGCTCAAACTTAGTCTTGACGATGGTGACGAAAGTCAAAATGAAACTGAGAAGTAAGAAACGAAAGTACAGTCTGGAGGGAACACTGGTGCAACCAACGATATTGATTTTGAAGATCACTAGCAAATGATGACACTCCCTCAACGACGCGGTCCTTCAAAACCCTTGCGGAGTCTCAACTTGGACACAGAGAAGATAAACGAACTGTTCAACTTCGGTGGCGAGAAGGGTGAAATGCGCGACGAAGACGCATTAGATAAGCTTGAACAGGACATAAAAGATCTAGCCGATATTTGTGTTCAAGCGATGCGCAAAAAGCGAGATAAACCTCAGATGAGTGAATTCGAAAGTTTACTCGGGACATCTGAGCTGCATCTAGAGACAAAAGAAGACTTCATGTTGTTTAATAAGCCTCAGACTGTCAAAGGCATAAAGAAAATAGATATAGAGGACCGAAAACGCAAAAAACCAATTACTTTGTAGGGTATCTCAGAAGAGGAGGATCAGCAGTTGCCCCTTTCAGCCGATTAGTCCGTTGATGATAGCGTGATAGAGGCAGGCAGTGTTGTGGCGTCGAGTGATTAGGCTGATGATTTTACTGGAGAGCTTGTTAACTTGTATACGTCGTGCCTCGAGTGGATCTTAAACCGTGTGCCTCAGGGTCTTTTCAAATCTCTGATGATTGACGATTACGACAAGATAACTTTTTTACCAGCCATGCAAGTACTGATGAAACTAGTGACTCACTCGAACAACATGCTGAGATAGCGAGCTCTGCAAGACATGTTCATGCTTGCCTAGTGGGACAGTTAAAACGGTTAGGTTATTCTACAGCACTATGTTTTCCACAGCTGGCTGCTCGAACTTCTGATGCCCTATCAAAGTGACAGATCTACCGACTCAGCAAAAGCTGTTTACGATATGGGCACCAAGCTACACACTCTGCTTCTAAAAAATGCTTGCATTAACCCAGACGAAGATGACGGCTTTAAGAAAGTGAATCTGCTTGTACGGTGGCCTGCGGTAGCTTTAGAAAAGGGCTACGATTAGAACACAGCGCATGATCTGGCCCGGTGTTTAGTTAACAATCTTATCCAAGCTCTCGGCTCACAGCCGTCACCATCGTCATCCGCCTCTAAAAATCTTAGTCATATCACCCTATAGGTCCATGAGCTTGTTATAAGTTCTAACGAGATATCGCCTAAAAATCTTGCTGATTACCGTCCGGGGAACAATGAGTCAATTTTACAATGGATTCAACGATCTTTCCTCAGCTATAGTTTCGAAACCACTCATAACCAAAATCTATGGCGAGAATGGGACATTTGCACAAGTTTCACTTCAAGCTGGGGATCGTTTTTCTTTGGTTCAAAGAATAGACTGTCCGAGCAAGATTCTTAGTCTCAGGAGAAATCAGTCAAGCAAATTGTCTCTTCTAAATCGTAGGAGGAGTTAAGAGAGATTATTATGCTTCTAATGTAGGATAATTAGAGCTCTCACTCCCCATCTGCTCAGCAAACAACTAAGCCAGCATAAGGCAGATTGAACATTCTCGGAGGTTTCAAGGGATCCGCCGATAAAGGCTTAAAAATTGACGTTGCCTCTAGCGCTCACGTTTACACTTTGCAAGCGATTGTAAATCTAATCTGTCTTGCAGTCACACAAGCCTCTACAGACTCTGACATAGTTTTGCAAAAAAAATGGCTCCAGTCTTTAGAACTTCACTTCAAGTACATAATAACTCTCAGCGTATCTTGGAAAAATAAAATTCCCGACGAACACTTCTATAAGAGAAGTTAGCGTAGGTTTGCAGAAGTATGTTCTTTCATACTTGCATTCCTGTTCCAGGAAATCCACACTCAGAACACACCGAAGTCTCAGCCTGTTACTCCATCGAATGATTCTAGAAGCGGTACAGTTTCTCCACATAGTGATCTTTAGAAGACAAAGTTATACTAGTAGTGTCTGAAATCCTGTTTCATTTACATGATAAACCTTGCTGGAACCGAAGGTCAATAAAGTTCCGATAGAGCTTGCCAAATTATTTTGACTGAAATCCTAGTCAAACAGTATTCGACTTCTAGCAAACCCCTAATTAACCCTTCTGACATAAGCACGCAATCAGAAAGTACCCCAAGCAAAAACCAGCCTGAGGCATTCAACTCTTCAAAAAAGCAATCCCAGACACAGATCAGAGAATCTTTCTTCGATGAGTTCCCAGAGTGCTTCCAGCAAAATGATTGGAAAATTACTTTCTTTCACAACTCCCACATAAACTCAATCATCAACTCTCAGATAAACATTGAAATGATACAGATCTTCAAACAGAAACGACAACAGTACGCAGAAAGACTTGAGGAGTCCGAGGCAAGTACCACTCAAGCAAATGAGGAGATACTAAAAAAGATCCAACTCGACGTTATGCAAGCAGTGACAGAAACTACGTCCCAGCTCCACGAAAACAACTCTCAGGTTGCGTTTGAGGTTGACTAATTGGTGAGACAATCAAGTTTCACTTACAATCAGTGGATCAAGCAAATAACCTAAGGTCCAGGCATGTGGCGCGTTTAGCCCGAAATTGTTTTCAAAAAACTTAGGGGTTAACTTCTTGGCGAGGGTCAGCATTGTATTATGAAGGATCGCTTATCGAACTCTTTCAGCTACATAGACGACTAATCTATTGAACCTGTAATCTTCAAGAAAGTTCATTCTGATGAACCTCTGATAGAAAGAAAGGAGCTCTCATTTTAGTTTTTCTCCAAACGAATGAACAAAAACCTTATTGAGGAGATTAGCCACAGCGCACGACAAAGTGTGATGGAGAAGACACTTGCCCTCTTAAAGCCAGAAAGAAAGATTGTAATCGAATGCGAAAAAGTTTCAATGCTTAAATCTCTCGAGCGGCGAACAGGTTCATTGTTGATGACGAACTTTGAAATTTTCTTCGTCTATGATTTGAGCTCGGAAGAAAGCAAGTCAGATTCAAACATCTTCTTCTTCAACTGGAAGTAGGATCCAACGAAGCCTATGATGAAGGAAATACGTTTAAGTGATATCAAAGAAATTTAAAAGCGAAGGTTCCTAGGACAGAACAAGGCACTAGAGTTGTTTTTGATGGATAATCGAACCGTTATGTTCGACTTCAAAGATGTTGAAAAGAGAGACAAACTAGCCAAAAAGTTACTTCGTCAGCGACAGAACAAATGTAGCAACCTAAACTATTTCTCTTCACTGGATCCTAAGTGGATTTTGAAAAAGAGCGGACTAACCGAAGATTGGGTCAACAACAAGATCTCTAACTTCTAATACCTTATGAGTCTTAACCAACTGGCTGGTAGAAGTTATCACGATTTATCCCAATACCCAGTCTTTCCATGGACTCTAACGCTCACCAAAAATACCTAAGTTCCTGATCTTTCCGCAATCAGCGTTCGAGGTGGCGCTCCTCCGACCCACTTCCGAGACCTCACTAAAAACATGCAACTTTTGGGTTCTGCAGAGAGGCAAGCTGAGTTCAAAAGAAAGTATGAGGACAATGAGGGCTTCATTGGAATTGATGACAGGTTCCACTGCGGCTCCCACTATAGTAACCCTGGCATTGTGCTTCACTACTTAGCGAGACTTTAGCCGTTGCTCGAGGCTCACATAATATTGCAGGGCAAAGCCATGGACCATCCGGACAGGATATTCTAATCAGTCCAATTTTCTTACTAACATTCGCTCAATGACTTTAGTGATGTGCGTGAGTTGACTCCTGAGTTTTACTGCTTGCCTGAAATGATGAAGAACTCTAATTTATGCAATTTTGGCGTGAAGTAAGATGGCACTGAGGTTGACAACGTAATTCTGCCTGAATGGTCAAAAGGAGATCCAGTCAAATTCATACAAGTTATGAGAGAAGCTTTTGAAAGTCAGTACGTTTCAAGCAATCTTAACTCCTGGATTGACTATGTCTTTGGCTTTAAATAGCGAGACTCAGATGCTGTCAACTCTTTGAACACATTTAGCAAAATCACTTACTAGGTCGACCAACCAGGCGATTTTGATATAACCACAATTTAGGACCCAACCATGAGAGCTGCTTACGAAAACCAGGGCTACAACTTTGGACAGACACCCATCCAATTGTTCAAGGATCGACATCCTTCAAAGCTTGTTAACTAGAATTCTACAAGAGTGAACCTGGTGGTGGATGATTTGTCAAAGTTGAAAATATTTAAACCTGTTCCAGTCCCAGTGAAGGATACCGCCTAGAAATCACTGATGTTTTAGCCTCTTATTTCGCCTGAAGCAATCATGTTTGCGAGATTTGTCGATGATCAGCGTATTATTGGAGCGAAGAAAGAAAGTTTCATCCAGAATTTTGTTTGGATCCCGAAAGCACACGACCAGAACCCCACTATTTCGTTTTCTTTAGGCAGTGACAAGAAATCGAAATTCAACAGTTATGAGCACGTTAAAGGTATGGACTAAATTGATCGTAGCTCAAAACGCTTTGATTTCCCCATGACTATTATAAGCCAAGGTAGCCATGTAGCAAAGGGAGGATATTGGGATGGCAAGATTGTTTTCTCGCCAGTAGAAAACGCCTCTTACTACGAACTTACCGACCACTCCACAACAGTTACAGCGATTGCTTGCGATAGAAAGGACATGACACTCGTTTCGGGCACAAAGAGCGGGGAAGTTATCGTGTGGCGGAACGCTAAAGCTGACTGCACACTCGAAACAGCTATAAATCCTTGGATCAAACTGAGACAGATCAACGACCATTCAAGGCAAGTGACTTCGATTTTCATCAGTGATGATATGTGTTTGTTTGCTACAGCATCTACTGACGGAAGTCTGAACATTTATAACCTATGGACTTCCAAACTCATTCGAAACTTTGTCCACCCTTACTTACTGCCAATCTAAAGTGTAGTTCTTGCCCAAAGTCCACTTCCCATTTGTGCTTACTTCACTAGAGACGATCATACTTGGAGTTCTATTACTATTAATGGAGAATAAGTCTTTCTGGAGGGTTCAGAACAAAAGACTAGGTACGAGGAAGCATCTCATATTGTGCAGCCATTAGTGGTGCGATCGTCGGATCACCTTGAAAAACTAGTTTACGGAACTGAAAGAGGAACAATCTGTATGCGTTGTTTGCCCAGTCTTGAAAGGTACAGAAAGTTGCAAGTATCGAAGGACTACCCAGTACTTACAGTGCTTATCAGCCCAGACCGTCGTTTCTTGCTAACGGGTTGTGGCGATGGGGGCCTCATCGTAATTACCGAGCGTATCGAAGTCCAACCAAGCACATCAGGACAATCTAAAAGCACGAAGAGCGGTTCCTCAACGAATAATTTGGCAATATTGATTCTTAATATTGGGGATTTAAGTTAATTTTTTTAATCAAAAATGAGAGTGTTCCTCCAATCAGCCAAAAGACCTCCAAATCTCAGTCATGAGGACGAACTCAAAATCGTCTGTTTTTCCAGATTTGGCGAAATATCGTTTAACCCTTTTTACTGTAATCTTTTGTTAGTTTTTAAATGGAATAATAATTTTCAACTTGCGCGAAAGGTCAAAGGTTGCTGAAGACGCTCATACTGCCTTACATCGACACAAAATGACCTAAACACTGCAAACTCTATCATCTAATTATCATATCATCTTCTCTCCTATCTTCTTTTGTCTTTTTTACGGGGACTTCATCTACTCAGTGATTTGACGTTCACCTCTAATCGGTCCTGATTCACGCTTGCCAAGCTTTGGGAGATTCATTTTGTCGCAGGCATCCCGAATCTTGATTGCCTTCGCTCTTTCGTCCCCGTCGCCAAGAAGGATGCCGAGCACACCACGGCTCGGATGGAAGACTTCTCCATCGAAGAGCTTCCACTACGAGTTTTTCTGAGCCCGTTTGTTCAAGACTGGCTTACTTCTAGATATCTCGCTGTCGCCGGCTTCTAGCCAGGTCTACGGCCCCTCTTCATATTGAACTCCAACATCGCACGTTCTAACCAGAGGATGTTAAGCTTTTAATCCACAGGAGAACGTATTAGCGGACTCTTCTACATGTGCCGACTAATCATTCATCTGTGTGATTATAGTCTAAGAAGTATTCGAAAGTTCGCTCTCAGGTCTGGCGCCGGAGCCGCGTAATCTGCGGCGAAGATGTTATTAAGATATGCCCCACACGTCCAAACTATCTGAGTGCCTTTCAAGTAGATGCTTGTATAAGGTTTGACATTACTCGAATGTTTCGCAGCCGAAATAACAGAAGTAGCGGTCATCTAACTGAGCGAAATCATACCTCCATTGATAGTTCTCCTTTTTGCAACTTTCATTTTTGAGATGTCGAGCTAAGGGTCCGTATGTTTCAAAGTACCTAGAACATCACTCACACTAGTGACCCATTCCGACAACAGCAAAGCGAAGCTAGCTTCCTGTTCGCTCACTCTGAACAATCCGAGAGATATCAGAGGTAAACTTGTTGTTTCTCAGGAAGATCGCCGCGGGGCCTTGGAACTCTGATTGCGCACTTTCTAACTTTTGCATCAGCTTTTAAAAGTGATAATGTGAATGGCGCGAATCAAATACTGGGTTCATGTTCACCGAACTGGGTTTATCTTGGGCAAACTGGGTTCAACTCTTGGTAACTGAGTTCTTACAATTCAAACTGGGTTATCGAGCCAAACTGGGTTCATCTGCGTAAACTGAGTTTCATTCCGTCGAACTGGGTTCATTTGCGTAAAATGAGTTTTGTTAAACCAGAATGGGTTTAACTGCGTAATCTGGGTTTTAGTGAGTCATACTGGGTTAAACTGGGTTTATACCGCGTTACACTGGGTAAAACTCGGTTTTTAGAGTCAAAACTGGGTTAACCTCAGTCTAAACTGGGTTT
>Ga0169931_10015452_pt1 | contig 10212 bp, 7 predicted proteins | sample Kivu_15m_20L_FD_129675 | JGI IMG/M metagenome (GOLD analysis project Ga0169931, IMG submission 129675) | Freshwater microbial communities from Lake Kivu, Western Province, Rwanda to study Microbial Dark Matter (Phase II) - Kivu_15m_20L... | ecosystem: Environmental > Aquatic > Freshwater > Lake ... | reverse complement strand
GCAATCGCTTCTCATCCCCCTCGAATGCCGAACAGAGAAAACGCCGCCCGCCACAAATCAAAGCGCCTGAACGCCACATCGAGCGTTCACTCAACGCAAGGATCTCAGGCAGCCAAGCCCACTCGTCCGGCGGTGGCATCAATCGAGTTGGCACCCAATCCTCTTGGAGAAATCGATGGTGAACCCAACCCTCGCGAACAAACTCATGATCGAAGACCTCGGCCAAACTGATATGAGAAGAGCCTACACCGCCACGCACTTGAAGACCCTTCAACGCATCCTGCAGGTTTTGAAGGCCTTCTTCGCGATTATGAGAGCGAACGGTGAGCACACCTAGCACCCCCTCCACGCTCGGGGCACACCCTTCATGGCTGAAGTTTTCAAAGTCGTCCCTTTCGACCGAGGGTCGAAAGACCACCTGAGATTCGGCTCTCTCGCGGGCTTGAAGCGAACGAAGTGCGCCCGGTTGCGGGACGCCGGTGCTCAAATCGAGGGCCCAGATCAGTGCACAGACCGTCTGATTGGGCTCATCGAAACTGGCGCAATAAGGAAGGCGGCATTGATCCAAATCTCCCATCCACGCATCCACCAGGAAAGGCTGTTCACCCTCGACCAGAAAATCGAAAACTCCCTCCAACTCCAGAGGAGCGGCATTCAGAAGTCGATTCACAGCGCCTTGAATCTCCAGCATCGCACGGGAGTTTTCAGACTCTCGCTGCATAAAGGCGATATGGATTCGAAAAGGTGCAGGACCGTAGAGGGTCTCCCCCTCTGAAAGAGAGATATCCCAAAACGGGTAAAGACCCACTTCACCGTCCCGATTGACTCTCCAAGGCACCCGGAGGCGCCTCGCACCCTCCAAACGGCGCTCAGCGATGATATCACCTGGACACGATTTCAAAAAAACGGCCCATTGCGCGTCCCTTTGTTGCCAGTCCTGCGGAGGGATCCACCGATCGAGCCCCAACGCCATCTCTGCAGGGGCAAGACTCAGGGGGGTATCGCTCCGTCCAGCACAAATCTGATCTAAGAAAGCAGGCAACTGCGGTCGCTCGGCTTGCGAAAATATCCGAAAAGCCAAGTGCTCGACACTGCACTGATCCGCCCAAGCCAGAAGGGCGATTCGATTCGAAAACCGCTCTGCGAACTCGCTCATTGAATGGTTGAGCGCACTCGGGTTGCCCCCTTGCCCCTCCCCTAGCGGAAGGCTCAGTGCTCGACTCCCCACCGTTCTGCGAGCGTTTCCTAAAACCTTCATAGAGTCGAAATTCCTTTGGGTAGGCCCTTGGTCTCAGTTTATCCCGCTAGCGGCCCACCGCCAACCATGATATCTCCCCCATCACCGCATGAGATCTCCTGTCGCCCTCACCGAAGCATTTGGAAAAGAGTTTGAAGCGCTCGTCGCTCAGTTCCTTCAAGACGAGCAACTCATCACGCACGCCGATGACCTCCACTCCCCCCGTTTCTTGAAGCGATCAGTCCTTCCTCACGTCGAAAAGCTCTCGAAATTGTTTAATCGAAAAGAAGACGCCCCCGATGAGGATGGAGCGGAAGAAGGAAGCCCCACACGCGGTAATCCGAAAGCACGCAGTTTGATTCAAGCTCAAGGGCTGGATAAATATTGGAAAGAAAGCTCTAACCCGAAAAACCTTCGGCTCGCCTATTTCTTGGCCTTTATGCCTGCCAACCAAGCCCGGGTGGCCACCGTATGGTCAGAACTGCACCGCTTGGGTTTTCGCTGGAATCTCCCACCGAAGAAGCCATTCAAGGGAATCGAACTGGGAGCAGGTCCGGCAACTGGCGCTTGTGGCGTATTGACTGGGGAAAAGCATGCTCCCACGGGCTTGCCTGAAGAGGGGAACTTCGCTCTGCTCGAGCAGGATAAAGCGACCCTGGAGATGGGAGCTCGCTGGACGCAACCCGCTTTTGCACACTCAGGCTTTCCCCAATGGACCGTTCGCCCCTTTCATCGAACCCTCGACTTAAGCCAACCTCTTCTGCCTCGCTCGGCGCCTTCTTTTCACCTCTGGCTCACGAGCTACTACCTGAATGAAAGCTCAGCGGACCCCGGCACTCAAGCCCGCACATTCTTAGACGCCTGGGATCGACACCTCGAGGACGAGGGACTCGTGATTTTTGTGGAGCCGGCGCTAAAACAACAGTCTCGACGACTTCTCGATCTTCGAAAAGCGATCCTTCAAGAGGTTCAGAAAAAGAAGATCGACTGGCTCAAGGTTCTGACCCCATGCCTTGGGGATCAATCTTGTGGCGCCTTAGCCAACGAGGAAGACTGGTGTCACGACGAAGCCATTTGGTGGCGCCCTCCCTACCTCAAAAAAATTGACCAGATGGCAGGACTCGATCGCCGCTCTTTGCCCTTTTCTTACCTCGTTCTGGCAAAGTCAAAGCGCCCCATAGAGGAAATTTTGCCCGCTCTACAAGGCTCGCGACCACACGACCGATATCGCTTGGTCAGCCCCGCTCACGCCGAGGGCAGGGATCTCGAGTTTTTCATCTGCGGCCAAGAAGGCAAGCGACGCGCGCGGTTTCGTCCACAAAGAGAGGCGAGCCCGCACGAGGAGGACAAGCCCCAACGCAAAGAGAAAGCCCTCCAGCGCGGTGATATCTTACTCGGAGCCCAGCTCCGAGGGGATACGAAAGCAACCCGGATTGAAAAAATGGACGATCGAGTTTGAGCGCCTTCTCAGAAAACCGCTCAATTTCGACTTCGAAGAAGCGCCTCGATTTCGTCTTGCCCCACTTTGGGCCGAGCGCCGCCGAAAGCGTTCAACATGGCTTGCAGCCGATTCATCAGAATCTGCTGTTCCTCACTGGTCTCTGAATCACGATGAACGATCAGGTACTTCACGGTGGTCTGCGCATCCCAGAGTGCTGCCACACAGCGCCGCACATGGGCACGGTGGGTGGCGGTTTGTCCTTTGAGCGCCAATTCCTCACCTAACTCGGCAATCTCAGCGATCCTTGGAAAGCCGAGTTGTAAGGCGGTCCCGCGAATGGTGAACATACTCTCCGAAAACTCGCTTAACAGCCCTTTATTACCATCCAAGTCTTCTTCGACTCGCTTCAGAGTCGACTCTGCCTTCACAGCAAAGCCCTCAAGCTCTTGAATAAAGATCTCGATTTGGGAGTTGTTTTGCCCTGCGTTCGACTGGGAGCTGCTCGTCATCCAATCACCTTCTTCCGCTGAAGCACCGCATAGACTTTATTTTGTAACTGAACGGCAGTGAACGGCTTCATGATATAATCATCGACACCTGCTGTGATCGCTGCAATCACGTTCTCTTTAGCGTTCTCTGCTGTCACCATTACAAATGGAACCGTTTTATAAGCGGGATGCGCCCGGACGTACTGAAGAAAGTCCAGGCCGTTGAGAGGCTCCATATGCAAATCAGCTAAAACCAAATGTACCGGATCTGCCTCAAGTAAGGGCTTCGCCTCATCCACACTTGAAGCAACTTTGACCGTGCGAAACCCAACACCCTTCAGGAGTTCGCGGATATTGACTCGCATCGCATTGACGTCATCAACGACTAGGACGTTGATATCGGTAATCAACATTCTTCCAGTCTAAGGGACGAGCCGTTTTTCGCACTCGGAAAAAAATGCCGTCCTTCCAGGAAAATCCCGAAAGGACGGCCGAGAGATTGCGGTCACTAAAACGATGCTTTTAGTAGCAGCGAGTGATGCCACCCACACGGATCAGCTCGCAGCCTTCACGACTGGAGCGCTCAAGACTCCGATCGTAGTAGATGCGCCCTACGCAGCCACGAACACAAGCCACTTGCAGGTCGATCAGCTCTGCAGCCATCGAACCATCTACACTTCCCGAGAAACCGCCGAGGTCCTCGGCGCATTGACTCCGGCAAGCGGTCTCAGCTTGCTCCTGGGTGGGGAGAACTGCGTATTGTCCCTTCACCACTTCGGCGATCTGATCTGCCCCGCGCTGGCACTGGAGGGCCTCGCTTGGAACTGAAAAGTACTTCTGGCACTCGGTCAACGAGTTACACGCGGACCCCACCAGCAACAAAAAAGCAACAAATCCAAATCTTTTCATGAGTTTAAGTATTGAGCTCTTGATGAACTCGGCCTTTCGCCGCACCGAGTTACCAAAATAAATGACGCCATGCAATACGCGGCAGATTTCCTTGCACGAAGTGCAACAAGCCGACCTCTATCTCCTTGGCAAAGGTTCCCCGGTTCGTTTAACGGTGGAAGAACGTGAGCTCAATCAACCTCTCCCGACTCAATGAACGCCAGAAGCAAGCCGTACTTCACGGAAACGGGCCCCTCCTTGTGCTCGCCGGCGCGGGTAGCGGGAAAACGAGCACGATGGCCCACCGAATCGCCCACCTCATCGCCGACCGGCACGTGCCCGCCTCCAATATTTTGGGCCTTTCCTTCACCAAGAAAGCTGCCGAAGAACTCAAAGAGAGGGTCAAAAACCTCGTCGCGAAAGTTTCAGGGCCGCAGTCAACCCGGGGAATCACCATCGCCACTTTCCACAGTCTTTGCGTAAAGCTACTTCGGCAAAACGCAGACCGGATAGGATTTTCAAAAAACTTCTCGATCCTCGATACCCACGATCAAACCGATATCGTCCGACAGATATTAAGAACCATTAAAATTGATGATCGAAAATTCGATCCGCAACGGCTTCTTTTTGAAATCGGACAAGCAAAAAACCGTTTTCTGAGTCCCAATCAGGCTGAAAACTTCTTTCTCGATGGAGTCCGCCTTCCCCCTGACTACGGTGAAATCGCAGCGCAAGTTTACCCCCGTTACCTGGAGCAACTGCGCCTTCTCGACTCCATGGACTTTGACGATCTCCTCTTTCGTTGCGTTGAAATGCTCGCAGAAAACGAAGATGTCCGCAAAGGGGCTAACTTGAAGTTTCGGCACATTTTGGTTGATGAATATCAGGATACCAATCCATCACAGTTCGAACTTCTGCGGTTTTTAACACAGAAACAAAGAAATCTCTGCGTGGTGGGTGATGACGACCAGTCCATTTATGCCTGGAGGGGGGCCGACTCCCAACACATCCTTCAATTTACACACCACTATCCCGACTCAAAGGTCATCACCTTGGACCAGAATTATCGGAGCACTTCCACAATTCTGGAAGCTGCAAACGAAGTCATCGCTCGCAATAAAGTCCGGCACCCCAAGAAACTTTGGTCCGACCGGGGCACAGGGCATCCGATACAACAACTGATATTGGAAGAGGACCGAGCGGAGGCCAAAGCGGTGGCCGACGAGATTCTGAAGCTCGCTCAAGAGACGGTCGCAGGCCATACGCGTCAGATTCGCAAGTGGAAGGATTTTGCTGTTCTCTATCGATCCAACCCTCAATCGCGGCTTTTCGAAGAGGCTTTGCGTCTCCACCATATTCCTTACAAACTTGTCGGCGCGCTTTCCTTTCTCGATCGAAAAGAAATTAAGGACGCTTTGTCTTACCTCCGCTTGATCGTCAACCCGAAGGATGATGCCTCCCTCAGACGCGTCATCAACTGGCCCCCGCGAGGAATTGGTAAATCCCCACTCGAAACACTCGCCGCTCAAGCGGTTCAGAGCTCCACTTCGCTGTTCGAGGCACTGGACGAAGCGGCACGCGTCGCACCCGCAAAAGCGGCGGGAGCTTTGTTGTTGTTTCGAAATTTAATTTTGGAACTCAGGAAGTCCCTCGAAAATACACACTTAGATGCGGCGGCGGTTGCCCATTGGGCGCGCTCAAGCCTTGAAAAAATTGGGGTTAAAAAAGCCCTCGAAGAAGAATGGGAAGATGGTGTTGAGGCCCAGAAACGTTGGGATAACATCGACGAACTCATCCAAGGACTGGGACAACTCAAAATTGAAGAAGTGCTATCCGAGGAGCTCGAAGCAGGCACGGCCAGCTCAGTCGCCCTCGTACGCGAGTACCTCTCTCGACTCACCCTTGAGGCTCAAGACGAGGCGGAAGACCAAGAGAAGAAAGAAGCGGACAAGGATCAAGTCACCTTGCTGACACTCCATGGATCGAAAGGGCTCGAGTTCCCAGTCGTCTTTCTGGTGGGTTTCGAGGATGGACTTCTCCCCCATCGCAGAACCATTGAGGAAGCACAGGACTATAGCGAAGAGCGCAGACTGTGTTACGTCGGGATCACACGTGCGAAAGAGCTGTTATATATTACTCGGACCAAAAACCGGATCCGCTACGGCAAAGCTGTCCCACGAACCCCCAGTCGATTCCTCGAGGAGATCCCTGTTCACCTTTATATCACTCGAGATGAGTCCTACTCACCAGATCCAAACTCGAAGGAAGAGATCCAGCGTCACGAAGAGCGAGTTAGCGGGTTTTTGAGCCAAATTAGGGCACAGTTGCAATCCTCTAAAAACTAAACCGCCGAAGTGTTTAACTTTTGGACAGGTGCTGATATCTCAAGCGCCCCGTCGGATTAAAGTTGCGCCCTCTAGTCCCAAAATGACTCCACATTAAAAAATGATATGGTATAAGGCTTGCGAGGTTCAGACCTCACAGGAGTCTAAAGGTGAGCCAACGAGTAAAACTCATGGAAAAGTCCCTTAGCAAAGTGGCCCAAACTCTGGGCTTCCTTTACTCTCGACGCTTTTCAGGGATGAAAGATGCGTTCGCTTCTACTTTTACGCGGTCACACCGTCCGGTCTTAAATGAAAAATCAATCGCAGTCGCCCTGACCTCACTGTTAGTAACAGTCAGTCTCCTCCAGTTTGAGTTGAACGACATCGAAGCTACGCTTTACGATCTCAAGATCACCAGCATCACAAAATCGAATCGTAAATCAGAAATGGTCCTTATTGCGCTCGACGACCGCAGCCTCCGAACCCTGGATGAACAGCTACCTTATTCCCTGTCGGGCCAAGTGCGCCTTTTGGAGAGTCTCACGCAATCCCGCCCCCAAGCCATAGGATGGCTTCTAGAAACGACCCCTACTCAAGAAACCCATGACTCTTTTGCAAGTGCGCAAGTAAAACGGCAATTCGTTGAAGCGGTCACGAAATTCGAATCAACTGGGGGTCAATTCACTCTGGGCACGAGCTACAGCCCTCAAGGGGAAGTCACGCCAGCCTTTCCACTGAACCAACTGGATCACGCCCCCGCGATCATTCATCGCGATGGAAATATTTTTTCCGAAGACAAAATCACTCGACGTGCGGTCTGGGCGATTTCGGGTGGTCCAACGTTCCACGCGCGATTCACAGAAAAACTAAAGGACCCATCGACTGCCTTACCTCCACAGGGGACCTTTCGAGATAATCGAGCCGATTACTTTTTCTTCCGTTGGCAGACCGATCCTGAACTCGACATCGATGCAGATCTTCCTATCGATGTACGTGATATCAAGAAGCCCGCCTGGAAAATATTCTCCGCCCTGGACATCATTAATGGAAAAATTCCGACCTCGGAATTTACCGATAAAAAAGTGATTGTCGGCAGTCTAAGCAGAGACCAGGCCACTGACTTTGCGTACACACCTTGGTCTAGAAAACCATTCACTAATCCCAAACTTTTTGTGCACGCGAACATCCTAGAGGCAATCAAAACGAACCAAACGGTGACTCGAAGTCACTCACATTGGGCATTCCTATTAACCCTCATCGCATCTGCATTTGTGATCGCTTGCGTTTTTACGACAAGTCCCATCCAAGGACTCGTCGCCACCCTCGGCTTAGCGCTCAGCTTCACGATTACATCGCACGTCCTTTTCTCTACCCAGGGAGTCTGGATCCCCTCTGCGCATGTCCTTACAGGTATCATCGTTAGTTATTATGTTGCCGTACCTTACCGACTTTACCGTGAGTATCGGGCGCGCTGGGAGTTTCAGGAGAGAAACAAAATCCTCACCCAGGTAGAAGAAATGAAGCGAAACTTCGTTTCCTTGGTTACCCACGACCTGAAGACTCCGGTCGCCCGAATTCAAGGTCTTACTGAAATCCTTTCGAAAAAAGCCGCAGAACGCCTCAACGATCGGGATCAAGAATCGATCAAGCAAATCTTGAACTCAACTGACGAACTGAATCGTTTTATTAGCAGTATCCTCGAACTGAACCGAATTGATACGTCCGGAGAATTTTCCCTACACCTCGAGTCAAAAGATATCAATCAATTGATCGAAAGAGCGGCACATGACTTTAAAGCGCAGGCAAAAAGTAAAGGTGCAAGAATCGAACTCGAACTAGAGCCTCAATTCCCCATTCGTTTTGATACCGCATTGATACGCCGAGTGATCCACAACCTGATCGATAATGCTCTTAAGTACTCGAACCATGGCGGAATCATCAAAGTCACAAGTAAAGACTGTTGCGCGAACGAAGCATTTCCTTTCGATGGAGTCGAGATTCAAATTCATGATCAAGGTATTGGCATTCATCCGGATGAAATCGATAAGCTTTTTTCGCGTTTTTATAGAATCAAGAATGATCACACCACGCGAGTCGCTGGCACCGGATTGGGCCTTTATCTATCACGTTATTTTATCGAGGCGCATGGGGGTACCCTCACTGTGACCTCCCAACTTGGGATGGGCAGTACCTTTGTCATTCGCTTACCTGTTAATCCGCCGATTCGCCGTGAACGCCACTTAGACAGGCCGACCACCGGTTTACGTTTTCAAAGTGAAACGCTTGCCCACGAACAAATGAACGCTGGAGGATTTTGATATGCCTCGTATTTTAGTTGTCGATGATGATAGCGATCTGAGATCCACAGTCGCGGCTTCATTCTCAGAAGCAGACTTTCAAGTCGAACAGGCCAGCGACGGGGAAGAGGCCTTGAACCGCATTCGGGCCGGGAAATTCGACATTGTCCTCTTGGATGTCAACATGCCGAGGCTTTCGGGTCTACAGGCATTGAAAGAGATCAAGGCTTTCGATCCTTCGATCATTGTCATCATTCTCACTGCTTACTCGAACGTTCGTGATGCGATCGAAGCCACGCGTGAAGGGGCTTACAATTATCTAGAAAAACCCATTCAATCGGACAATCTCGTTTACCTCGTGAATCGCGCGTTAAAAGCACACACCATGGTTAAGAGCATCCAGCTTTCGGCCCCTGTTTTCCAGCTACCCAACGGAACGGATTTCATAGGCCAGAGCGATGAAATGAAGAAAATCTTTTCTGTGATATATAAACTCGCGCGAGTGGACACAGCTGTGCTCATCCGCGGAGAAAGCGGCACAGGGAAAGAGCTCGTCGCACTGGCGCTTCACCACAATTCTCCGCGCAAAGAAAACCGGTTCGTTACCATCAATTGCTCGGCGGTGCCCGAGAACTTGATCGAGAGCGAGTTTTTCGGTCACGAGAAAGGCGCTTTCACAGGGGCCGACTCTCGAAAAATCGGTAAGTTTCAATATGCTGACGGGGGTACCCTCTTCCTCGATGAAATCGGCGATATTTCTCCTGCCATGCAGGTCAAACTCCTCCGCGCTTTACAGGAAAAGCGCTTCACCCCAGTGGGCGCTAACCGTGAAGTGGAAGTCAACGTACGTATCGTTGCAGCAACGAACCGCAATCTGGAGGAGATGATCAAAAAAGGCGAGTTTCGTGAGGATCTTTTCTATCGACTGAACGTTTTGCCGATTCAACTACCACCGCTTCGAGATCGAAAAAATGATATCGAAGCGCTTGTTTCTTATTTTATTGAAAAGTTCAACCAACACCATAGAAAAGAAATTCAATCGATCAGCCCTCCTGCGATGCGAGCATTACTTGAGCACAATTGGCCCGGAAACATTCGGGAGCTCGAGAACGTCATTGAACACGCTTTCGTGATTGAATCGGGGCGTGAGATTCAGATGGAGAGCTTACCTCGCTCAGTCCAAACACCTTCATCACCGCAGGGGGTGGCCCCAGGTTTGCGTGTCGAGCTTCATGCCGGAGCCTCACTTGCGACGCTCTCTGATGGAGATCTCGAGGAGGACTACGGTGACGAGGAAGACGAAGTACAAGCCTTCGGCACGAGCTCCGGAACGCCGAGTTTCCCAAACAGCCTCACTGAAACCTCAGAGAAAGTCTTTACATTGGATGTGACACGTTTAGATTTTCAAGCGAGCAAAGAGCTCTTTGAGAAACAGTTTCTCATGAATGCCTTAAAGGTTTTTCGCGGCCGCATTAACCAAACTGCGCTCCACGCCAATATTCCAAAAAAGACATTACTTCGAAAGCTCGAGAAGTAT
>Ga0169931_10015450_pt1 | contig 10212 bp, 6 predicted proteins | sample Kivu_15m_20L_FD_129675 | JGI IMG/M metagenome (GOLD analysis project Ga0169931, IMG submission 129675) | Freshwater microbial communities from Lake Kivu, Western Province, Rwanda to study Microbial Dark Matter (Phase II) - Kivu_15m_20L... | ecosystem: Environmental > Aquatic > Freshwater > Lake ... | reverse complement strand
TCCGATCCGCCGCCGGAGGCCGCGTTCGTCGTGGAATCGATCATGTCCCCCGCGCCGGCCGCCTACCGCGCAGGATCGACGATCACCATCGTCCTGACGGTCTCGAGTCCCGCCTCCGTGACAGGCAGGCCCACGCTGCCGCTCGTCGTCGGGAGCCGCACCGTCCAGGCTCCGCTGACCGGCGGCAGCGGCACGACCGATCTCGAGTTCACCTATCGGGTGGGCCGGTCGATCTCGGCGGCGGAGGTGCGGCTCGGCACGGCGATCCGCGTCACCGGCCGGGCCGGCATCACGTCGGCCGACGGTACGCGCCTCGCGACCGCGTTGCCCGAAGGCATCGCGAATGCCCCGCTCGAGGGCGTGTCGATCGATACCGCACCACCGCGCGCGGCCGGACCGGTCGGCCTCCCGGCACCTCGCCTCTATGTCGCCGGGGAGGCGCTGCGGTTCCGCGTGACGTTCGACGAGGCGGTGAACGTCGGCGGCACCCCGTTCCTCTCGCTCTCCGTCGCACCCGGCTCGGCGGGCCTGCGGCGGGCGACGTACGTCTCATCGAGCGATGATGCACGCACGCTCACGTTCGAGTACGTCGTGCAGGCGACCGACGGATCCGCGTCGCCCCGGCAACTGCGGCTCTGGAGGACGATCGGTGGCGGCACCCTCGCCGACCCCGCCGGCAACGCGGCGACACGGCGTGTCACGCCGCCGCTCACATCGGGGATCCGCATCGGCACGATCGCCTGAGCGGGACCGTTGCCCGGGCAGGAACTCCGCACGGGTCCCCATGCACCGCCCCTCCGGGTTCGCATGCCACGCTTCGTTGTCCTTGAGCACACCGGCCATCCCGAAGACCCCGCCGGGCGGCACTACGACCTGCTCCTCGAGGACCCCAGCCTGCCGACTGGACCGGCGTGCCACACCTGGCGGCTCGATGCGATCCCCGTCGTCGGCGCTCCGGAGGTGACGACGCGGGAACTTCCGCCCCATCGGCTCGAGTGGCTCGATCGGGTCGAGGGCCCGGTGTCGGGCAACCGGGGCTTCGCCCGCAGGATCGATGCCGGAACGTACGAACCCGTCACCGGATTCGACGACGCGCAGGCCGCCCTCGTCGTCGCTGTTCGCGGAGGCACCCTCGTGGGTCGCCTGCGCCTCGAGCGCGGCGCCACGGGCCGGGCACGACTCGACGCCGGCCCGGTGGTGCCGTAGGCCTCCCGACTCCTCGCGACGGGCGGCGTGTCCCCGCGTCGTATGATGTGGGCTTCCCCGGAGGAGCCCACCATGAAGCCCCGTGAAGTGCTCGCGATGTGCCGCGAGAAGGAGGTCAAGGCGGTCGACCTGCGATTCGCCGATTTCTTCGGAGCGTGGCAGCACTTCACGATCCCGGTCGGCAAGCTCGAGGAGGACACGTTCGAGGACGGCCTCGGCTTCGACGGGTCGAGCATCCGTGGCTGGCAGGCCATCAACGAGAGCGACATGCTCGTGGTGCCCGCTCCCGGAACCGCCTTCGTCGATCCCTTCGCCGCACTGCCGACGCTCGTGATGATCGGCACCGTCCAGGATCCGATCACCCGTGAGGACTACTCGCGGGATCCGCGGAACGTGGCCCGCAAGGCCGTCAACTACCTCGTCAGCACCGGCATCGCCGACACCTGCTTCATCGGGCCCGAGGCCGAGTTCTTCGTCTTCGACGACGTGCGGTTCGACCAGAACGCGCACGAAGGCTTCTATCACCTCGATTCGATCGAGGCGGAGTGGAATCGCGGCCGCACCGAAGCGCCCAACCTCGGGCACAAGCTGCGGCACAAGGAGGGATACTTCCCGTGCCCGCCGTCCGACCAGCTGATGGATCTGCGGAACGAGATGATGCAGACCATGATCCAGTGCGGGATCGACGTGGAGGCACAGCACCACGAGGTGGCCACGGCGGGGCAGTGCGAGATCGACATGCGTTACCAGGAACTCGTGCGCATGGCCGACCAGATGTGCCTCTACAAGTACATCGTGAAGAACGTGGCCCGGCGTCACGGCCGCACCGCCACCTTCATGCCCAAGCCGATCCACGGTGACAACGGCTCCGGCATGCACACCCACATCTCGCTCTGGAAGGACGGCCATCCGCTCTTCGCGGGCACCGGCTACGCAGGTCTCTCCGAGATGGCGCTCCACGCCATGGGGGGCATCCTCCGCCACGCCCCCGCCCTCCTCGCGCTCACGAACCCCACGACCAACAGCTACAAGCGCCTCGTGCCCGGCTTCGAGGCGCCGGTCAACCTGGCCTACTCACAGCGGAACCGGTCGGCCGCCTGCCGCATCCCGATGTACTCGGCGAGCCCGCGGACGAAGCGTCTCGAGTTCCGCTGCCCCGACCCGACGTGCAATCCCTACCTCGCGTTCGCGGCGATCCTCATGGCGGCCATCGACGGCATCCAGAACAAGCTGCATCCCGGCGACCCGCTCGATCGCGACATCTACGACATGCCGCCGGAGGAGCTCGCCGACGTGCCCAAGGCGCCCGCCTCGCTCGAGGAGGCGCTCGACGCGCTCGAGTCGGATCACGATTTCCTCCTCCGCGGCGACGTCTTCACCGACGACGTCATCGCCACGTGGCTCGCATGGAAGCACGACCGGGAGATCGCGCCGATGCGACTCCGCCCACACCCCTACGAGTTCTGCCTCTACTACGACCTGTGACCGCCGGCTCGGGGTCGTCACGATCGCTGCGACGGCCTCCGATCCCGATCGCTTCGAGCAGGCGGATCATCCTGCACGACCGGCGGGGGACGTGACACGGGGATATACTTGCAGGCGGTCGAGCGCCGCTTCCCGGTCCGGCCGATTCCCTCCACCCGCGTGGCGCACATGATGTCAGGCTCGGCGCGATGGGTGCTCGGAGGCATCTGGGCCATCGTGTGCGGTGCCGTGACCGCGCCTCGACCGGCCCTGCCCGTCGACTTCTCCCGCGACGTGCAGCCGCTCCTGGCCCGCCGGTGCATCGCATGCCACGGCCCTGACACGCAGGAGGCCGGCCTTCGTCTCGACGACCGCACGCGTGCCACGGCCGCGCTCGACAGTGGTGCGACCGCAGTCGTGCCGGGCGACCCTGCGGCGAGCGCGGTCATGGGCCGGATCACGTCGGACGACCCCGACCTCAGGATGCCGCCGGAGGGGGCGGCCCTGTCCGCGGCGGAAGTCGCGGTGATGCGCGACTGGATCGAGGCCGGTGCCGAGTGGCAGGCACACTGGGCCTTCCGGCCCGTCGTCCGGCCGGGGGTCACGGGGTCGATCGACGCGTTCATCGACGCGGGCCTTGCCGCCCGTGGGCTGCCCCGCACGCCCGAGGCCGACAGGGCCACGCTCCTGCGGCGCGTCACCTATGGCGTCACCGGACTGCCACCGAGCGAGGGCGAGGTGCGCGCGTTTCTCGACGACGCCACGCCGTCGGCCTGGGAGAAGGTCGTGGACCGCCTGCTCGCGTCGCCCCACTACGGCGAGCACTGGGCCCGCCACTGGCTCGACCTCGTGCGTTTCGCCGAGACCAACTCCTTCGAGCGCGACGGCGCGAAGCCCCACGCCTGGCGCTATCGCGACTATGTCATCCGTTCCCTCAATGACGACAAGCCCTACGACCGGTTCGTGATCGAGCAGCTCGCCGGCGACGAGCTGGAGGAGGTCACGAACGACGCCCTCGTCGCCACCGGCTACTACCGGCTCGGCCTCTGGGACGACGAGCCGGCCGATCGGCTCCAGGCGCGCTACGACGGGCTCGACGACATCGTCTCGACCACGTCGCAGGTCTTCCTCGGGCTGACGCTCAACTGCGCCCGCTGCCACGACCACAAGATCGACCCGCTCCCGCAGCGCGACTACTACGCGATGCTCGCCTTCTTCCACAACATCACGCCGATGGGCAACGGCGGCGACCAGATCGAGCGGCCACTCTTCGAAGGTCCCGACGCGCGACGCACGTACGAGGAGAAGACGGCGGACCTCGAGCGCCGCCGCGACGAGGCGCAGGCCGCGGTGACCGCGGTCGAGCACCGCTTCCGCGAGGCGCTGCAGCGGGAGGCCGCGGGACCGGCCGGCGGCGATCTCGACGACCTCGCGTTCCGCTTCTACCGCGATGCGTGGCGGAGCCTGCCGGCCTTCGACGAGCTGAAGCACGAGGACGAGGGCCCGCTCCCCGGTGGTCTCTTCGACATCGCCGCGGCCCCGTCGCTGCGGCCCGACAATTTCGGCTACGTGTTCACGGGCTTCCTCAAGGTGCCGGCCGACGGCGACTACACGTTCTCGCTCGATTCCGACGACGGGTCACGGCTCACGATCGACGGCCGCGCGGTGCTCGAGTACGACGGCATCCACGGTGAGGGGAGTCCGAAGACGGCGACCGTGCGCCTGGCGGGCGGACGCCGGGCGATCCGTCTCGACTACTTCCAGGGCCACCACGGCAAGGGCCTCACGGTGGGCTGGTCGGGTCCGGGCTTCGAGCGCCGCCTGCTCTCGGCCGTGTCCACTGCAGGACGCGATGTCGCACGCGACCTCGCGAGGGCGATCCGCGCCGAAGGGGAACGGGTGCTCGGTGCCGAGGCGATGCGTGACTACAACGAGCGGGTCAAGGCGCTCGAGCAGCTCAAGAAGGAGCGGGTGTCCGTCGACAAGGCGCTCGTCGTCACCGAGCACGGTCCGAGCGCCCCCGAGACGTTCGTCTTCTATCGCGGCAATCCCCATGCCGAGCCCGACGCCGCGAACCGCGTCGTGCCCGCGTTCCCCGCGATCCTCGCGCCGCCGGCACCGGCGATCACGCCTCCCGCCGGCGGCCGCTCCACGGGACGGCGCACGGCCCTCGCACGCTGGATCACCGCTCCGGACAACCCGCTCACCGCACGTGTGATCGCCAACCGCGTCTGGCAGCACCACTTCGGCCGCGGCATCGTCCGCAGCGCGAGCAACTTCGGCCTCATGGGCGACCCGCCCACGCATCCGGAGCTCCTCGACTGGCTCGCCGGCGAGCTGGTGGCCGGCGGCTGGCGGCTCAAGGCCCTCCACAAGACGATCCTCATGTCCCGCGCCTATCGCGCCGCCTCGACGGGCATTCCCGACGGGCTCGCGCGGGATCCGCTCAATGACGCCTTCTGGCGGTTCGACATGCGGCGGCTCACCGCGGAGCAGCTGCGCGATTCCGTCCTCGTGGCCAGCGGCGCCTTCAATCCGAAGATGTTCGGGCCCGCCATCTACCCCACCATGCCGCAGGCCGTGCTCGCCACGCAGTCGCGGCCGGGGAGCGGCTGGGGCGACTCGCCCGCGGCCGAGCAGGCCCGCCGCAGCATCTACATCCACGTCAAGCGGTCGCTCCTCACGCCGCTGCTCGCGGACTTCGACCTGGCCGACCCCGATTCCTCCTGTCCGGTGCGGTTCACGACCACGCAGCCCACGCAGGCCCTCGGCATGATGAACGGCGACTTCCTGCACGCGCAGGCCCGTCGCTTCGCCGAGCGGGTCAGGCGCGAGGCGGGAGGCACCAACGCCGATCAGGATGCGGCGATGGTGCGCCGTGCGCTCGAGGTGGCGCTCGTGCGTCCCGCGACCGACGCCGAGGTGACCCGCGGCGTGGCCCTCATCGACGATCTCGAGCGCACCGACGGGGTCGCTCCCGGCCGCGCGCTCGAGCTTTTCTGCCTGCTGCTGCTGAACACGAACGAGTTCGCCTACCTCGACTGACCGGGAGACGACCGGATGCGCGACGCCCACACGCCCGCACCCCGCGCGGCCTTCTGCCGCCGCACGCGCCGCGAGTTCCTCTGGGAGGCCGGTGCGTCGTTCACCGGCCTCGCCCTCTCCGGCCTGCTGGACGACGGCTTCTTCGCACGGCAGACGCACGCCGCCACGGGCATCCCGTTCGCGAATCCGCTCGCGCCCAGGCCACCCATGTTCGCGCCGCAGGCGAAGAGCGTGATCTTCCTCTTCATGTACGGCGGCCCGAGCCACGTCGACACGTTCGACTACAAGCCGGAGCTCTATCCGCTCGACGGCAAGACGATCAAGGTGAAGACGAAGGGCCGTGGCGGCGAACGGAGCGAGAGCCGAGCGGTCGGGCCCAAGTGGGCCTTCAAGCAGTACGGCGCGTGCGGCAAGTGGGTGAGCGATCTGTTTCCGTACGTGGCCCGCCACGTGGATGACATCGCCTTCATCCACTCGATGACGGCCGACTCGCCGATCCATGGGTCGGCGATGCTGCAGATGAACTCGGGAAAGATCCAGAGCGGCGCGCCCTGCCTCGGCTCCTGGGCGAACTACGGCCTCGGCAGCGTCAACGAGAACCTCCCCGGCTTCGTCGTGATGCTCGATCCCACCGGCGGTCCGATCTCGGGGGCGAAGAACTGGTCGAGCGGCTACATGCCGGCGACCTACCAGGGCACGATCCTCCGCAGCAAGGGAGCGCCGATCCTCGACCTCGCGCCCCCCGACGACATGCCGCTCGAGGCCCAGCGCGCGATGCTCGACGCCCTGCGCGAGACCAACACCGCCCACCTGCTCTCGCGCGGCGACAACAGCGAACTCGCCGCGCGGATCGCCTCCTACGAGCTCGCCTGGAAGATGCAGGAGCACGCGCCGGAGGCGGTGGACCTCTCGCGCGAGACCGAGGAGACGACGCGGCTCTACGGCCTCGACCAGCCCCGCACGGCCGACTTCGGCCGTCGCTGCCTGCTGGCCCGGCGGCTCGTGGAGCGGGGCGTGCGGTTCGTGCAGCTCTACTCGGGCGGTGCCCACAACGACGACAACTGGGACGCGCACGGCGACCTGGTCAAGAACCACGAGTTCCACGCCGGCAACACCGACCAGCCGATCGCCGCCCTGCTCACCGACCTGAAGCGATCGGGTCTGCTCGACAGCACGCTCGTGATCTGGGGCGGCGAGTTCGGCCGGCAGCCGACGGCCGAATATGCCGAGGGCACGGGACGCGACCACAACGCCTTCGGCTTCACCATGTGGATGGCCGGCGGCGGCATCAAGGGGGGCGTGAGCGTGGGCGCGACCGACGAGATCGGCTCCGCGGCGATCACACCGGGGCCCGGCCACGGGAACGGCGACAAGCCGGGGTTCCACGTGAAGAGCCTTCACGCCACGGTCCTCCATCTGCTCGGTCTCGATCCCAACCGCCTGAGTTATTTCTTCGGCGGCCTCGATCAGAAGCTCGTCGGGGTCGAGCACGTCGAGCCGATCCGCGACGTGCTCGCGTGAGCGGGCGGTTCCTGCGCAGGGTCGCCGCATGATCGTCCGCTCGTCGGCATTCCCGGTTCACACGCCTGGAGGCGGATGCCACCGCGGGCGGCGTGCCGGCATCGCCGCGGCCGTCGGCCCACCGACTCCCTGACACCGCAACCGACGACATGCGATCGACAATGTCGGGCATCGTGTGCGCGGTCGTCGTCGTGCTGGCGGGCTGCCGTGATGCGCCGCCTTCGTCCGGCACCCCGGTCCCATCGGTCGTCGAGCAGGTGGAGGCCGTGCGGGCCGGCCGCACCGCCACGATCAAGGCCACGACTCCGCTGTCGGCAGCCGAGTGGGAAGCGCTGTGCGGCCTGCGGGGCCTGCGCGTGCTCGATCTCCAGGCCGGTCGTGCCGATGATCGGATGGCGACGATCCTCGTGTCACTGCCCGACGTCGAGCGGCTCGTGCTCCGCGAGTCGCCCCTCACCGACGAGGGTTTCGAGACGCTCGCGCGCCTCGAGAGCCTGCGCGACCTGAACGTGCCGCAGGCGGCGTGCACGGCCGCGGGCGTGCGGGCGCTCGCTCAGCTGCCGGGGCTGCGGGCCCTGAGGCTCGGCGGCGTTCGCGGCAGCGGGACCGAGGTCTGCGAGGCCGTGCAGTCGCTTTCCGGCCTGCGTTCGCTGCACCTCATCGACGTGCCGATCGGGGATGCGGGGCTCGACGTCCTCGCCCGGATGGACGGACTGTGGAACCTCTACCTCGACGGTGCCGGGGTGTCGGACGAGGCGTGGAGCCGGTATTTTGGGGCACGGCCGACCGTGCACGTGCACGTCGACCAGGCCCATCACGACCGCGACCCAGGCCGGCATCGACACTGACTCGGCCAGGGCAGCGCCCGTCACCGCCCGCGAACCCGATCGGAGAGAACCCATGGTCGCTCGCCGCCCCTCGTCGTCGCTCTGTGCGTGCGGATGTGCCGTCATCCTGCTCGCTGCGGTCCCGCTGACGCGGGCCGCACTCGATCCGGGTACGGCTGCGGGCATGACCTCGGCGGCCGTTGCCTGGCTCGGCACGCTCGACGCCGATCAGCGGGCCCGCGCGACGAAGCCGTTCGGTGATGAATCCCGAACGGGCTGGCACTTCATCCCGAAGAACGACCGCAAGGGCGTCCAGCTGCGCGACATGACGCCGCTCCAGGAGCGGGCGGCGCTCCAGCTCCTGCGGGCGGCCGTGTCGCAGGCGGGCTACGAGAAGTCGGTGCTCATCATGCGGCTCGACGAGATCCTGCGGCTCCTCGAGGGGGAGAAGGCCCGCAACATCCGCGATCCAAAGCGGTACTACTTCACGATCTTCGGCACGCCCGCCCCGGAGGGCACCTGGGGCCTGTCGGTCGAGGGGCATCACCTCTCGCTCAACTTCACGGTGCGCGACGGCCGACTCGTCGACTCGACGCCCCAGTTCATGGGGGCGAACCCGGCCGTCGTGAAGACGACCTTCGCGGGCCTGCCCGACGCCGGCTTCCGCGTGCTCGCGGCGGAGGAGACGCTCGCCTTCGACCTCGTCCGCTCGCTCGACGAGGGACAGCGGAAGCGGGCGATCGTCGCCACGGAAGCGCCGAAGGAAATCAGGGCCGCCGGTGAACCACAGCCTCCACTCACGACGCCGGCGGGAATCCCGTATGCGGCGCTCGCGGCCGACCAGCAGTCACTGGTGCGGCGGCTCGTCGAGACCTACTGCGCCGCGATGCCGCCGGAGGTGGCGACCGAACGCCTCCGTCTGATCGAATCGGGCCCCGCGACCGCCGGCGCCGTGCACCATGGGTGGGACGACGTTCACTTCGCATGGTCGGGCTCGCTCGAGCCCGGGATCGGCCATGCCTACGTGGTCGAGGGGCCGTCGTTCGTGATCGAGTTCGTCAACGTCCAGCCCGATGCCGAGGGCAACCCGGCCAACCACATTCACTGTGCCTGGCGCGACCGCACGGGCGACTTCGATCTCCCGGCAAAGCCCTGACACAACCCTCGATCGCTTTGTCCGGGCAGAGGACAGCCCCCAGCGGCCCAGGCACGGCGAACGATCCCGCGGTGGTGCGGTCATCCCCACGAGCCGCCGCGTGGCAGCGACGGATGACGTACGTTCCTCTCGGAGGAATCCCATGCACGCCCGGCTGCGACCGATCGTGATCATGCTCGCCTGGTGGGCGGCGCTCCTCGCCGTTCCCGCACGGGCCCACTTCGTGTTCGTGGTGCCCGACGACCGGGGCCTGCGCGCCGAGGTCGTCTTCAGCGAATCGCTCGAGGCCGATCCCGACGTCGACGACGCGCCGCTCGAGACGATGGTGCTCGAGGGCCGGTCGCATGACGGCCGGATTTCGCCCCTGCACGTCCGCGCCCGTGGCACCGGATGCGGCATCGACCTTCCCGGTGGCGTGACGAGCGTGGGTGGCCGGCTCGACTACGGCGTCATGACGCGCGGCGGCACGGAGCCGTTCCTGCTCGTCTACCATCCGCGGATGATCCTCGGCGACCCGTTCGCACCGGCCGCAGCGCCAGCCGCTGATCAGGCGCCGCGGATCGTGCCGCGGGGCGCACCCGGAGCGGTGCGGTTCCTCGTGGAGGCGGCGGGCCGACCGGTCGCCGACGCCGACGTGACCGTGATCCTGCCGGATGGCGGGCAGGAAAAGGTGAAGACCGGCCCGGACGGACTCTCGCCCGCCTTCGCGGCCAGCGGCCGGTATGGCGCCTGGGCCCGGTACGTGGAGCGTGTGGCTGGCGAACACGCCGGCAAGCCCTACGCGCAGGTGCGGCACTATCCGACGATCGTCTGTACGATTCCCGGGCTCGATGCCGCAGGCGACGAGCCGGCAGATGCGGCCCGGGAGGGCGCTGCCCTGCGACGGCCCGACCCTGCATCACTGAGCCCCACGCGACTCCTGCCGCCGCTCCCCGAGGCTTCGAGCAGCCTGGGTGCCGTGGCCAGCGACGGATTCCTCTACGTCTACGGCGG
>Ga0169931_10015448_pt1 | contig 10213 bp, 9 predicted proteins | sample Kivu_15m_20L_FD_129675 | JGI IMG/M metagenome (GOLD analysis project Ga0169931, IMG submission 129675) | Freshwater microbial communities from Lake Kivu, Western Province, Rwanda to study Microbial Dark Matter (Phase II) - Kivu_15m_20L... | ecosystem: Environmental > Aquatic > Freshwater > Lake ... | reverse complement strand
GGTTCTCTCGCCGCTACCCATCAATTTGTCCGCGTTACCGACGGAATTGTCGGCTCGAGCAATTGTTGCAAGCAACTTGATGTCCCATCTTGCACCCCTACAGAAAAAAATTTTTCTTGAAGATGGTAGAATTGGCAAAGGCTTTTCCGAACGCCGTCGTGGGACTTTCCGATCATACGACAGATAACATCGCATGTTTAGGTGCAGTAGCTCTTGGCGCCTCCATACTGGAACGGCATTTCACAGACAGCATGAACCGTATCGGTCCGGACATCGTTTGTTCAATGGATCCTTTGGCTTGTCGCGACTTGATCGAAAGCAGTCGGGTTTTACACGCTGAGTTGGGTGGCGAGAAGGGACCTGCGCCAGAAGAGCAAGTAACTATGGATTTTGCATTCGCAACGGTGGTGACGATTGCACCGATCAAGGCCGGTGATAGATTCTCGAAAGACAACATCTGGGTTAAACGTCCTGGTACGGGTGCAATCCCAGCAGCGCGCTTTGAGGAGTTATTAGGTAAGACGGCCGTGAGGGACATAGAGACTGACGTGCATTTAAAGATGAACGACGTGGCTTTATGAGCCGCGCTGCCAAGCGTAACTCAAGAGTGCTAGTGACTGGAGCAGCCGGTCTTCTTGGGCGGCATGTAGTTGCGGCTTTGACTGGGTTGTGGGGGGTGGATGTCATTGCTGCGTCGCGCTCTACATTGCCCCACCAGGGCATACAGGTGCGGGACTATGCGCAGTGCCCACCCGCTGACTTTATCGTACATCTTGCAGAGGAACCTGGCCGGACCAATGTCAACAGGCAGGGCGAGACCTATCTTGAGTCCAGCGCTGCCACAGTCTGCGCGCTGCGTGATTTGGCTGGCGCGATGTTGATTTATGCTTCCTCCGGGGTGATTTACGGAGATCAAGGTACAGAGCCGTACGACGTGGGCTCTCCGACTTTTGTTGTTGACACCTACAGCCAGTCTAAGGTTGCGAACGAGGCGCTTGTCTTAGCAGCAGGAGGGTGTGTGTTGAGGTTTTCCAACCTGATCGGGGTGGGCATGTCGTCGCAAAATGTGTTGTCGGACATACTTTCCCAGGTACCTGGCGAAGGCCCATTGACGGTGAGGGATACAGCGCCCGTTAGGGACTATCTACCAATCATGGATGCCGCATGCGCTGTGATGCATGCCATTCAGTCGGCCCAGCTTGGCATCTTCAATGTTGGCTCGGGTATAGGTACGTCGGTTATGTCCTTGGCGTCTGGTGTGCTCAAACACGCTGGCGAAGCGACACGACAAGTGATGTCAAGCGCTACTTCGATTGAGCTTTCTAACTCGTATAACGTGTTGGACATTTCCCGAACATCCGCTGAGTTGGGATGGAGTCCGAAAATCACTCTACAACACGAATTGGCGGAACTATTACGGAAAAAAATTGAGGTCTATTCTTGAAGAAGCGAGAGATTGCGATCTTTACAGGTAACCGTGCCGAATATGGTCTTCAGTATCCCATACTCAAGGCTGTTGAGGAGCATCCGGCACTGACGTATCAGTTGCTGGTGTCTGGCGCGCATCTGGACGCCAACTTCGGGCGCACTCTAGAGGAAATCCAGCAGGACGGTTTTCGGATCCATTCGGAAATCAAAATTGAGATTTCTGGTGATCGCAAGACGTCAACGGCACAGGCCATCGGGTCTGGTGTATTGGCCGTTAGTCGGGTGCTGGACGAGTTGCGCCCAGATTTAATGGTGGTCTATGGCGATCGATTCGAGGGGTTCGCCGCAGTCATCGCAGCAACGCAGATGAATATTCCCACGGCGCACATTGAGGGTGGCGATCTGACGGAGGGCGGTGCGCTCGATGACTCGGTCCGTCATGCAATGACCAAGCTGGCGCATCTCCACTTCACGACCAATCAACAGGCTACCAATCGCATTCTTGCGATGGGTGAGGAGCCATGGCGCGTCCACACAGTGGGCTTCCCCGCCATTGACTTGATCGCGGAGGGGCGTTTCGCCTGCGAACAGGAGGTACTGGAGAGGCTTAAGCTGGACCTGAGCAAGCCCATAGTCCTTTTTACTCAGCATTCAGTTACCACAGAATTCGAGCGGGCGGCTGAACAGGTCGGACCTTCTATTCAAGCGATGAAATCCTTAGCAACAAAGGGTGTCCAAGTTATCCTGACCTATCCCAATAACGATGCCGGTGGGCAGGCCATCATCAAGTGTCTCCAATCTTTAGAGAATGAGCGTCTTCCGGGTATACAGATCCATCAATCGCTTGGCCGGTATCTGTACCACGGTGTTTTGGCGCTAGCGACCAACCCGGAGTTCCGTGTGGCTTGTGTCGGTAATTCGTCCTCCGGCATCAAGGAAACCCCGGTGTTTGGCTGTCCGACCGTGAACATCGGCTCTAGACAGGAAGGTCGCTTGCGTGGGTCCAATATTTTGGACGCGCCGTACGATTCCCAAGCCCTTGAGGTTGCGACCGAACGCTGTCTATTCGATGACGCTTTCCGTACCACTTGCCGCGATACGGTCAATCCGTACTACCTCGGCGATGCGGGCCGCAAGGTGGCCTCTGTGCTTGCGGAGGTTCAACTCGACCAAGCCCTATTGCGCAAAGCTATGACCTTGAAAGGAGAGACGCAGGGTGGTTGGTACCGCTGATTTGACCGATTTAGCAGTCTCGAGGTGTTCGGTAAGTACCTTTGAGCCCTGCCTTCAATGCCGAGCTCGTGCAGAGGGAGTTAGGCATCGACTCAAGCGCACGGCGCCCTGTTTCCCTAGGCACCGCCCAACCCATGCGCAAGACAGAGCTAAGCAGATAGTACCCTGTAAGGCTAACTCCCGAGGCGCCTTGCTAAGCCGTATCTCCCCGGCTGTTAAACGTGCATTGGGCTGCGCGCGGGCACACGCCGAGTCGTTACTCAGGAGCCTACGCCGTATGAGCGAGATAGAGAGACTACTCGAGCAGTCGGAGGTGGTGGTGGCGGCCGACGCCGCAGCCACTTTCGATCGGCTCGCCGAGGACTCTTCGGGGCCCATCGTGCTCTTTGGCGCGGGCGGTCTCGGTCGCAAAATGCTGACTGCCCTGGTGCGCGAGGGAGTGCCCGTGGCTGCGATATCAGACAACAACGAGAGTCTTCACGGAAAGACGATCGAGGGCGTGCCGGTAATTTCTCCGGCTGATGCGATTACGCGGTACGGCGCCGACGGTGTCTTCGTTGTAACGATCTTCGTGCGTTCCGGCCTCATCCGCAGCCAGCTCATGAGCGCGGGCGTAAAGACAGTTGTGCCGTTTCACGCGCTAGCTTGGAAGTACCCGCGCTACTTATTGCCGCACTACTCTCGTGATCTCCCCCAAAAGATAATCGCTAATGGGGCAGACGTGATGCGCGGCTACCTGATGCTAGCCGATGACGTTTCGCGCGATGAGTATTTAGCGCAACTGCGGTGGCGCTTCGATCCAGACGTGTCCATGCCTGAGGCCGCGAATCATGATATTTACTTTGCGCCAGGTATTAGCGACCTTACGGACCTACGCCGCACCACCTGCCTGGTTCGACTGGGTGGTATGACCACACTAATGCAGGCCTTTCCCGGTGTGCCAGTGGGCCTATCTGATCATACCGTTGACAACTACTCTGCCTATGCTGCCGTGGCGCTGGGAGCATCCATCATCGAGAAGCACTTTACCGACCACAAAGGACGTCAAGGCCCCGACATCGTCTGCTCCATGGACGAGCACGCGTGTGGCGAGTTGATTACGGCCTCGCGAATCATCCGCAGCGAGCTGGGCGGAGCAAAGGAAGCGGCTCAGGAAGAGGGTGTAACGATCGACTTCGCATTCGCCTCAGTCGTCCCCATCGCACCCGTGTCAAAAGGTGAACGCTTCTCGGAAAGTAATCTTTGGGTCAAGCGTCCAGGTAAGGACGGCATCCCGGCCGAACAATACGAGACAATCCTTGGCCGGCGGGCCACACGCGCTATCCCGGCTGATCTCCAACTTCAACCTGGTGACTATGAATAACCCGCGCAACAACTCGGACTACCTAGTCGCGGCGCTGAGCGCAGCAGGAATCGACACGGTTTTCATGCTCTCGGGCGGTGGGATCATGCACCTGCAAAATGCCGTGAAAAACGCCGGTCTACGTTACGTCTGCAATTTCCACGAACAGGCCTGCATCATTGCTGCGGAAGCCTATGCGCGTTTGCGCGGCTTTGGAGCCTGCATGGTAACCTTCGGTCCCGGGGCCTTGAACACCGTCTCGGGCATTGCTAGCGCTTGGTACGAGTCGGTACCACTTTTGGTGATAGCGGGGCAGGTACGTTCTGACATTATTGCCGACTACACCAAAGTGCGGCAGTTTGGCCCTCAGGAGGCCAACGTTATCGACGTCGTTCGACCCATCACAAAATACGCTCGGTCACTTAGGCCGGGAGATGATGTCGCCAGTGTGGTCGAAAATGCAATGCGCATCGCTCGCGCCGGACGCCCGGGTCCGGTGGTGCTGGAATTTCCGCTTGACGTACAGGCAGCTGCGTTCGTTCCTTCGGTGTCGACTGGTCTTTCGGCGCCAACGGAAACACTGGATGCCAATGCTCTCAACGCCCAGGCAGAGGATATAGTGCAGGCCGTCGCTGAGGCGAAGAGGCCCTTGCTCATTCTTGGCTCGGGCGTCCGTATTGCAGAGGCGAAAGACGCGGTACGGGATCTGTGTCAGCGTTTGGACGTCCCGGTCATAAGTACGCACACCGCGAAAGATACAATCGATAACTTCGATCCAAACTACTACGGCATCTTCGGCACCTGCGGCAACCGTCATGCCAACATCATCCTGCAGAGCGCTGACCTTATAGTCTGCCTAGGCGTTGGGCTCACCATCTCCAAAACCGGTTTCAACTTCAAAAACTTTGCACCGCTGGCACGAAAGATCGTTGTGGACATCGATGCCGGTCAGGTTCATCACCTCGCGATCAGGCCCGATCTGGGCGTGGTGTCAGACCTTGCGGTATTGGTGCCCCGTCTTATCAAGGCAGCCAGCCGTCGCATGCGGCAAGCGGGCGCTCTGCATTCCAAATGGCGGGCGCTCTGCAACGATTGGCGCCGTCGCTACGTCACTCATGATCTGGCGCCCCCATACGCGGATTCTGTCAACCCATACCGTCTAATGGACTGCCTCTCGCGCCTCACGAAGGTGACCGATACGGTCACCACGGGCAATGGACTTGACTCGGTGGCATACTGCCAAGCATTTCAAGTTAAGCGTGGTCAAAGCACTATTCTTAATGGTAACTGGGGCTCTATGGGGTGGGACTTGCCTCTTACCGTAGGCGCACATTTCGCCACCGGAAGTCGTGTCGTCTGCATCACTGGCGACGGAAGCGTCTTGTTGAACCTGCAAGAAATGATGAATATCGGTGCGCGCCAGCTACCTATTAAGGTCTTCGTGCTCAACAACGGTGGATATGGCTCGATCCGAGCGACACAGGACTCGTTATTCAATTCCAACTATATTGGCGTTGACGGCAATAGCGGCGTCTTTAATCCGAACTTCCACGCGCTCGCAACCGCCTTCGGTCTAGCCTATTGCGAAATTAACAGCGATGCAGATCTGGAAGACAGCGTGCGTACGGTTTTGAACGATGACGCTCCACAATTTATTGAAGTTAGGGTCGCTCAGTCCACCTGGATTAGCCCCAAGGCGTCGTCCTTCAAGGATGAAAATGGCGTGATGCATTCCCGTGAGCTTGATGATATGTCTCCATTCCTTGATCGCTGCGAGATCGCAAGGAACCGGGCCGACGCTCTGAGAATTGAGTGAACGATGGTTCCTCTCTTTTTCTTGCCCGAGGAGGACCTCGCGTTTATTCATAACACGCTTGGCGTGCGTACGCGGGCGCTGCACGGTGACATTCTAGTAACTGGAGTCAGCGGCTTCTTTGGGCGTTGGGTGGTTGAGGCCTTGGTCTGGATGCGCCAAATTTGCGGCGTGCCGATAAAGATACACCTACTTGTACGCGACGCGGCGCGTTATCTGACCGAGACGCCATGTGCCCGGACTGACGGTGTGCACGTCATATCCGGGGACATGCAAGCGGCTATCACTACGCAGGCGAAGTTCAGGCACATCATTCACCTCGCGTCGCCGCTCATCCGTCCGCATGACCCTAGCTCATTCCACGCCCACATGCGTATTGCTGCGCGCGGCATGGATCAGATACTAGAACTCGCCCGGGTCGCTGAAAATTGCACCGTGCTGTTCACTTCATCAGGAGCGGTCTATGGCGATTATCTCGGGGCGGCCGGTGAACGACGGCCCTATGAAGAAAACTTCACCGGGGAGCCCACCAATTTTCTCAGCGAGAAGTTGATCTACGGACAGACGAAACGCTATCTAGAACTGTTGTTACTAACATCCGGGGTTCGCTACGGATTTTCCACCCGAATTGCTCGCTGCTTTAGTTTCGTCGGTCCCTATCTTCCACTGGACAGCAACTACGCTATTGGAAACTTTATGCGTAATGCGCTCGAGCGTCGGAGTATCGTCATTCAGGGCGATGGGAAAGTACGGCGCTCCTACATGTACGCAGCAGACATGGTCGTCGCGCTGCTAGCAATTTTGCTGGACGGGCGTAACGGCACTGCATACAACGTCGGGGCGTCTCAGTCTTACAGCCTGCTGGAGGTAGCTCGCTTCGTAGCCGCGCAGGCTCCAGGGTGCACAGTGGAAGTGCTTAACCGCACGTTGTCGGTCGGTGCCGGCGCGGAATATGTACCAGAGTTGGTTCTGTTTGAGCGTGACTTCGCGGGGCTGCCGGCGCACTCATTAGAACAAGCCATTGCCAAGACCCTAAGGTGGCATCAAGGCTAAGGCGACGCACCTGCAATACGGCAGGCGAACTGAAACTGGGACGCTCGACGCGCCCCTTCGATGTAGATATCGAGAATGTCCTGTTTAACCACGGTTAATCCGCAAATTTCAAGTAATTTTTCCAGAGCAGCCTGCGAGAAAAAATTGACATGCTCATGCCAATGCCGCTTGTTACGCTGAAAACTCGGAAAGGGGTCTTTCATGATCTCTTCCAGCGGTACCTCCAGATAGAGGACCGTATGCGCTCCCATGCAGGCGCGAATTTCGCCCAAAAGACTCGCAGGGTAGGGAACGTGCTCAAGCACATTGCTGCAGACGATTAGGTCGTAGACCGTGGACTGAATTTCGGTCTTCGTAATTCGGCGGGCACCCGTCACGGGGGTTTTATCGCTGATGTCGTATATGTCGAAGGCTGTTTGGCATGTTTGAAAGGGCGTGTTTTTGCCGGTATCGCCACCCCAGTCCAGCAGTTTGACGGGCAACTGCACCACCGGCTCCAAAAACGCCTCGACATCGGGTGTGTGAGCATTGCCGACCTGCAACACTTGGTTGCGGTCGCGATAACCCGGCTCGTAGTGATCTCGCAGGTTAACGTACGCATCGCCACGATAATTCGCGTAAAGCCGGTCAAGCTCCTGATCGCTAAACCGCAGATCTAGAAACACAAAGCCGCAGTCCTTGCAATAAAGCGTATTGCATATCGAATAGGCCTGACCATCTGCGATGGTCTTTAGCCCCCACGACGCGTCGATGGAAACCGGCGCCCAGTGGAAGACCCGATGAGCGACAAACGGCATGAGTACCGCCGGACTTCGTAGGATTCGGTCACTGGAGCAACATACGCAGCGCGTTGCGATCCGTTCATTGCTACTTTGAAGAAGGCTCTGGTACTTTGAGGGTGCCGAATCAATCACAAGTGCTCCGAATGCAAGTAGTGATGGAGGGTACTAAACACAGTGTGCCCCAGTTGGGGCGGTGACGATAGAGGACCCCTTTTTCTGCGGGATTGATTGGGGATCTATGTCCGACACAGTCAGGGCGCGGAAGACGTTTTTAAATTTTCGAATCGCTTGACATGCAGTTGAGGGTTATTGAATCGACTTTTCTCCGACACCAGCGCGAACTTTCGCCAGCCACGGAGGTTATCGGGGCTTAGCAACAAAGTTGACTTTACTTCCCGACGACTAGCAAAGTCTGTAGATACAAGCCCTTTTGAGTGATGTCAGCTTAGTTTGTCAAGAAACCCTTTATTAGGTTAAATTTCTAATTCCCTGCCGCGGAACAAATGAATCAGGTCATAAGAAATATGCCTTTAATTAGCATTGTTACTGGTTGTTTTAACGAAGAAGCGAATCTCGACGAGCTCTATCTCAGGTTGTGTAAAATTTTCAACGACCTGGGATCGCTGTACTCTTTTGAATTGATAATAATAGATAATAATTCGACCGACAGTTCCGCACAGATTCTCCGGCGCCTCGCGAGCCACGACTTACGGGTTAAGGTAATTTTTAATAATAGAAATTTTGGTCATATTCGGTCGGGCTATCATGCATTTCTGCAGTCGAAGGGCGACGCCGTCGTGTTAATGGCTTCGGACTTGCAAGATCCACCCGAATTGATCCCAAAGCTTATCGAGCGGTGGGCTGCAGGCTTCAAAGTTGTCCTCGCTCAAAAAAATCAGAGCGAAGAGTCGGTACTATTTTTTTCAATTCGTGCCGCATATTACAGACTCCTAAAGAGGTTCTCGGAGGTCGAACTAGTAGAACACGCGACGGGCTTTGGGTTATACGATTCGGCGGTTAGGAGAGATATAGCGGCGATTAATGATCCCTATCCGTTTTTCAGGGGATTGGTTTGTGATCTCGGATATCCGCGGGATGTTGTGCAATTTGTGCAGCCTACCCGAAAACGAGGAATTTCAACGAATAACTTTTACACCTTGTGGGACATCGGAATGCTTGGACTTGTTAGTCATTCCAAGGTTCCATTGCGACTGGCAATTTTTTTTGGGATGTGTGTCGCGCTTCTCAGCATCGGAGCGGCAATTGGCTACGCAGTCTACAAACTTCTTTTTTGGGATAGTTTTCAGGTGGGTACTGCGCCGTTAGTTATTGGAATGTTTTTTCTCGGAGCAGTTCAACTTGTTTTCATTGGTGTTGTCGGAGAGTACATCGGCGCGATCTACACGCAGGTTTTACGTCGTCCGCCCGTCGTTGAGAGAGAGCGAATAAACTTCTAAAGTAAGTTATCTTCCAGTAGGATCAAAAATTAATGCGAAACACCCGCTGTATTTTTTCTTGTGTCGGTTTGCGAAATGTCTGATTTTTATCGTAGTGGGAGAGCATGAATGTTTCGCCGAACGTTGAAAGTTTTTTTGGAGCGGGAGGCGGCGCGATTTATAATTGTTGGCGGGGTAAATTCTGCTATCTCATACGGTATCGGAGTAGGCGCGTATCTGTTGCTAGCGCCCATGTTTCATATTGTTGTGATCGGGCTTGTCACTAGTGCCAGTTCGTTTGTGGTTTCGTACTTGAATCAACGTCTTTGGGTTTTTCGATCGACCCATCCTTGGTGGCCGCAACTAAGACGAAGTTTTGTCGTTTACGGCGCGCTCTCTGTTCTTGGAACTCTGCTCCTCTGGGCGTTGCTTGAGGTCGCCGGCTTATCTATCTGGATCTCTCAAGCTGTCGTCATCGTGGCGTGTTCGACGCTATCCTATGCGGGGCAACGGTGGTTCACTTTTCGGAACGTGGGCTCGGTCTAAAAGAAGTCCGTTCCTAAGCTCAGTAGAAATGGCTTCGCCTTTGCTGGCTTGAAACTGCGCTTTTACAGAGCACCTACATGATTGACTGAATAGAGCACGGCCAAAGCGCTAGATCAGGGTGTATTCGTCGGGCTCAAATGAGCGGGGGGCGATGGTCCCTTATCGTCAGTGTGGCGAATGTTGTGTAGCCGAGTAGCGGTCTCGGTTCCTTGGTAGGCAACGGCGTCCTGATCGATGCCGGTGTCTGTCCGGAGCGAATCGTGAAAAATAGTGTAGCCGCTCGCTCTCCAGCCATGTTCAATATCACGTTAGATAATCATGGTTTACTGGATTATATAAACAAAGTTTATATTATTTTGCCGGTATTGACAGAATTAATCGCTTGATTATCATTCGACTGGGCGCACTCGCATTATCCTGAAATATTCCCCACCACGAGGCGCAACGGGGCTTCTTGAACATAATGGGAGTATTTCATGAGTGATTTAAGAGCAGAGGCTAGTCGACAGAACGGACAGAAGAGCGAGGGGCCGATTACCGCAGAGGGCAAAGCCCGATCGAGCTTGAACGCACTGAAGCT
>Ga0169931_10015447_pt1 | contig 10214 bp, 8 predicted proteins | sample Kivu_15m_20L_FD_129675 | JGI IMG/M metagenome (GOLD analysis project Ga0169931, IMG submission 129675) | Freshwater microbial communities from Lake Kivu, Western Province, Rwanda to study Microbial Dark Matter (Phase II) - Kivu_15m_20L... | ecosystem: Environmental > Aquatic > Freshwater > Lake ... | reverse complement strand
GTACGTTTCGCGACACTTTTTAAATTTCTACTGCGTGTACGTTTCGCGACACTTTTTAGATTTGTACTGCGCGTACGTTTCGCGACACGTTTCTTACGTTCCATCTTGGTAAACGTTATACGATAAACGTTATACGTTAAACTTTATATAGATTTTTTGTTTTTCAAATTACTTATACAGTAATTGTCTCATAACTGCCATATACAAAGACGTTTCCAATAAAAATTGTAGGCTGCATGTTATTATGAGCATTACTACTTCCTGCAGAGTTAATGGTTATACCTGTAGTAGAAGAGCCCGTATTATATCCGGAACCTTGCGAAACGTCGTCGTCTGGTCCCATATCTGCAAACCCTTCTGATCGAAGAGGAATGCTATGTGTATGTCCTGGGTCTGTGATTCCGTGAGTGTGAGTTGGCATTTCAGCTTCAGTCAATGTATGTGTCTCTGCACCAGCTGTTTGGCCAGCGCTGCGAGCTGTGAGCCCTGCGCCACTTCCAGTCGTTCCCAATACACGCCCACGACAATCGGGTAAATTAAAAGTTGTAGTGCCATTGCCTGCTCCAAATGATGTACCAATTACTTCAAACAAATCTGCAAATGATTGTCGGGATACAGCACGACCATCACACTTTAACCATCCATTGTGGTCACTCGTCTGCAATGAATGCTTTACATCTCCAACATACAACGGCTTTAATGGATGGAAATGCTCATCCGCAATTTCGCCTGTCCCGTCATTTACATATAATGCATGGTATTTGTCTATTATCTTTTTACTTCTCATTCTTCTTTATTATTTACATAACAAAAATGTTTTTTAAAATTGCAACAGTATTTATAGCACAATCCGTTATCAAACTTGGACATGGAATATTCACCTCAAATGGGACTACCAAGGCCTTTAATCTAGCTTTGCCATTTGAACAATGCTTCAACATGTTCCCTACAGAATTCGTGTTGCTAGAAAGAACTCTTTGAGCCTCAAATGGAGTTATCGAAGACGGAGCATTACATACGCTCAATATTACGGTCAACATGTTTAATGTTTGAGATAAACCCTTTTTAAAAAACATTGATAAATACACTATATAAAATACACAGGTTGACAAACGTAGCTGTAGAAACTTTTGAACGCTTTGCAAGTTATTCATATTGAATAATTAATTTGTGTTTTCGTGATTTTGATAAGCTTTTGTGGTCTATTTGTACTACAACAATTTAACTTTCCACTAATTACATAATTACTAATTGGAATTCAGAATTCTTGAATTACTTTGTTGTTTTTACATTTTCACATTCAAACGCACCTTTCTTATTTAAAAAAGCAGTTTTATTTGCATTAGATAACTGGTATTAGTATTATGCCAATTAACAACTGCATCGTTTATTCTAGGAAAAATTCCGCTATCAAAAAAGCAAATTCAACTCATAAAATAGTCGCTAATAGACAAATTACAAACTACTTTGCCATTGACAATCATCAACAACTCCTCAATATCATTAAAGAGAGTGAACCTAAAGACTTTTATGAATATATCCCCTCTAACGTCCCAGTGCCATTTTTCTTTGATATTGAAATATATAAAGATAAAACTGACTATTACAACAACCCAAACACTATCATCAACACCTGCGTAGAACAAGTCAAAGAAATATGTCTAGGACAATTCACCTCCATGATTCAAATTGTCCTTGAATCTCATGCACGTGACCATAAATTATCTTTTCATATTATCGTTAGACTCTTTAATGAAAATAATCAAGAAATCTTGTTTGCTAATGTCAGTCAACTTAAAAGTCTTTATAAACAATTTAAACTTCACGCTTTTAAAGATTCCTCCAAAAAATATCTTGTTGACCCTAGCGTCTACAGAGATGGCCTCTTTAGAACAATCTATAGCAGTAAAGAAGGAGAAAATAGACCGCTCGTCGTTAGCGAGCTGAGTGACTCGTTTGATGAAATCCAATCATTTGTATGCTTTCACCAACCAGACTTTATCCTCTATTCTCCACCTTCCAGTTCATCACAAATAGAAACTCTGCCAATTGATGTTATTCCATTTGTAAATACTCCGGAAAAATTATCCGAACAAGACATGTCGTGCATCAAAAAATTCACACAAAAATCGTTCTATCACTCCACTAAAAACATGAAAGAAGTCTTTGTTGATGAACAATACAATTGCATTGTCGTGGCTTTATCCGAAAAGTATTGCCACTTTGTAGATAGAGAACATCGCAATAACCATCAATATATCGTCATTGATACCTTTTCAGCAAAACAAAAATGTCACAATACTGATTGTAATAAAGAAAAACATAGAGAAATCTTCCTCGAACAATACCCTAGCGAAATAAGCGAAATCATCAAAAAAGTTCTCAAAGTTAGCCAACAAGAACTAGATCTCATAGATAATGCTATTAATGACTGTAAAAAATACATTAATGAAAACTTTGATCAAAACGTTCAACATGTCTCCTTTGATAGAAAAGAAATGATATTCAAGGGAAATGTTGCCAGTTCCCATCTTAATCAACTTATTCAAGGAACATGCCCTGAATGCAATGCTGAACATCACATTAGTGACAATGGATATTGCCTTAAATGTAAAAAATGTGCTGGAGTCTTTCCTAAAAATCAAATCATCCCTATCGGTATTGGTTACAAAAACATTAATAGCTTCTGGATGAACTATAATCAACTCGTCAATCATGGCACTATAAACAATATTATCAATATTTACGCTGGTGAAGAAGACTTTTCATGTGATATCAAACTTGATAACAACATCTTTAAAAACAAGGAAATCACTTCCATAATTAACCAAATACTCGATGGTCATAAAGTAACTATGATCTCAAAACTCCTTCATCATATCAATAAAAACTTTGTCTACTCAAAAAACCAATGGTTCTTCTTTGGTGGTAGTATCTGGAAATCTGACAATGATAACATTGAAATGAGAAAAGAACTTATGGACCTTTCGAAACTATTCGACAGAATTAAAAACTACTACGAAAAAACTACAATTGATCGTCTCAATAACGACAACTTGAAAATGACTCTTAACAAAAATATTAAAAGCATCATCACTAAATTTCATAAACCAGGCTTTCAAGATGATATCATCAAAGGTGCCAAAATATACTTTAACGATGACAACTTTATAAATAATTTAAATAGTAAAAAACACCTTGTGCCCTTTACTAATGGTGTCTACGACCTCATCAATAACGTTTTTAGAAAAACTAAAAAAGAAGATTATATCAATCTTACGCTTAATTATGCTTATAAACCGGAACAAAAAAACCCTGAAGTTTATACCTTCTTAGAACAAGTTCTTCCTAATGTCAATGTTAGATCTTATGTTCTAAAAAAAATGAGCGAGTGCCTCAACGGTGATATTCCCAATACAAACTTTCTCTTTTTTATAGGTGCATCCGGCGCTAATGGTAAAAGTCAACTGCTCAATCTTATGAAAACAACTATGGGCGATTTTGGTGAAAAAGTAGAAGTCACCTTGTTGACACGTAAACGCAATAATGCGAATGAAGCAAACACTGAAAAAATTAAACTCATGAATAAACGATTTGCTTTCCTAAGTGAACCAGAAGATGGAGAAAAAATTAACATCGGCTTGCTCAAAGAATTAACTGGCAGTGAAGAAGTCGTCGCAAGAGGACTCTACCAAGATGCCATGTCTTTCATCATGGAAGCAAAACTATTCCTTGCATGTAATGAATTGCCTGAAATTAAAGGAGAAGACAATGCTCTTTGGAGACGTATTCGTGTTATCGAATTCCCCTCTAAATTCGTTGATGACCCAAAAGAACCCGATGAATTCCAAATTGATAGAACATTGCCTTCAAGAATGAGAGAAGACATCTCCTGGAGACAAACATTTATCAATATCCTTATAAACTTTTACTACAAATCCATATCAACTCCTGATGAAGTTCAAGCCAAAACAAAAGAATATCAATCCGAAAATGATCTTAATTCATCCTTTGTCCAAGAATGCCTCATCAATAACGGCCTCGGCGTTAAATGGCAAGATATCTGGTCAAAGTATCAAGAATGGCACTTTGAAAAAACAGAACGCCAAGCTAAAAATAAAAAAGCTCTTAAAACTTATCTCGAAACTAAAATATTCAAAACAAAAGAACTGCCCGTCAGAAGTATCGGAAGAGGTTGGTATGGCTGGTCCATCGTCCAACCAGAATCCGATTTGTAATTTCCACTCTGTTTTCTATTATTTTTTTATTGTTTAATAATATACAAGCACCAACACACACACAAAAATGTTGAATGGATGGAAAAAAGATATTGCTGTCATGTGCATCAAAAGCCTTGAAAATCAACTTGAAACCTTCCACAAAACAGGCTTCCCCTTTTCATATGGTATGAAGGGTCTTGCAGAACTTAATGCAAAAGAAATGATTGATTTTAAAATTAATTCCATCAAACAAATTATCAATAAACCTCAACAAAACTCCCTTCGAGATATCGAACCGTATTGTGAAGGAATGATTGATATCACTTCACTTGAAAAAAAATTTGAATCAAAAGAAAAAAGCAGAGCTCAACGATACATTGACAAGGTCAATAAAGAATACCAAATACAAAAGAAATATGGAAAGCAAAAAGGGGGGCGCCAAACGTAGCACCAAGAAACGTAGCACCAAGAAACGTAGCACCAAGAAACGCAGTGTCAAAAAACCCAGCACCAAGAAACGCAGTGTCAAAAAACCCAGCACCAAGAAACGTAGCACCAAAAAACGCAGTACCAAGAAACATAGCACCAAAAAACGCAGTGCCAAAAAACATAGCACCAAAAACCCTAGCACCAAAAAACGCAGTGCCAAAAAACGCAGTATTAAGAAACGCAGTACTAAGAAACGCAGTGCCAAAAAACTCAGTAGATTATGGTATACCACAAAACCGTGAGAGGGAAATAATGAACATTATAATGAATTGAGTAGAACTGAATCTGAATTAGAAAATGATGAAACTGAAACAGAAATTGATACAAATATTTTTAATGAAGTACAAGTATCTAATGATATTTAATTTTATATTAACAATTACTCGTTATGAATTATTAACAATATTTTTTTATTAATTCATATTAATAGAATGATTACAATAGGAACTGATTGTTCAGGTATTGAAGCACCCATTGAAGCTTTAAAACAACTTGGTATTCCTTTTCAACATAAATGGTCTTGTGAAATTGATAAATTCGCCCGTCAAAGCATTCGTGCTAATTATGAACCCGAAATCCTTTATGAAGATATAACTAAACGAAATCACTCTCAACTTCCTGATGTTGATATTTATGTTTGTGGATTTCCTTGTCAAAGTTTTAGTTTAATGGGAAAGAAAAAAGGAACTCAAGACCCTAGAAGCAATATCATGCTCCATTGTATAGATGTTATTAAAACTAAACAACCGCCTGTATTTATACTTGAAAATGTGAAAAACTTCAAGTTTATTCAAAAAGGAAAACCTTACAATTATCTATTAAACGAGTTAACTAATATAGTAGATGAAGATGGTGAACAAGTATACAATGTTTATCCTGATATTTATAATACCAAAGACTATGGAATACCACAAAATAGAGAACGTATTTATATTATTGGAATGAATAAAGATATACAACTAAAACATTACGAGAAACCACATACAATGCAAATGACTCCATTAGATGATTTTATAGTTGATAAAACTGTGAGAAACATGATTCCAAGTACATCATTAAAAAACAATTTAGATATGTCTCCCGATAACGTAAATATTGTTTTACCGTTTTCATATTATTTTCCAATACCTGAAATATGTCCAACACTTACTACACAATGTCATTGTGTTTTTCATAAGGTATATAAAAGAAATTTGTTGCCCATTGAGTGTCTACTTCTTCAAGGATTCCCTTTGGATTTCGTTCAAACCATTAGTAATCGTCAAATGTATAAACAAGCTGGAAACTCTATGAGTGTTAATGTCGTTAAATGCATATTAGATATAATTTTTAAGATTACAATTTATCAATTTTTATTATTACCCAAAAGCAAATAAACCCCTACTCAGCATACGTTTGTACACTTTTGATAGGGGTTATTTGTTTTCTACAGTTTGTTATTGAAGCTCAATATATGTACAAGCTTCTTTTTTAACGGTTGTAATTCCATTATTTCTTTCGAACACTAAATTATATTCCTTACCGTTTGTTGTTAAGTGATGGTACATTTGAAAAGCATTTTTGGATCCTTGACTTTCAATATAATTTCTCAAGTCTTCTTCATTGACTCCATTTTCATGTTCGTACACATATCTCAAGATTTTTCCAATGATTGTCTTTGCACCCCACCACATATCTATAAGTCTCTTCATTTTGTCATCCTCATTGTCATCAGTGGTGTATCCGCTATCTGATTCTACGTCTTCCCAGAATGTCATGTCTTGTTCCAACTTTAACGTTTTTCTGTCCACTGGTCTTGACGCCTTCCAAAGAGCAATGTCACTAATCAAGTCGTCATCCACTTTGTTACCATTTTCTCGTATAGAACTTATTATTTCTTTTTGATTTTTCACAAATGTTGTATAGTTCGTGTAAACATCATCTGTAGTATACAAACGTCTTTTCAAATTTGGCTGTGCTGTACCATTTAAACGCCCAATCGCTTGTGTCAACGCCACTTGACTCAATTGACTTCCTGGCTTATAAATCATAGTAGTTGCTGTCAAAGGATTTTCCGTTTGATTTGACACAAAACTTATTCCACGAGCAATGAGGTCCTTCCCAATAGTCAAAACAACTTTACAACCACAGAGTTGAAGATATCCATAAAATTCACTTATAGATATTTCGTTTTTCTTGATTGTGATTGCCTCTTCACATAATGTGTATTGAATTGATTTCTCTTCCATTTTATTCATAAATAGAGTCTTGTGTTTTTGTAAGCGGAAAGCTAGTTTGAAACCATTGCTGTTATAAGAAGACACCACATCTAACCCTGTCTTTTTAATGTTTGCCAACATACTTGAAAACACTTGAGATTGATTGGTTCGTTCGTCCTCATCGCTAGTCTCATCTTTGTTTCTTTCAACACAATACAAAATAATACCACCTTCATCTTTGCGCATCTTCACTTCTCGTGTTAATATACGGGTTATTGTCGATGTATCAAAATTGTTGAGCTCGTTAAAATCAATACAACTAGCTGATACATAGTTCTCAGGAATAGGCAACTCCCACACAAAACCTGGTCGATAAAGATACACGACATTCTCAGGAGTTGCCGACACGAACACACGTTTAAGATTTACACCCTTGTTATACAAATTTGTAGTAAACTCAATCCACTTTTTATGACTCTCAGGTTGATTCGCCATTACTTCATTTATATTGCGAGCTTTTGTAATCACGTCAGCTTCATCATGAATAAGACACAAATCACTAAGAGTCTTCACTGCATTTATTTTTTCATATACCTTTTGAATTTGCGATTTGTTGTCCAAACAACAGATTATAAATGACTTGTGACTTTTCATTTCTTCCACAATGTTTTCAAAGTTTTTATTATCAACTGTTGTAATAAAACAGTTCTCAAAAATAGACTCATAATGCATTTCAACAGCTTTTATCAAACGACTAAATAATTGAGACATTTGATCCTTTTTATTGTCAGACGAAATGACAATAGAAACATTGTTAACAATACAATCTTTTACTATTTCAATCATTGCATTGGTTTTCCCAACTTGAGGAGGCGCATACGTCAAAGCTATCTTTGGTTTGTACAACGTTATCGTTGACGTTTTTATATCGCTCACTTCGTTATTGAACAAAAAGTTCATTAAATTGACATAATCCGTAGTATTTTTTTTTATTTTTAAAAGTAATTCACTAATTTCATTCAAACGACTTTCAATAAACGCACGTGCATTGCCAGCTGGCACAGACTCTAACACTTGCGATAAATCCGCTTTTTCTTGAGTAAGGTTCTTGATTTCAGTTAATTGAGACATTCGTACTTGATACAATTTTCTTAAAATTCGATTTAAATTCAGTTTTTTATCGACACCATTTGCTCTTTCATTAACAAAAGCCAAGGCGAATTGCCCTGGCTAATGTTGCTTTTTTTGTTTTTATTTTTTCAAACCGTTCCCATATAAATCTCCTTGTAAGATATACGTCTCCCGTCTTTTTTTCTTTTTCAAATTGTCCAGCTTGTCGTCCCATGCAAACTCCCATTCTCTTACCTTTCGCTTGTGCTCGGACATGCTTTCTACATTCACTAAATACCCCTTTTTAACATTCAATTCCGCCGCATATAATACCCCTAATGGCACATTGTCCGTGTCTAATACCATTGTTGTTGTTTGTTGATTGTTGATTGTTAACTAAGAAACAAAGTGCTAAGAAACGTAGCGCCAAAAAAGCGTAGCGTGGTTCGGCAAATGTAAAAAAATGAAAATCACATGATGATTTTCATTCTTGTATAATTCACTTTACAAAATGAAATTTCAAGTTTATCCAAAAATGTTTTTACAGCGTTGTTCAACTCCTTATATTGCAAACTCTTTGCGGTCAAGAAAAGAACAATTGTACATATATACAAGCTCTAATAACAATGGATATAGAATTGGAACCGGAATATTTTCCTATCAATTTTGCTGTTCTCTGCGCTTTAACAATTCCCTTTTTCATTCAAATCTCTCAGTTTCTGAAAAATGTGCATTGCATCAACTTGCCTCAGTATTGTACTTGATAGAAACAAAACAAGAGTTGTTTAGAGACAAAAACGTTTACTTTTATACAAATTTGCCCAAACCAACTTCTGAGATAAACAACAGTCTACATATCTTTCACACTTTGCTTTTGAAAAAACAAAAACTAAATTGTTCATTATCATTCGTTGAAAGCAAAGAATATCATCTTCATTATGCAAAATCTGCTGCTCAAGTTGCAATACAATCTCAATCTTTACATGGCTCATCCATTTATATCACCTTGCACAATCATCATAAACTTTCAGTGACATCATTGTACTATGAATAAATAAAAAAAAAAACCTTACATTACTCCTCTTGTAAACGCGTCTAAAAAACGATTATTATTTTATCTGTAGTATTTATCTGTAGTATGTTTAAAGATCACTACGATGGTTGGAGAAAGTCACGTATTAACACTACAATCCGATTGTTGCGGGAAGATTTTTTTAATGGCAAACGACTTCTTGAAGTTGGATGCGGTTTCGGGGACATTTCGAAAATGCTAGTTTCTAAAATTGGAGGAGTAGTAAATGTCACACTCGCGGAGGGTAATGCAAAGCACGTTGCTGAAATGATAAAACGACAAGCCAGCCACGCATTGCCAAATGAATTTAAAGTAATGCAACACGATTGTGATACACACTGGCAATGTAAAGATACATTTGATGTTATTGTTCACTGGGGACTTTTGTATCACTTAAAAGATCCTAAAGATCACTTGAATGACCTCTTAAAGTATACAAATTATATTCTTCTTGAAACGGAAGTATGTGACCGCAATGAATCTGTTTGTATTAATACAAATGAAAGCGGGTACGATCAAGCGATCAACGGTGTTGGATCAAGACCATCGGCAATGTATATAGAAAACGTATTTTCAGACAACGGGTTCTTTTACAAGCGATTTGACATTGATGAACTCAATCATTCCTATCATTGCTACAACTGGCCATCTACAAACGACGGGTCCTATCGCAATGGCAAAAGACGATTTTGGATAGCCTGGCGACACAACCATGAGTCACCATTGCGGGACACGTAGGCGACCCGCACAAGTATCTTTTATATTGGTGTAATATGAAAAATGTGTCACGCAAACGTACCAGCGCGTCTAAAAAAAGAACCGCCGAGTATAGACGCAAAAAGAGTCGAACAATGGATGAATTTAAGCGCAAGTCGCTTAAATTACTCCTCTTCTTGTGCATTTAATGACCATCCATACCACCCTCTTCCTATGTTTCTCACTGGACTTTCTTCACACTTGAATACCATTCTTTCAAAAAAGGTCTTCAACGCTTTTTTATCTATTATCGTCACCATTCCCTTTTTGTTTACATGCCACATTACATAAGTGTTGTATAAATCTGTCCATTTCACTCCTTCACCTCCTCGCGTTAAGTATTTCTCCACAAACTCTTGATGGTACGTT
>Ga0169931_10015445_pt1 | contig 10215 bp, 7 predicted proteins | sample Kivu_15m_20L_FD_129675 | JGI IMG/M metagenome (GOLD analysis project Ga0169931, IMG submission 129675) | Freshwater microbial communities from Lake Kivu, Western Province, Rwanda to study Microbial Dark Matter (Phase II) - Kivu_15m_20L... | ecosystem: Environmental > Aquatic > Freshwater > Lake ... | reverse complement strand
CAGTGTTTTTTTTGTTCTATTAAATAATGAAATAAAGTTGAAATACACTTCGCTTCGCTCCCTGAGATAGGTTGGAAATATTGCTGATGATCACTTATTTCAACTTTATTTCTACCTTATTTCCACTTTATTTCCATAGTATTTCTATCATCAAAAAAGCCCCGTAGTGATACGGGGCTTTTGCCTTATTTCTTGGCGATGTAGGTCAGCAAGTCGATGACCTTGTTGGAATAGCCCCACTCATTATCGTACCAGGACACGACCTTCACAAAGGTGTTGGATAGCTGTATACCTGCCTCCCCATCGAAGATGGAGGTACGTGGATCCCCGATAAAGTCGTTGGATACCACCGCATCTTCGGTGTATCCAAGCACGCCCTTCATGCTGGTTTCAGAAGCTTCCTTCATCTTCGCACAGATCTCTGCGTACGTAGCAGGGTTCTTCAAGCGTACGGTCAAGTCTACTACAGACACGTCTGGAGTTGGCACCCGGAAGGCCATGCCGGTGAGTTTACCATTCAATTCAGGGATGACCTTGCCTACTGCCTTCGCGGCGCCAGTAGAAGATGGGATGATGTTTTGTCCCGCACCACGTCCACCTCTCCAGTCTTTGGCAGAAGGGCTATCTACGGTCTTTTGCGTAGCGGTAGTGGCATGCACAGTAGTCATCAAGCCTTCTTCTATGCCCCAGTTGTCATTCAATACCTTTGCGATAGGCGCAAGGCAGTTGGTGGTACAGGATGCATTGGATACAAAGGTCATGTCCGAAGTATAGGTGTGCTCGTTGACACCCATCACAAACATCGGCGTGTCGTCCTTGGAAGGAGCAGACATGATTACCTTTTTCGCACCAGCATCGATGTGTCCTTGAGCAGATTCTTTGGTCAAGAAAATACCGGTAGATTCGATCACGTAATCGGCTCCTACTTCACCCCACTTCAAGGAAGCTGGGTTTTTCTCTGCGGTCACGCGGATTGCATTGCCGTTGACGATCAAGTTGCCGTCTTTTACGTCCACCGTGCCCTTGAAGATGCCGTGGGTAGAGTCGTACTTCAACATGTAGGCCATGTAGTCCACATCGATCAAATCGTTGATCGCGACTACCTGTACGTCTGCACGCTCTTGGGCCACGCGGAAAGCGAGGCGACCAATTCTTCCGAATCCATTGATTCCAATTTTAATCTTGCTCATTTGTACGTATTTTTTATAGGTCTAACTGCTAGTATTTAGTTGCTGATAGTCCGGATTTCAGCATTCAGAACCAGTCAACTGCAAGCGAATTTATCACAAAAATCGGGTCTCCCCAAACCCATTTCCCTCCTTTCCACACCAACCTCTGCATCCCTGCTTTTCAATCGATTTCGAAATCAAAAAAAAGAAGGATTTTTCTTAGGCTAAGTGTCTAAACACAAGCAAATCACCCGGCTGCCTTTTTCAAACCAGGTGAAATGAAAAAACCGGGAGGACCCGGTTTTCTGTTTATGCTAAAGAGGCAAGAAGTTGCTTGAAGGTGGCACTTGGCTGCATGGCCTGCGCACACTTGGCTGCATCTGGTCGGTAGTAGCCACCTAGGTCGATGGCTTTGCCTTGGGAACTGTTGTATTCGTCTACAATCTTGGCTTCTTGGTCAGTAAGTGCTTTGGCTAAGGCAGTAAACTTGGCCGCCAAGTCTGCATCTTTGGTTTGCGAAGCAAGTGCCTGTGCCCAGTACAAGGCCAAGTAGAAATGTCCACCTCGGTTGTCCAATTTGCCGACCACGCGAGCAGGTGACTTATCTTCTTCCAGCCATCGGCCGGTAGCTTGATCAAGCGTTTCACCCAAGAGAAGTGCAGTTGGATGGTTAAAGGTTTGTCCCAGGTGCTCCAAGGAGACGGCCAAGGCCAAAAACTCACCCAAGGAATCCCAACGCAAGTGTCCTTCCTCCGTAAATTGCTCCACATGCTTGGGAGCAGATCCTCCCGCACCGGTTTCAAACAAGCCTCCTCCATTCATCAAAGGAACAATGGAAAGCATTTTGGCAGAGGTGCCCACTTCCAAAATAGGGAAGAGGTCGGTCAAGTAGTCACGAAGCACGTTGCCCGTCACAGAGATGGTATCCTTGCCTGCCACGATGCGTTCGCAGGAGAACAGGGTTGCTTCAATTGGAGAGAGGATGTGAATTTCAAGCCCTTTGGTATCGTGCTGTGGTAGGTACTTGTTGACCTTCTGGATTAGCTGCGCATCGTGTGCACGGGCCTTGTCTAGCCAGAAGACTGCAGGAGTATCAGACAAGCGTGCACGGGTCACGGCCAACTTTACCCAATCTTGAATCGGTGCATCCTTGGTCTGACACATTCTCCAGATATCTCCTTTGTCTACGGCATGTGCAAAAAGCTGCTTGCCTGCCGCATCGGTTACGACTACCGTACCGGCAAAAGGAATTTCGAAGGTTTTGTCGTGCGAACCGTATTCTTCAGCTTTCTGGGCCATCAAGCCCACATTGGGAACAGAGCCCATGGTGGCTGGATTGAAGGCCCCATTTTTCTTACAAAAATCAATTACCGCCTGGTACACTCCCGCATAGCAACGATCCGGGATAATGGCTTTGGTATCTTGAAGTTTGCCTTCTTTATTCCACATCTTGCCCGAAGTACGGATCATGGCCGGCATGGAAGCATCGATGATTACATCACTCGGCACGTGCAGGTTGGTAATTCCTTTGTCGGAATTTACCATGGCTACAGCCGGACTGGCAGCATAACAGGCATCAATATCCTGAAGAATTTCTTCTTTTTGGGCAGCAGGAAGTTTTTCCAAGTTGGCCAAAAGGTCCCCAAATCCATTGTTGACATCTACGCCTAATCCCGCAAAAGTGGCGGCGTGTTTGGTAAATACAGGCTCAAAAAACACGGTCACCGCATGCCCAAAAAGGATGGGATCCGATACTTTCATCATCGTGGCCTTCAGGTGCAGGGAAAAGAGCAGTCCTTTTTGGTATGCATCTTCTTTTGCTTTTTTCAAGAAGGCACGGTACTGGGATACACTCAAGGTAGAGGCATCGATTACTTCACCTTCCTGAACCTTCAAACCGGACTTGAGCACCTCGGACTTCCCATCGCTCCCTTGAAGGGTAATGGTCAGTTGGGTCGCCTGGTCTAGGGTAAGCGATTGCTCAGAGCCGTAAAAATCCCCAGCCGTCATGCTGTCTACATGGGAACCAGACTCTGCGGTCCAAGCACCCATGGAATGGGGATGCTGGCGCGCGTAATTTTTTACCGCAAGAGGAGCGCGGCGATCGGAGTTGCCTTCACGAAGGACAGGGTTTACCGCCGAGCCTTTGATCTTGTCGTATTTGGACTTGATGTTTTTTTCCTCTTCGGTTTTGGGTTCCTCCGGATAGTCAGGCAAGGCATATCCTTGGCTTTGCAATTCCTTGATGGCCGCTTTCAATTGGGGTACGGAAGCCGAAATATTGGGCAACTTGACAATGTTGGCCTCGGGTGTAGTGGCGAGGTGACCCAACTCGGCTAAGTCATCGTTGATGCGCTGCGCTTCGGTTAGGAATTCTGGAAAATTGGCCAGAATTCGGCCAGATAGGGAAATATCGCGGGTTTCTACTTGAATGCCTGCCGTCTTGGTAAAGGCTTGTACGATGGGTAAAAGCGAATAGGTGGCTAATGCAGGGGCCTCATCGGTGAGGGTGTAGCGGATTTTTGGTGTCTTAGACATGGGCTCAGAATTTTACTAAAAATGAGTTCAATAGGTGTACCTAGGCTTTGTTTCGAATGCATCTCCATCCAGAGACATTCTTCCAAAACAAAATTGGGTCAACAAAAATACGAAAAACAAGCAGGTTTTTGTTCCGTTTATGGAAATCCTAAGTGTTTCAAGGGTTAGGGATTTACCGTATCTGATTATCCGCTTTGTCACCAGTTACCAAAGAAAGATAAGGTTTGACGTTCAATTAGGTGAGCTGTGGACTGTGGACAGTCGTCTGCCTGTGGGCCGAGGCCTATCGACGATTATCCGCATTAATTCAACTAGACTTTAAGCTACTGGTGTGATTGCGGATAATCATATTACCGTGAATGGGTCAGCATCTTTCCAAGCGGGAAATTTGCTTCGATATTCTTCCAAGGCGGTGTATTCCAAATGAATCACCTGGATCTGCTCTCTGTCTTCTAGATTTACTAGGGTTTCTCCCTTAAAATCGTAGACAGCAGAATGTCCGTTATAGGCGATCTGGTTTCCATCTACACCCACTCGGTTGACCCCGAGGCAGTAGGACAGGTTTTCGATGGCACGGGCTGGAAGTAGGGCATCCCAGGCTGAAATGCGGGCTGCAGGCCAGGAGGCCACATAAAAAAGGAGGTCGTAGGCCGCATTCCCTTCTTTCCAGCGGTTGCGCGACCAAATGGGGAAGCGGAGGTCGTAGCAGATTTGTGGGCAGATCTTCCAACCCTTCAGTTCGAAGATGGGAAGCTGTTCGCCTGCGGCAAAACTCGCATCTTCTTGTGCCATGCGAAAGAGGTGGCGCTTGTCGTAGGATTGGGTAGTGCCAGTCGGGTCTACCCAGAGCAGTCGATTGAAATAATTACTTCCCTCTGAAATGATGGCGCTACCGGTGATCACTGCACCGGTTTGGGCGGCGAGTTGCTTCATCCACTTGTGCACCTGCAGGTTCATCGGTTCGGCAAGTGCAGGAGAATCCATGGAAAAACCCGTAGGAAACATTTCCGGCAGGACGATTAGGTCGCAGGTATTTTTTAAGGCCCAGATTTTCTCCTCCAGCGCTGCTAGGTTGGCGGTTTTATCCTGCCAATGCAAGTTGGTTTGCACCAAGGCGATGCGGAGAGCTGGACTTTTTTCCATTAGCGTAGGGGATAGATCATGCGGTAGTCTGTGGACACCTTGCCTTTGCTTACGTCAATCAGTTTGGACTGAATCATTCGCTTCTTGAGGCCCTTCAAGTAGTCTACAAATAGGATTCCTTCCAGGTGGTCGTACTCGTGTTGGATCACGCGGGCGGTCATGCCGCTAAACTCTTCCTCCTTTAGGTTCCAGTTTTCGTCGTAGTATTCCAAGGTCAATTTTTCTGGACGGATAATTTCAGCACGTACATCAGGGATGCTGAGGCAGCCTTCTTCAAAGCCAAAGTGGTCTCCATACTCATCTAGGAGAATGGGATTGATGAATACACGGCGAATGCCTTTTTCCTCATCGTCCTCATCCAGCATCAAGGTGCTGTCGATGACAAATAAACGGACTCCTTGGTTGATCTGTGGAGCGGCAAGACCCACGCCATGGGCATGATCCATGGTGGCATACATGTGTTGGATCAACTGGGTAAGGTCACTTCCTTCGGGCAGATCTTCTGCCTCCTTTTTTAATATTGGATTGCCGTATGCGACGATCGGATAAATCATGGTCGTTCTAAATAGGATTGGAGGATGATGGCCGCAGACACTTTGTCTAGGTTTCCTGCTTTTTCTTTTCGGTCTTTTTTCTTGCTACCCATGGCAATGAGCGTTTGCATGGCCATTTTGGAAGTGTAGCGCTCGTCAATGAGGACTATTTTTTGTGTGGGAAATGTCAACTCGAGTTTGTCCTTCAGAGCAAGCACCAAAGGGGTCATTTCGTTAGCCTGTCCATTGAGTCGAGTGGGATGTCCGAGTACCAAGGCTTCTACTTCTTCCTTGGCGAGGTAGGCCTGAAGGTAAGGAATTAGCTTCTCCGTCTCGATAGTCTCGAGGGGATTGCAAGTGATTTGTAGGGGATCGGTCACGGCTAGGCCGGTACGTTTGGTGCCCAGATCTATGGCTAGTACTCTAGGCATCAGTTGGTTTGTATTTGTTTACGAATCTTACGTAGCGCCTCTTTTTCCAATTCCACTGCTTTGGGGAATAGGAGTTCATCCTCAATGCGGGCATGGATGGAGAGTTCTTTCTCGAAATTTTGCAATTCGTGGTAGAGCACCTTCATGGTCAACGGAGCATCATCTGACAAATCGTAATTTCGAGTCAACTTTCGGATTCCCTCCATTTCGTCGTCGTGAATCTCGTGATGCTCGGCGAGGTAATGGATAGGTTCTTGCTCCAAGATGGTAAGCGCATCATGGATTCGAAACTCTCCCGCCTCGATATCTTGAAGTAGCGTGATGCGGTTAAATAGTCGACTTTCTTCCTCGTGGATGTGGTGGATAAAATCTTCCACAAAGAGAGGGAAAAGAATCCGCAAATCTCCAAGGAGCGATTCATAACCTAGTTCCGGCACGATGCCCGAAATCATGTTGGACAAGAAAGGGAGTTCTTGACGGACAAAATAGTAATGCTTCTTTTTCAGGTAAGCCACTAGGAGCTCAATGGGATTGAGGTACAGCTCTTCGAGGGTAGGTTCTTTTTGAAGCGCCCAACTCTCGAGTTGGGCGATGAGCTGTCTTGGATTGACCTTGTGTTTTTGACAAACCTTCTCCAAGGAGTCGCTGGGATACTGGTAAAAACTGATCCCAAAGTAGTGCAGTACGGCAGCGAACACGTAGTTCTCGGAGACTAAATCTCCTAAAGCTGTTTTTTCAAGTGCTTTCCGTGATTGCATGACACAAAAATAATTTTTTTTGAACTAATAAAGGGAAATTAATGTCATCTTTATCTACTTTCAAAGCAGGGAATCACGTTAAAATAACCTAAAGCCGCACCCTGATTCCTGCTTTTTCAACCTATTTGTCGTTAATTCGAAAAGAAAAAGAATAATCCAGTGAGCCAACAAAAAAATACCACCTCTCAAATCCGTCTTCCCCTACTTCTTGCACTTTCCATTGCGGGAGGTATTTGGATTGGAGCCACCTTTGCAGAGCCTAAGGGCAGTCAAAATGACTTGCGCGCTGCGCTCTACAAGCTGCAGGAAATCATGACCTACATCAACCGCGACTACGTGGACAGTGTAGACACCAACGAACTGGTGGAATTTGGCATTACCAAAATGTTGGAAAAGTTGGATCCTCACTCCAGTTACATCCCTGCAAAAGATGCCTCCTTGGTACAGTCCCAGTTGGACGGGGAGTTTGATGGCATTGGAGTGGAGTTTGGCATCATTCGGGACACTATTTACGTGGTAGCGCCACTTACAGGAGGTCCTTCTGAGGCATTGGGTATTCAGTCTGGAGACCAAATTATTTCAGTGGATGGCAAGACCGTGGCCGGCATTGGCATCACCAACCGGGATGTTTTTGATTACCTGCGTGGACCAAGTGGGTCCAAGGTAGCGGTAGAGATCAAGCGTAAAAACGTACCCAATCTCATCAAATACTCCATCACGCGGGCAAAAATCCCTCAATACAGCATCAATGCCACCTACATGGTCGACAAGGAAGTTGGCTACATCAAGGTGACCCGATTTGCGGCCACCACCTACGATGAGTTCAGAAAGTCCGTGGCTGAATTACAGGCAAAGGGCATGAAGAAACTGATCATCGACTTGCAGGGCAACCCTGGCGGATACATGGGAGCGGCCATCTACATGGCTGATGAATTGCTGGGAGGTCGAGATTTGATTGTTTCTCAAGAAGGAAAAGTAACCCAGTATAGCAACAAGGCCTATGCCTCCAAGCCGGGAATGTTTGAAGAGGGATCGGTGATCATTTTGATCAACGAAGGTTCTGCTTCTGCTTCGGAGATTCTTGCTGGAGCCATCCAAGACAACGATCGCGGGCTAATTGTAGGCAGAAGGTCTTTTGGTAAAGGCTTGGTGCAGATGCCGATAGACCTATCGGATGGCGCAGAATTGCGATTGACCATTGCCCGCTACTTCACCCCATCGGGAAGATCGATCCAGAAGCCTTACGACGAGGGATACGAGGCCTACGAGCGAGACCAATTGGATCGCTTTGAGCATGGGGAGTTTTTCTCTGCCGACAGCATCAAATTTAACGATAGCTTGAAGTACCAAACCAAAAAAGGAAGAACCGTCTACGGCGGTGGAGGCATCATGCCGGACTACTTTGTGCCGCTGGACACCACGATGAATAGTGCTTATGTGAACAAACTCTTCTCTTCGGACACCTCCCGTGAGTATTTGTTGGATTACGTGAGCAAAAACAAGGGCAACTTTACCAAGATCTCCGTGGAGGATTATTACAAGAATTTCAAGGTCAGCGATGCGATGCTCAACGATTTGGTTGCCTTTGGGAAGAAAAATAAGGTGGAATTTGATGCGAAGGATTTTACCAAGTCCAAGGAGTACCTCCGAATCCTGATCAAGGCACATTTGGGACGTCAGCTCTACGACGATAGTGCCTTCTACAAGGTCATCAACGACATCAACGAGGTGTACCAGCAGGCCATCAAGCTCTTTGGCGAGGCCGACAAGATCAACCTTTGAGGTCTTTCAGACCTCGAAGGTTTTGGATCAAATGATGGAGGAGTTTCACGCAGATTTTCACCGAAAAACCCCACTGATTAATGAATCAGCGGGGTTTTCTTCTTTGATCAGTGTAAAAAAAGTTCCCGCAGATTTCTTGGGAAAAATTACGCAGATCTATTGGGTACATTCAGCGTTTTTTTTCCTAAGTTCAGTGTGAAAAATTGGTTTATTGAAGATACTCCTAGGTCAAAAAGCGCTGCGTATCTAGAAACTTTTTTATAAATCCCCTTGTTTGGCACAGAATATTTTTGATAACTTGGTAATTATGTGGTAAAATTTAAAAAATTATTTTTATAATAGTATTTTTATGATGTTAAAATATAAAATTTTATTGATTTATTCTATTTTTATCAGAAAGGTTTGTCTTGTCCTTCCCGTCTTGCTATTTGCCGCTTGTGTGCAGGAAGTGGATGCTCCCATAGAAAAGGTGCTGATCCAGTCTGAAAAGTCCGATCCCATCAGATCTTGGTTTGAGACGAATAAGGAATTGCTGATTTCAAGAAGTCAAAAAGGATCGGAAACCTTACGAACAAGCGATAATTTTTTATTTCCCTACATAGAAAAGGAAATAGATTGGTCTCAATCTCTGACTTTTACGTTCAAGGATGGAAGAGAAGTAGTAGAATTTCCTGTGAAAAGTGAGCAAATTCCTATACCTGGATTCTTAGTGGATTCGGTAGGTGATAAAAGCAAAATCAAAATCAAGCAAAGCGCCTTATTTGTCAAAAAACTGGGAGGAAATGACTATTCACCGTTGCTGGTCCGATTTTATACCTTAGGGGCTGATTTGGATAAAGTAAGTTATAACCAAATTCCAAGGGGTTGGAATGGGATCATAGAAGCTTTTGGCATGAATGATGGGCATTACATTACCTTCAACTTCAAGGAAGGCAAATTGGTCAGCTTTAGCAAAATCGGTACTGATGAAACTAAAAATTCCAAGCTTCGACATGAAAATAAAAGATCCAATTGCTACACGTTACTAGTTGAGAATCCGTCTTATGTACTTTGTGTGGATAGTATTTATGACTGCACCATCTACAGTGGTGGTACCACCCTAATTACCTATTGCAGACCAGATGCATCCATTGACCCTGAAGACTCAGGAGCTGGCGGGGATGGCTTTTGTGAAGGATTTGATTGTTATTCCTTCCCTGGTGGTGAATCGGGAGGAGGGTTAGAAGAAGTACAAATTCTCAAAGACCCTAGTTTTGAAGGCACAAAAGCAGACTGCGTCTATGAAAAATTAGTAAATTTAAGTGGTGGGTTTAAAAATGCGATTAAGAAATTTGATGGTGATTTCCCTGTTGCGCATTTGAGATTTAAATTGGCAGACTTAGGTTCCGAAGTAAGAGGTCTTACGTCCCCTCCTCAGAATTATGTTATTGATATTACTTTAAACAATAACTCTAGCTCTAGTGGCACTGACTTCCGTCCAAATTTATTAATTGCTAAAACTATTGTTCACGAAGTAATTCATGCTGAAATGTTCAGAAAGATGCTGTCTCTAGCAAATGATAATGGAAACATAGATGTGACAAAACTGAATAATATGCTGAATAATGGGGATTATCCAGGAATGTTAGATTACTATACTACCTATGGTTTAAACGGATTTCAACATCAACAGATGGCTCAACATTATAGGGTAACTATAGGTAGGGTGCTACAAGAGTTTGATACAGGCATTGCTTTAGATAACGAAGAATTTCCACAACAAAAATATATGGATTTTGCATGGGAAGGTTTAAACAATTCTAATTTAATTGCTTGGCAAAATGTGATTTCTCCTGAAGAGCGTTCAAGAATTAATGGGGTG
>Ga0169931_10015443_pt1 | contig 10216 bp, 5 predicted proteins | sample Kivu_15m_20L_FD_129675 | JGI IMG/M metagenome (GOLD analysis project Ga0169931, IMG submission 129675) | Freshwater microbial communities from Lake Kivu, Western Province, Rwanda to study Microbial Dark Matter (Phase II) - Kivu_15m_20L... | ecosystem: Environmental > Aquatic > Freshwater > Lake ... | reverse complement strand
TGTCGAAAGTTTCAATGGAAAGCTTAGAGATGAACTTTTGAATCCAACAATATTCAAAAATCAATTAGAATTAGAAGTAGCATTAGAAAAATATAAAAACGATTACAATGGGGATAGATTACATGTAATCACCAAGACAATCTCTGACACCCTGTCCGATTCAGGCTAACTTTTTCGCTTCGAAATACTTTTGATCTAAGTATTTGTCTTTGGCTAAATGCATACTATCTTTTAAAGTCTGCAATGGGGTTTTACCGAAACAAAACTTTCCTTGATGGGTTCTTTCTTCGTTATAATATCGAACCCACCCATCAAGATCTTTTTGAATTTCTTCTATGCTTTTGTAAAGCTTTTTTCTAAAAGCTATTGAGTAGAACTCATCCTGGATTGTTCTATGGAATCTTTCACAAATACCATTGGTTTGGGGATGTCTTGCTTTAGTCCGTGTATGCTCTATGTCTTCAACAGACAGGTATAGTTGGAACTCATGGAATTCTCTATTACCGCAATACTCTGTTCCTCTATCAGTAAGAATTCGGTTTAATCGCAAATCATATTCTTCATAAAAAGGTAATACCTTATCATTTAGCATATCTGCGGCTACTAGAGCATTCTTTCTATCGTATAGTTTTACTTGAGCTGTTTTTGCATAACTATCAATGAAAGTCTGCTGATAGATTCGTCCGACACCCTTGATTGTGCCAACAAAATAGGTATCCTGGCAACCCAGATAACCAGGATGATGTGTTTCTATCTCTCCAACTTCGGATTGTTCTATATCTTTTTTTCTCTCCAAAGCCTTGAGCTGATCTTCTGTAAGAATGATTCCTTCCTGTGCAACTTTAGCTTCTAAGGCTTTTAATCTTTTTTTAAAGGTTTCCATGTCATTTCTCAGCCATATTGTACGAACTGTAGCTGGAGGAACTAGAATTCCTTTTTTGCGAAGCTCATTCGCTACACGATTTTGTCCATGAGCCGGGAATTCAATTCCATACTCCATAACGAGATTTTCTATTTCCGGGTTTGTTCTATTCTTCAGGTTGGGCTTCTTGCGATTCAACTCTTGTAATGCTTGCTCACCACCTGTTTCATAAAGTTCTTTAAATCGGTAATAGCTGTCGCGGGAATAACCGAAATGTTTGCAAGCCATTGACACGCTCCCGAGAGTCTCGGCTAATTTCAACAAGCCTAGCTTGTTCTTTATTACTTTTTCTTCTGTTCTCATAGTTTTTTCCTCTAATGTTTATTATCGGAATGTCAGATATTATCTTAAGTAATACAGCTAAATTCATCCAACAAATGATCATGAAGCTTTCCATTCGTTGCGAGAACACTGGGCATTTCTAAATTAAATTCATTACCATCCATACTCGTAATTCGCCCACCTGCCTCTATCAAAATCAATCCTGCTGCTGCAATATCCCAGGGCTTTAGTCCGATTTCGTAATATCCATCAAGTTTGCCGTCCGCAACCCAACAGAGATCTAATGTACTAGCGCCTGTTCTACGAATTCCTCTTGATTTGTTGAGAATAGATCTGTAGTATCCCATCAAAGAATCCATGGATTGCGTTCTATCATATGGAAATCCAGTCACAAATAAAGCGTCCTTCATTTTTGAGGTTTTGGATACCGTTATACTTTCTTGATTTCTAAATGCACCTTCTCCTTTTATTGCCGTGTACAACGCATGCAATTCAGGAAATAAGACAATCCCCATCACAGGAGCCCGATCAGAAGTTTGTATCAGAGCCAATGAAACTCCGTACAATGGCAAACCATGAGCATAATTAGTGGTTCCATCGACAGGATCTATGACCCATTCATAGCCAGAAGAGCCAGATTTTGAACCAAATTCTTCTGACAAAAATCCATCATTTGGAAAAATCTTTTCAATTTCATCTATCACCATTTTTTCTGATCCAAGATCAGCTTCGGTGACCAAATTAAAAATTGATTTTTCAGAAATACTCAAATCTTTTGTTTTGTGTTTTTCAATTAAAAAGTTACCTACGGAGGAAACAAAGCTACTAAAATGTGAAAATCTTCTTTTGATATCTTGATTCAAGAATAACCGCCTAATTTTAATGAATTTTTCATAGCTTGAATTTCTATATCTAATTGAAATTCTTGATTGGACCTAAGCTTTTGGATCACTTGTTCTGTAGTAGCTTCTAAATCCCTAAAAAAACTTTGTAACATGTTGATTCGTTCTGAAGTTTTACTTTCACTTTTCAATTCCAGCCATTGTTTCAAAATGCTTGTTACTGTCTCTGGAAAAGTTTCCAAAAAAGGAGTAATTGATTTGTATTGACTAGGGTCATTCTGCAGAGCTATCTCTATTTCTTCAAGACCTTTCAAAAATTCTTTGGGCAAGGACTGAAATTCTAAAGGCAAACTATTTGTAAGTCTCACAACTTCTTGTTTTCTTTCGATGAATCTAGTCATCCAATCTTTGAATAATTTGAAATCAGATTTATTGGCAAATTTTTTCTTTAGCTCTTTCCATTGGATTCTAGTCTGCCTCAAACCAAAAAGCATTGGCAAAAAACTAAAAGGATAATGATGCTCTCTCCCAAAAGTAGATCTAAAGACTCCGAACCCGAGAAGTATCAAATGCAGAAACACAATGGGACCTAAACCCAAAAATATCCAAGCTGTCCTATCATCTCCAAGCTTGGAATGAAGACCAATGAGCATTAGATTGATTAAGGTTTGTAAGTATATGGCTTCCAAAGCTTGCCTCTTGGAGTAAGTCTTTTTTGGTCGCGAAAGCCAAAGTAAAAATGGAAAAAACACATTTCCAAAGCCTATCCAATGGAAAGGAAGAGGCAAAAGGAAAGCAGGATAAGTCAGAAGAGTGACCAGATGAGCCCTTCTGGCCCATCGTCTTTCATCTTCATTGTATTCAATAGATTTCATTTCTTTTTTTCAATTAACTTTTGTTTAATGTCTGTTTCTATTTTTAACAATTCTTTTTCTGCGAGAACTCTTTTCGATCGACCCTCCTCTTGAATTTTGAGAGTTTCCTCAATTGTTTCTATCAATTGCTGATTCACTTTTTTGAGGGTCTCAATTTCTATTATCCCCTTTTCTGATTCTTTTGCAATTTCAATAGTTCCAGATTTTAACAGTTCAGCATTTTTTTGAATCAATTCATTTGTTGTTTTGGAAACCTCTTTTTGAGCTTCCAAGGCTTTTCTTTGTCTTACTATACCAAGTGCAACTACAACCTGGTTCTTCCAAAGAGGAATTGTGTTTAAAATAGAACTTTGAATTTTTTCAACAAGGACTTGGTTACCATTTTGAATCAAACGGATTTGGGGTCCCGTTTGCAATGAGAGAATTCGGCTCAATTTGAGATCATAAATCTTTTTTTCAAATCTATCAATCATTTGGGTAAAATCTTGAAATTTTTGAGAATTAAGAGTATCACCTTTTGTCTTCACTTCTTCTTCCATCTTTGGTAAAATGATTGATCTTAGTTCATGTAACTTCAATTCACCCGCGGCAATATGTATTTGCAATTCCCTAAAATACTCTAAATTCTTTTCATAGAGAGCCTGCAGAAGGGTTATATCTTTGGTTAGATTTGTTCGAGCATTGTGCAGTTCGTCCACTATCTTTTCAATTTGAACCTGCAAAGACTCAAATTTTGATAAAAATCGTCTAGTCGAATCAAACAAACTCCCCAAAATCGGAATCTTAGAGAGAGAGCTTGCACCTGAAGCGGCCTTGTCTAATTCTAGATCTTTTACTTTAAATAAAAGTTGATTCAATAATTCACCGGCATGACCAGAATCTTTTGTTTTAATCTCAGATAGAACCTTGTCTGCAAAATTTGAAATTTGACTTTGAACTTGGCTTCCAAAGGTAAGTACGTCAGAAGACTCTTGGATTTGTATTTGGGATGCCATTGCTTTGGCTTTCGCCAAATCTCCCTCTTCCAATTGCAACTCCAAATCATTGGAGATTTTGGAAAGATCTTCCATGTTCACCTCTCAAAAGAAAAGGAGGCATGGAAATGCCCCTTAAAGCAAGGAAAATTTATCCTTTTTATTCCTATTTGGAATGGTAAGCGGAATTAGAAATTCCAGATTCATTTTGCAAGAAGTACATTTGTAATCCAATTGAGAGACTTTGCCTCAGATTTTCCTTTTGTTCGTCGGTATCTGCAAAATAATTGGAATTAGTTTTACCTCCCCTATTTTTGTTTTTTCGGAAAAAAGATTTCCGAAAACTCTTTTCCGTTTCACTATGCTTAAATCATATATGTCACTTGATTATCAGGCAAGCATAGATCTCCCTGATTTAGCGAAAATGATGCTAAGTAGCATTAGGGAAAAAAGAATCAAGGATGAATCCGTTAGTCCCGTCTTTGTGGTCGTTCCCAATCTGAATATGAGAGATTGGCTTAGATTATACCTGCCTCAACTAGAAACTAACAATCATTTGACTTTTGGTCTAAAATACTATTTTTTAAACTCTTTTTTAGAGGAAGTTGAATATATTGATGATTCTACTGCTAATGAAATTCGTACTTTAACAGGAGCACAAATTCAATTAGAGATTCTCCGTCATTTACTCATTCAAGGAGAAAAAGAAAAGATCCAATATATTAAAGATATATTAAGTGACTTTCGTTTAACATATTCTCTTAGTAAAACTCTTCAATTTTACTTTCGGGAATATGAATTCAATCGATTGCCCTGGATCAAAACCTGGGCAAAGGAAATTGGTTGCAAACAATTAGAATCTTTAGACGATTTAGAAAAAGAGTTTGATTGCGAGTGGAAATTTGACAAGGAGCCATTAGCAAAGTGGCAAAAAGAAATTTACCAAAAGATTTTCTTAAATAACTCAATCCAAATCTCGGAAGTCTTAGATTTGTCTAGGACAAAACCTAAAAAACTAGAAAAACCAATCGGCTTGCATTTGTTTTGTTTGGCAAATCTATCTCCCGTCTTAATTCATTCTTTAGAAAAAATGTCCGATTCAGGATATGAGGTACATATCTATCATTTCCATACGGGAAGTACTAAGTTGAATCATAATTCAGGATTAGTATCTTGGTCTAAGTCTCATTGTTACTTCGCATCATTATTTTCAAAATATAAAACTTCTACATTTCACACTATTCCTAAATTTCAAAATAATGCTCTAGGTGACTTGAAATCGATCCTGATTGATCAAAGAAAAGAAAAATCTTCACAGGGAGACATGAGCATTAGGTTCTGGAAAGCTAGTTCCAAATACCGAGAAATGGAGTGTATCGCCAACGATATCTTATACAAAATCCAATCAGACTCTAATTTGACATACAGAGATTTTTGTATTTTAGTTGTTAATCCCAGAGATTATTTGACAGCTGTACAATGGGCATTCCGAGGAGGTATAATTGCTGAAATTCAAAGCCATGACGATGAGATCTTAGAATCCAAATCCATACAGATTTCGATTCCTTACAATTTAACAAATCTAACAGCTAAAGAATCTAGCACTACTTATAATTTGCTAAAAAATTTCTTTACCTGTTCCCATCCTGATGGTTTTTCAAGAGAATCATTTTTAAATTTAGTTCAGAATGACCTTTTCTTTTCCAATTCTTTCCCAGATTTAGATTTCATAGAGATTATAGAAAAACTCAAATCGATTTACGAACCAAAAGATACAACTGACAATCACTTTAGTTTTAGTTACGGTATAAGCAAACTTTTGAAATCCCTTGTTTTAAGTGAATCTAGAGCTGAATTGTTCGGTTTGGCGGAAACAATCCCTATAGATGAAGAAAATGGATTTTTCCAATACCTGGATTTTTGGGAAAACTTTGAATCAAAGCTAATTCGATTCAAAACCATATTACAGTCTAACCTTTGGGATGATTCCTTTTTCTCATCTGTTAATACCCTTATCCGAGAGCTATTTTTATTCGATGCCTCGAATGATTCGGAGGGAGAGGAATCTCGACTGCTTCATGGATTCTTGACAACTATCCAAGGTTATTCCAATTTCAATTGGCAAGAATTCCATCTCAAACAAGATAATCTTGCCTTATTTGAACTCATCTTAGAGGATTTCTTTTCTGATAAGAGCCGAGACTTAGGAAGCTACCTCAAAGATGGCGTGACGATTACTAGCCTACTTCCATTGAGACCTCTACCAATCAAACATATGTATATTGTGGGTCTCGGAGAGGGACTCTTCCCAGGGCGCATAGACTCTTCTCCACTTAATTTAAGAAATCTAGAACCAATGCCTTGGGATTTAATCAAAAGAGAAAACCAAGAGGCAATGCTCTGGGAGAACCTTTTGTCAATACAAGATTCTGTCACTTTTAGTTTCGTTGGTTTTGATATAAAGAAAGACAAGGAATTTGAACCAAGTTCTTCTCTGCAATTGATTCGATCTTACTTTCCTGAAATCAAATATCGTAATCCAAAGAATCAGCTTGTTGATTACTTAGAACTACCTTTGCTTACACATAGCGATCGATACAATTTAAAACAAGAAGAAATGAAATTAGGCTTGGTAAGCTATGATCTAAGCATACACGCACGAATTGATAAGGATTTTACTAATCAAAATTTTTCAACTTTTCATATTTCTGAGACTAAAAATAAATTAAAAATAAAAAGAAATGATCTTAAAGATTTTATTTCTTTTTTAAAAGATCCTTTTTCTTTCCAAAAAAAATTCCATCAGAATATAAAAAAATCCTATCAAGATAATCTACCAGAAGAGATCTTTGTATTGGATAAACTGACTATATTTAATATAAAAAATGCTTTAGAAGTTCAAATCATCAATGAAAAGCTAAATGGCAATTCAAAAGATTGGAGCTGTAAAAATATCAGCAATTTTTTAGAAGATATCATTTCCAAGAAAAAAGTAAATTCTCAGTTTCCGCTAGGTAGCTTCGATTTGCTAGCTCATAATCAATTGGCTCGAGATCTTAGATTGCATTCTCTTGATTTTAAAAATTTTTTATCCTCTTTAGATTTAGAAGATAATGTGCAATTTTATGAAAGACTCACTTTTGGCTCTCAGGGCTATCAAGATAGTAAAACAAAGGTCATACCAGAACTTCAGATAGATAATGACTACAATATTTCTATTTTCGGAGAGATAAATAAAGTTTTTCAACAGTCCCAAAGATTGATTTGGATACATACCAATTCTTTGAGAACTATCGAAAAAAATGAAAATAAATTTAATAAGAACTCAAAACCCGTTTTCGATAACTACATTGATTTATTTGGATATTGCTTACTGATGCAATCTTTACAACTAAAATTCCTAATTCCAAAATTTAAAAAAATAAAAATCAGCGAAGAGAATTTTATTTTAAATGCAGAACAATCGACTGCTATCTTGCTAAAAATTTATGAGAGTATTCAAAGTCAAATTTATTTTCGTATCAACAGCAAAGTATTTGAAAAGTTTTGTTTATTTTTAAAATCGGAAAGGGAATTGCAAATTAATTCTCTTAATGAGGACCATTGGAATGAATTTTTGAATGGATCAGATTTTGAATCCGAATCACATGATTGGAACTTTCTAAAATCATTCTATATTCCTTTGTTTCAATTTTATAAATTAATTAATATAAAATAATATCATGAACAATACATCTTGGAATGAACAGAAATTGAATTCTCTTTCCAAGAAATCAAAGATATTCTTAGAGGCTTCCGCTGGAACAGGCAAAACTTACCAGATTATGCAAATCATTTCTAAATTATTTTTGAAGGAAATTGAGAACGTAGGAGTAGTCAACTTTAATCCTGGTTTGAACTTCTTGAAAAAATTGGTTCTTCTTACCTATACGGAAAAAGCTACTGGCGAATTGAAGCAAAAATTAAGAGCCAAATTCCAAAATCTTCTTTTAGAAGAAAAGAATGAGCAATATAAATTTTGGATTTCTGATTGTCTTCAGCCATTTGATGAAGTCTGTATTATGACAATTCACGGCTTTTGTCAAAAGATTTTATTAGAATTTCCATTGGAAACAAAGTCCGATTTCCGTCAAAGATTAGTCCCTATTGAAGATCTAATTCAAGAAGAGCTTTTGATTTTAAAGAGACAGTCCTTCGATTTACCTTTGGATAGTGCTCAAAATTATCTAGATCTTATTGCTTACTCTGAAAATTTTGAAGAGGATTTGTTACGAATAACAAAAGAAATTTTAAATCCCAAATTTCAACAAATCCCAACGGAAGAGATTCCTAAAATTGATATCGAGGAACTGAGGGAAAGGTTAATTCCATTAGCAAGGCCATTTGCTGATCTCTATAGGGAAGAAGATTTTGATATTAAGGATCAAAACCTATTCAATACGCTACGAATTCTATATTTAATTTGTAATGATAGAGAATTTTCATTCTTAGCTAAAATTCCTCCTTTAATGAAAAATTCTGATGAAATCTTTCATGAAGATTTCTATCAGAAAAAGAATCTACTGAAGTATCATGGAACTCATACTAAAATATATGAGATGTCGCAAAAGAGGCTAGCCTTGACAGAGGTCCTGAGAGAGATTTTCGAAATCTCTCTAGTCGTGAAAAGAGAGTTGGTCAATCGACTCAAAGAAAAAGTCCAAAAAAGACTACAAGATGGAAGTCTAATCACTTTTGATGAAATGATTCGTAAAGTAGCTAATTCCATTAAAGAGAATCAGTTACTTAGAGAAGAATTACATAAACGATTTGATTTATGTCTGATTGATGAGTTCCAAGATACAGATTCCATGCAAGTCCAAATCTTTACTGATTTATTTGGTTCGAAAGACAAAGGTTTGTTTTGTATTGGAGATCCTAAACAAGCCATATATGAATTTCGAGGTGCCAATCTCAATGCGTATTTCAAAATGCTTAAGAATTCTGATATCAATTTTGAAAAATTTTACTTAGATCAAAATTATCGCTCAATCAAAAGTATGATTGAAGGATACAATTCGATTTTTAGTTCAGGGATATTTCCTATCGTAGAATCTGATGGAAATAAGATTTCTTACATCTCTGTGAATTCCCCTTCAAGTCCAAAAATCGAAAAGGAAGGGAAAGGAATTCATATCATTAGATTTGAAGATGAAAAAATACCTAAGAGTAAAAAGACAGATTTATATCACAAATTCATAGTCAATGAAATTCATCAATTGGTGAAATCAGATGAATTAAAATATAAAATTGATGGGAACCTAATCCCTAGGATTAATTATGAAGATATTGCAATATTGGTATCAACGAATGAAAATTGTAAACAAATAGAAAAATTTTTGAATGAGAATGGAATCCCCGCTAAAATATACAAAAAATCAGGATTTCGAATATCCATCCAATTTCAATCCACATTAGATATGTTAGAAGCGCTTGTATCTGCGGAGAGGCCGGAAAATTTTAAAAAGCTTTTACTGAGTGATTTGTTTCAAGTAAGACCTGAAGAGATCGAAGGTTTTGATGAATTTGATATTAGAGAGACTGAAAAGAGCTTAATCGAGTCATGGAAAAATTATCTACGCAACAATCAGATACCGCAGTTATTCAAAAGCTTGCTCAATGACAGTAGGTTACTTTTCGATCGCAATCCGAGTAGAGGTCTTGATTGGGAAAAAAAGAGAGTGGTATATCGTCAAGTATTCCAATTCATTTTAGAAAAATGGAATGAATCACAAAAATCTTTAGAATTTATCCTAGAAGAAATAAAAAATCATAAAGATGTGGAAGATGTCGAGTTGGATTTATTTGAAAAAGAAACGGAAAGGAATACAGTACAAATTTTGACCATGCACACAGCTAAGGGATTAGAATGGCCCATTGTTTTTACTTATGATGCTGATCATATAAATGATAAATCAAATTATGACTACGTGGAGCTAAAGGATCAGGAGGCTATTTGGATTCATAGTCTTTGGAAAGAGAATCTAGAAGCAAAAAAAATCAAGGCAATCAATCAATTGAAAAGACTTTATTATGTGGCACTCACTCGGGCCAAGGTTCGACTATACACTTCTGATTGCTGTGTCTACAATGCCACTAGTAAAAATAATAAAAAATTGGAATATAATAAAACAATCAAATGGAATTTTTTGGGTGATGCAATTAAAAATATTTTAAAGCATCCAAATAGCAGTGATCATTTTGAAATTAGATCAGCGAATGTGGCAATGAAACTGCCAGAGAAGGATTCGAGCGAATTGGAGATATCGTCAAAAGGAGAAT
>Ga0169931_10015442_pt1 | contig 10217 bp, 8 predicted proteins | sample Kivu_15m_20L_FD_129675 | JGI IMG/M metagenome (GOLD analysis project Ga0169931, IMG submission 129675) | Freshwater microbial communities from Lake Kivu, Western Province, Rwanda to study Microbial Dark Matter (Phase II) - Kivu_15m_20L... | ecosystem: Environmental > Aquatic > Freshwater > Lake ... | reverse complement strand
CCGGGTACGGCGTGCTACTTCCCGGCCGTCAGCCACGCCAAGTTCAAGTGGAGCAAGGGACTTCTGTCGTTGGCGATCGTGGCCGCCGGTCTGGTCTCCAGTTGGTTCTTCTGCGTTCAGTACTACACGCGTCGCAATCGACGGATGGTCGGACTCACGGAGCGCAACATGGTTCTGCGCGGTGGCTACAAGTTGCTCTGGAACAAGTACTACCTCGACGCCCTGTACGAGAAGGTCATCGTGCGCGTCGTGGCTCACCCGATGGCTCGGGGCGCCTATTGGATCAATCAGAACGTTCTCGATGGCACCGTCAACGCCACCGGCCGTGTTTCCCGCCGGATCGCCGGATGGGTGTATCGGAACATCGACCAACGCGTCGTCGACGGCGCGGTGAACGGCTCGGGCGCCGCGGCCCGGGGCACGGGCGGAGCATTGCGTCCCGTTCAGTCCGGAAAAGTCAATCAGTACGGAGCGCTGCTGTTCGCTGCGGCCGCCATCGGCGCTCTCGTACTCGTGATCATCAACACCTGAGGAGTTGCAAGGCATGGAAGTACTTCGAGACCAGAACTGGCTCCTGACCGTTGGCACGTTCCTGCCGATGGTCGGAGTGCTCGTGATGCTCTTCGTCCCGAAGTCCGAGGAGGAGACGCACAAGGGCATCGCTCTCGTCACCGCGCTCGCGACCCTCGGCGTCGGCATCTACACGCTCACGCAGTTCGACTACGACAACGCGGGAACCCTGCAGTTCTTCGCCGATGCCGAGTGGATCAAGGTGATCTCGTCGAACTACACGATCGGCCTCGACGGGATGAGCCTCCCGCTCTACATCCTCTCGATGATCGTCACGGTTCTGGTGATGGTGTATTCGTGGAACCACATCCCGTCGCCCGGCAATCCGAAAGCCTTCCTGATCCTGATGTTGATCCTGCAGACGGGAATGGCCGGCACCTTCGTCGCCCAGGACCTCATTCTGTTCTTCGTCTTCTTCGAGGTCGTGCTGTTGCCGATGTACTTCATGATCGGCGTGTGGGGCGGCGAGCAGCGTCAGTACGCGTCGCTCAAGTTCTTCCTCTACACGATGTTCGGTTCGGCCCTCATGTTGGTGGCCTTCATCGCCCTCTTCTTCAAGGTTCGCGGAGCTTTGCCGGAGGGCGTGGAAGCATCGTTCTCGATTCCCATGCTCACCGAGTACGGGGGACTGCTCGGACGTTCGGCCCAGATCTGGATCTTCGCCGGCATGTTCATCGGCTTCGCCGTGAAGGTTCCGATGTTCCCCTTCCACACCTGGCTACCCGACGCGCACACCCAGGCTCCCACCCAGGGTTCGGTAATCCTGGCGGCCATCCTGCTGAAGCTCGGCACCTACGGATTCGTCCGAATCGCCATCCCGGTTCTGCCCGAGGCGGCCAAGGAGTGGGCTCCCTGGATCGGTCTGCTGGCGGTCATCGGAATCATCTACGGCGCGTTCGGATGCCTGGCCCAGACCGACATGAAGCGCCTCATCGCCTTCTCGTCGGTGGCGCACATGGGCTTCGTGATGCTCGGCATCTCGACGCTCACTCCAATGGGCTTCAATGCCGCCCTGTTCGGGATGGTCGCCCACGGTCTGATCACCGGAATGCTCTTCTTCGTCGCGGGAAGCGTGAAGGAGCGCTACCACACACTGGAGATCGCGCGGTTGGGCGGAATGCTGAAGCAGTTGCCGCGCTTGGGCTGGATTCTCGGCTTCGCGGCCATGGCGTCTCTCGGTCTGCCCGGACTCGCCGGCTTCTGGGGCGAGTTCCCGGCGATCCTCGCGGCCTACTCGCCGGCCGAGGGTCTGCCGGTGGAGACCTTCCGCACGTTCATGGTGATCGCCGCTCTCGGCACCGTGTTCGCCGCGGCCTACCTGCTCTGGTTGTTCCAACGCACCGCCTTCGGTGAGCCCAAGCCGGAGTTCTCGGGCTCGGGTCATGATTCGCACGGTCACGATTCGCACGGTCATGATTCGCACGGTCACGACGATCTGCACGACGTGACCACCCATGAGTGGATCGCGTGGACGCCGTTCCTCGTGGCGATCCTGGTGTTCGGCGTCTATCCGCAGTTGATGTTCGAGATCTTCGACCCGGCGGTCGAGGTGGCGCTCCGGGCGTTCGGAGGCTGATCCGTGATCTCGACGATTCTCGCCCAGCTCGGGTCGTGGACCGCCCCGACCATCGACTACCACGCGATCGCGCCCGAGATCGTGTTGGCCGGCGGGATCTGCCTCATCATCCTGGTCGATCTCTTCACGAGCGAATCGCGCAAGTGGATCACCGCCTCGCTGACCGGCTTCGTGCTGTTGGGTGCCCTTCTTCCGGTGGTCACCCTGGCGGTGTCGGACGAGGCGGCGCGTTCGATGTTCGACGGCCGTTACGTGGTGGACGACTTCTCACTCACTCTGAAGGCTCTGTTCCTGCTGGCCGGTTACGTGGTGGTGTTGCTGTCGCAGAACCACGTTGAGGAAGGTGACTACCACCAGGGCGAGTACTACGCGTTGCTTCTCACGTCGATCACCGGAATGGTGATGATGTCGTCGAGCCGGGATCTCGTGAGCATCTTCGTCGCGCTCGAGTTCCTCAGCATTCCGGCTTACATGCTCGCGGCATGGCGCAAGCGCGATCGCAAGAGCAACGAAGCCGGAGTGAAGTACTACCTGCTCGGTGTGTTCGCGTCGGCGGTACTCCTGTACGGGATGAGCCTGCTGTACGGCGTCACCGGATCCACTCTTCTCGCCGACATCGGCGCCGCCCTCACGACCGACGGCGAATTGGGAGGCGTGCACGTTCTCGGCATCGTCTTCGTGATCGTCGGCTTCGCCTTCAAGGTCTCGGCCGTTCCGTTCCACACGTGGGCTCCCGACACCTACGAAGGAGCCCCCGCTCCGATCACCGCCTTCCTCTCGGTGGCCAGCAAGGCTGCCGGTTTCGTGGCTCTGGTGACGGTGATCTACGTGGGCTTCCCCCAGGCCTCGGACGTCTGGCAGCCCTTGCTCTGGGTGCTCGCCGCCGCCTCGATGACCCTCGGCAATCTGGTCGCCTTGCGCCAGACCAACATCGTGCGAATGCTCGCTTATTCGTCGATCAGCCAGGGTGGCTTCATCTTGATGCCCCTCGCGGTGGCCGGAACCGGTGACGCCGCCGAACCGGCTCTAAAGGCGGTCGTCGTCTACCTGTTGGTGTACGCGGCCATGAACCTCGGCATGTTCGCCGTGGTGATCGCGACGGCCCGCACCACTCGTTCGGGGGAGATCTCCAGCTTCGGTGGACTGTTCTCGTACGCACCGGGACTCGGCGTGCTGGCGACCATTTTCCTCGCGTCGCTCGCCGGAATTCCGCCGCTCGGTGGCTGGATCGCCAAATTCACCGCGTTCCGCGCGGTGCTCGAGGCCGGGGACGGTTGGGCCTACGGCATCGCAGTGATCGGCGCCGTGAACTCGGTCATCGCCTTCGGCTACTACGGAAACGTGATGCGCGAGATCTGGATGAAGCCTTCACCGCTGGGCGAGACCACCGCGGTGCGGACCCCCGCGTCCCTCGGTGCGGCCTTCGCCATCACGGCGATCGCCACTCTCGTGCTGGGCATCCTCCCCGGATCCATCCTGCGTTTCGGCGACCTCGCCGATCTCGTCGGTGCCTTCGGCGGCTGACGCCGTTCGGTCGGCGATCGCCGAGGCCGGAGGCGCCCTGCGTTTCGATCGGTATCTCGGAGAGATCCTCTACGGTCCGTCGGGCTTCTACACCAATGGTGGCTCCGCGGGACGTCGCGGCGACTTCATCACCTCGCCGGAGGTCGGCCCGCTGTTCGGCGCGGTTTTGGCCCGGGCCATCGAATCGTGGTGGAACGAGGCTGGTCGTCCCGACGACTTCCACCTGTACGAACTCGGTGCCGGCCCCGGAACCTTGGCGCGGTCGCTGCTCGCCACCGAGCCGGCATGGCTCGGGGATCCATCGCGTTACGTGGCGGTGGAGATCTCGGCGTCGCAACGCGCCCGCCATCCCGATGGAATCACGTCGCTCGCGACGCTGCCCGAGGGTCCACTGACCGGAGTCGTGATCGCCAACGAGTTGCTCGACAACTTGCCGTTTCGTCTTCTCGTCTTCGATTCCGGTTGGCGCGAGGCGTGGGTGATCGATTCCGGTGAACCCGCGGAGATTCTGCGACCGATCGAGGATCCACTCCCGATCGCGCCTCCCCCGAACGCGAGCCTCGGTGCGCGCGTTCCATGGCAGGAGGCGGCCGGCGCCCTTCTCGCCGACGTTCGCGATCGGTTGGCGGGTCGTCTCGTGGTGATCGACTACGCCGTCCCGACCACCGCCGAGTTGGCCCGTCGACCCTGGCGCGACTGGTTGCGGACCTACGCCGAGCAGCGCCGGGGAGGGCACTACCTCCGACACTGCGGTGAACAAGACGTCACCAACGATGTCTGTGTCGATCAACTCGTTGCGACGAACGGTGAACCCGATGCGGCGAGGACTCAGGCCCAATTCCTCGCGCGCTGGGGGATCGACGAACTGGTCGACGAGGGTCGACGCGTTTGGGAAGCCGAGGCCGCCCGACCCGGACTGCGCGCGATGCGCATGAGAAGTCGAATCAGCGAAGCCGAGGCCCTCCTCGATCCCGAAAGCCTCGGCTCGTTCCTGGTTTTGGAGTGGCGGGGTCGCCGCGACCTCGCGTGAGGCGCCCTAGTCTTCGCGGGTGATCGTCGTCGACGAATTGACCAAGAAGTACGGCTCGACCACCGCCGTCGAACGACTCTCTTTCACGGTGGCTCCGGGTCGCGTCACCGGGTTCCTCGGTCCCAATGGCTCGGGCAAGAGCACCACCATGCGGTGCATGATCGGACTCGATCGGTCGTCGTCGGGATCGGCACGGTTCGATGGTCGGGCCTACCGCGACCTGGCGAGGCCGTTGACCGAGGTGGGTGCTCTCCTCGATGCGGGAAACGCACATTCCGGTCGTAGTGCTCGCAATCACCTGCGTTGGATCGCGACCAGCAACGGCTTCTCCGCCCGGCGGGTCGACGAAGTCCTCGAGATGGTGGGTCTGCAGCAAGTGGCCAAGAAGCGGGTCGGACAGTTCTCGCTGGGCATGAAGCAACGCCTCGGCATCGCAGCCGTCATGTTGGGCGATCCGCAGGTGGTGATCCTGGACGAACCGGCCAACGGTCTCGACCCGGAGGGCATCCGATGGATTCGGGAAGTGCTGCGGAACCTCGCCAACCAGGGACGTTCGGTACTCGTGAGCAGTCACCTATTGGCCGAGATGGCGATGATCGCCGACGATCTGGTGGTGATCGGACGCGGTCGTCTCGTCGACCAGTGCACCGTGACCGAGTTCATCGATCGCCATGCGACGAAGTGGGTGACGGTTCGCAGCCCGCAGCTCGACCGTTTGACGGACCTGGTTCGCAACGCGGGTCACCGGGTGGAGTCGTCCGGTGATGCGGCCGACATCCACGGTGTCGAGGCGGCCGCGGTCGGTGAACTCGCGGCGGCGAACGGAATCGTGCTCCATCAACTGGCCCCGCAAACGGGCTCGTTGGAGGATGCCTTCCTGCGGGTCACCGCCGATTCCGTCGAGTATCACGGTGGAACGGAGGCCGGCCGATGATCGCCACGATCCGCAGTGAATGGTTGAAGTTGCGGACGGTCCGCTCGAACCTGGTGATGATCGCGGTGGCGTTGCTGATCCCGATCGCCATCGTGCTCCTCACGGCGAGTTTCATCGACTTCACCGGCGTCTCCGACACCACGATCGCCGAGTTGCTGGTGGGGTCGGGGACGTCGAGCGTCATGGTTCTGGGCGTGATCGGAGTTCTCGCGGTCACCCAGGAGTACTCGCAGGGAACCATCCGGATCACCCTGGCCGCGACACCGAATCGACTCCGCGTGTACGCGGCCAAGGTGATGGTGGTCGCGCTACTGGCCGCGATCGTCGCCGCGGTGGTGATCGGCATCTGCCGTCTGGCCGGCGTGGCGATCCTCGAGGGAAGGGGTTTCGTCGGTGAGCTCGGTTACGACGGCGAAGCCGAGGTGTACGGCGCGTTGGTCGTGATGGCGATGGTGGTGGCGATGCTCGGATGTGCCGCCGGAACCCTCACCCGCAACCCGCCCGGTGCGATCTCGGCTCTCCTTCTCTGGCCGCTCGTCGTCGAGAACATTGTCGGCGGCGTTCTCGGGGTCCTGATCGATGGTTGGAAGCAGGACTGGATGCCGTTCCAGACCGGATTGAGTGCCCTGAGCGTGTCGGTGCACGACCTCGAATTCGGTCGGTGGGGATCGATCGGGTACTTCTCTCTTTGGGTGGGTGTCCTTTCGGTGGTCGCCCTACGGTTGCTCGGTCGTCGCGACGCATAGAGTTCGGGTCGACGAGGTCGTTCAGAGCGGGAGGCGCCATGGCCAACGACGAACACGCCGGAATCGACGATCTGCTCCTGGAGAACCGCAAGTTCCCGCCGCCCGCCGATTTTCAGCGCGACGCACTCGTCGCCGGCACCTTTCTCTACGACGAGGCGCGCGCCGACGACGAAGGTTTCTGGGCGCGTCAGGCCGCCGAGTTGCTGGACTGGGACACCGACTGGCACACCATCTGCCAATGGAACCTCCCCTTCGCCGAATGGTTCGTGGGTGGCCGACTCAACGTCGCCCACAACTGTCTCGACCGGCACGTCCTGAACGGTCGGGGCGACAAGGTGGCCATCCACTGGGAGGGCGAACCGGGCGACACCCGGACGATCACCTACGCGCAGTTGCTCGACGAGGTGAAGCGATTCTCGAACGTGTTGAAGGGACTCGGGGTCGAACGTGGCGACCGGGTGAACATCTACCTCCCGATGATTCCCGAAGCGGTGGTGGCGATGCTGTCGTGCGCCCGCATCGGTGCGGCGCACAGTGTCGTGTTCGGAGGTTTCTCGTCGCAGGCGCTCGCCGACCGGATCAACGATGCGTCGGCCAAGGTTCTGATCACCGCCGATGGTGGATACCGACGAGGCGAGGTGTTTCCACTGAAGCCGGCCGCCGACGAGGCACTGGCCGCGACTCCGACCATCGAACACGTCGTGGTCGTGAAGCGCGGCGGCAACACCGTCGACATGAAGTCCGGGCGCGACCAGTGGTATCACGATCTGATGGCGACGGCGTCGGACGACTGTCCGGCCGAGTCGATGGACAGCGAACAGTTGTTGTTCCTGCTCTACACCTCGGGCACCACCGGCAAACCCAAGGGCATCATGCACACCACCGGTGGCTACCTCACCCATGTCGCCTACACCCACAAGTACGTCTTCGATCTGCATCCCGACACCGACGTGTACTGGTGCACGGCCGACGTCGGCTGGATCACCGGGCACAGTTACATCGTCTACGGCCCGTTGGCGAACGGTGCGACGCAGGTGATCTACGAGGGCGTGCCCAATCACCCGGGCAACGATCGCCTCTGGTCGATCGTCGCCAAGTACGGCGTGACGATCTTCTACACCGCGCCCACGGCGATCCGAACCTTCATGAAGTGGGGCTCCGCCGAACCGGCCAAACACGATCTGTCGAGTCTGCGCCTGCTCGGTTCGGTGGGCGAACCCATCAACCCCGAGGCGTGGATGTGGTACCGCGACACCATCGGAGGTGGTCGTTGTCCGGTCGTCGACACCTGGTGGCAAACCGAAACCGGCGGAATCATGATCAGCCCGCTGCCCGGAGCCACGACACTGAAGCCGGGATCGGCGACGTTTCCCCTGCCGGGCGTGAGCGCCGAGGTGGTCGACGAGTCGGGTCGACGGGTCGAACGCGGCGGTGGTTACCTCACGCTCACCCGACCGTGGCCCGGAATGCTGCGCGGCATCTGGGGCGACCCCGAGCGCTACCGCGACACCTATTGGAGTCGTTACGGCGATCGCTACTTCGCCGGTGACGGCGCCAAACTCGACGACGACGGGTACCTCTGGTTGCTCGGACGGGTGGACGACGTCATGAACGTGAGTGGTCACCGCATCTCCACCACCGAGGTGGAGAGTGCGTTGGTGTCGCACCCCGCGGTGGCCGAGGCGGCCGTGGTGGGGGCCAACGACGCCACCACCGGTCAGGCGATCATCGCCTACGTCACGCTGCGCGGGGGATCGACGGTGGGCGAGGCCGACCTGCGCGCGCACGTGGCGAAGGAGATCGGAGCGATCGCCAAGCCCAAGACCATCTACTTCACGCCGGATCTACCGAAGACCCGCAGCGGCAAGATCATGCGCCGACTGCTTCGCGACGTGGCCGAGGGCCGCAACCTCGGCGACACGACCACGTTGGCCGACGCGAGCGTGGTGAACGAGTTGCAGAAGCGGGCGGCGGAGTCCCCGGCCGAGGACTAGTCGATCGGGAACCGACCGGGCCGGTCTCCGGCCTCAGTCGCGGAAGTTCTCGAACTGGAGCGGGATGCCGAGGTCGGCGGCCTTCAGCAGGGCGATGACGGCCTGCAGGTCGTCGCGCTTCTTGCCCGACACCCGCACGGTGTCACCCTGGGTCTGGCTGCTGACGCCCTTGGGTCCCTTTTCCTTGATCATGCGATTGATCTCGCGCGCCTTGTCGGACGAGATCCCCACCTTGATCGTGACCGTCTGGCGCACCGTGTTCTGCGTGGCCTCGTCGACGTTGCCCCACTCGAGTCCCTTCAGCGAGACGTTCCGCTTCACGAAACGCTCCTCCAGCACCTGGCGCAGGGCCCGGAGTCGATCCTCCGAGACGGTGTGCAGGGTGATCACCAGCTCCTTCTGCTCGATCGAGGAGTTGGTGTTCTTGAAATCGAAGCGCGTGGCGATCTCGCGCTGGGCCTGATCGACCGCATTGCGAACTTCCTGGCGGTCGACCTCGGAGACGATGTCGAAGGTGGGCATGCGTCGAATGGTAGCGAGGTCCGTTGGGGCCGACCCGTGGTGGCGGGTGACCGCGCCGATACGATCTCGGGCGCATCACTGGGTCGATGCCCGAGCGGCCAAAGGGAGCAGACTGTAAATCTGCCGGCGTAGCCTACGGAGGTTCGAATCCTTCTCGGCCCACCAGTGCGGCACCCACCCTCGCGGTGGGTGCTTCCATGTCGGGAGCGTTTCGGGACGGGTCGGTCAGAGCATGCGCTGCATGAGGACGACGTCGAGCCAGCGGTTGAACTTGCGACCGACCTCCCTCTCCACGCCGACCTCGCGGTAGCCGCAGGCGGCGTGCAGGGCACGGCTCGCCTGGCCGCCCACCTCGATGCGCGCCATCACCGAATGGAACCCCGAACTCGCCGCGCGCTCGAGAAGTTCCTGCAGCAACAGCCGTCCGATCCCGCGTCGACCCATGTCGCGTCGGACGTACACCGAATCCTCGACGGTCGGTCGGTAGGCGGCCCGCTCCTTGTAGGGGCTGAGACTGGCGAAGCCCACCACCTCGCCACCGAGTTCGGCCACGATGGTGGCGAAGGCGCCAGATCGGTCGGCGAGCCATTCCTCCTGCTCGACCAGCGTGCGAGGCACGAGATCCATGGTTGCCGTGGTGTTCTCGACCTCGTGGTTGTAGATCCGGCGGATGGCCTCGGCGTCGGTGCGAACGGCCAGCCGCACCCGGACCGGGGAGGAATCGGCGAGGTCGGACACGGGGGCAACCTAACGAATCGGCACCCCCCGGGAGCAGGGGAATTGCCCGGTGGGGGAAGCCCCGCCCACGGGTAGCCTTCGAAGCCGGTTCGTGGCTCCGCCACGTACCTGCGCCCTCTTAGCTCAGTCGGCAGAGCGTTTCCATGGTAAGGAAAAGGTCGTGGGTTCGATTCCCACAGAGGGCTCACCAGTCGGTGACGGGTGAGAAACCGGGCAGCTCCGGCTGCGCGCGAGGCGGCGTAGCTCAGTTGGTCAGAGCATCCGGCTCATAATCGGAAGGTCATCGGTTCGATCCCGATCGCCGCTACTAGCGAGAAGTCAGTAACCAGCCTCAAGTCAGCAACCAGTTCGACGAAACACCAGACCGAAGCAAACAACCGAAGCAAACAAGCGAAGTAACAGAAGTAACCGTTCAGCAATCAGAAGAACGATCCGAGCGCGGAGCCCGGTTCGAGAAGGAAGAAAGAGATACCACCATGTCGAAGGCGAAGTTCGAGCGTACGAAGCCTCATGTGAATATCGGGACGATGGGTCATATCGACCACGGTAAGACGACGTTGACGGCGGCGATTTCGCGGACGTT
>Ga0169931_10015440_pt1 | contig 10219 bp, 9 predicted proteins | sample Kivu_15m_20L_FD_129675 | JGI IMG/M metagenome (GOLD analysis project Ga0169931, IMG submission 129675) | Freshwater microbial communities from Lake Kivu, Western Province, Rwanda to study Microbial Dark Matter (Phase II) - Kivu_15m_20L... | ecosystem: Environmental > Aquatic > Freshwater > Lake ... | reverse complement strand
TGCATCGTTATCGCTGTAGGCGAAGACCGCTCCCAAGAAAACAGTAAAGAGCATCGCATCGGCGAAGATACCCACTGGCCAGGCGGCGACTTTTCGCTTCATGCCGAGATAGGCACTGGTGATTCCAAGTGCGCCACCGAGAACTTCGCGCAATGGAATCGACTTACTTCCAAATTGAAGATTTGTTTCAAATAACCATTTAATGAAAGTCAATTAAAACCTCGTCTTTCAATAGGCCACAAGGTGAAGGCAGAGAAATATTAGAGAAAAGGCTACCTAAAAATTTAGTGTGTTTCACTCTCCCTGCGCGCTTTTTTGTACTAGATTCTGGCTCAAGAAACTGCAGAATTCGATGATAAATCGGAGCGAATGCGAGGCAGATATGAACTTGTACATTAAAGATGTAGAACGGCTCGTGGTCCAGGTCCCATTTCGTGATCGAAGTAGGCCATGGCTAGAGATCATGGTTGCCGAGTGGGCAATCGTCGAAGTTTGCAAAGTTACAACTAATATCCCAGGCCTTGAGGGATTTGGTGAAACGATTCTCTACTACTCGTGGGAATCGGTGACCGACTCCTCCATCAAGAGGGTGCTAGGTCGCAACCCGATCTCTCTCCTCTCTGATGATTCACTCGGCGCAGGGCTGCAGATGGCTCTCTACGATGTTGTAGGGAAGTATCTAGATGTGCCGATGCACGCGCTCCTATCCAGCACTCAAATCCGCGAACGTTGCCCCATCTCGTGGTGGAGCACCAAGATGCCAGCTCACGTACTTGCTGAAGAAGCGCAGGAGGCGCTCAAAGAGGGATATCTCTCCCATAAATTCAAAGCTCGCCCCTGGTTTGATGTTCGTGAACAGGTCCGAGCAGTAGCCAACGTGACTCCGGAAGATTACCGACTTGATATCGACTGGAATGAGATGTTACTCAGCCCTGGAGAAGCTGCACCATTGCTCCAGGAGTTAGATAAGGAAATTCGGATTGGAATCTACGAAGATCCAATTTACCGTCGGGATGTTGCAGGTCAAAAATTCCTTCGGAACAAAGTCTTGCATCCTCTTGCTACACACTTTGATCCAAATATGTTTCCCACATGGATGCGCGAAGATGCACTTGATGGTTTTGTCATCAATACCGGAGGCGTCTCACGTTTCATAAAAGAGGGAAAAGCGTGCGAATCTTTCGATAAAAACTTCTGGTTGCAGATTGTCGGAACTGGCATCACAACTGCATACACCATGCATCTAGGTGCAGTCCTCTCGCATGCGCGTTGGCCAGCTGTAACTGCCATGAACATCTACGCAGACGATCTTCTAGTGGATTCTCTCAAGATTGCCTACGGCTTTGCTGAAGTTCCCAAAGGCCCAGGTTTGGGAATTACTGTAGATGAGGATGCAATTCGAAAATATACGATGAAGGCTCCATACCGAGTTAATTTGCCGCGCAAACTCCTCACCTTTACCTTTCCCAGTGGTGAGGCCCATCATTTTGCAGGCGTTGATCATCTATGGCGCGATATGTGGCAGAACGGCACACTTCCTCGACAGGGTGCGGGAACCAACTTGGTTGTCCGCAACGATGATGGCTCTCCTGAATTCCAAAAACTCTATAGTGAGGCTGAGAGTAAATCTCTCGCTAAAGGGACCGCAATTTTGGCTCATCTGCTACCTGCTGATGAGATTGTCGAGGGCGAGGGGTAAGACCCACGCCCTCATGGGTGACTACTGAGAATCCGCTACATCCCAAATGGGTTCGAGCAACGCCTTTGCATACAGTTGACCGAAACTCTTAGAGCCGTCATCATCGAGGATGTCTAGCGATGATCCCCGGGGTTGATGTGGCACATTCCCTTGAACCTGAGTGTCGGCCCAAATCTGGGCGACTGTCGCATATTTCTTTGAGCGACCATCACCAATATTAAAGGTGTAAATCCGGCGCGGCAATTTCAATTCATAAGGAGGGTTGATCCGCAGGCGATCGAGGGCTTTATCATCGACCTGTATACCCAATCCTGGACCCGTAGGAACCTTCGCATAACCACCCTTTATCTCAAGTGGAGTTGCGAGTAGATCTTCGGTGAAAGAGGTCACCATGCTTACGTAGGGCCAGTGCGCCTGACTGAGCACCGCTCCCAGGTGGAGGCTTAACGCGACGGTAATTCCCGAGCCGCAGAGTTGAAGGAAAGCCCCCTTTGTATGGGCATTGAGGAGCGTTCCAATATTAAGCACTCGATTGATGCTTCCATCAACCACATAACCATCGACGGCATTCTGACGCATTTGCTCTACAAAAAGTTCTTCAACAAAATGTGTAGCAACCGGGCGCGATGCACGTTCGCGAACTGCACGTTGTCCCACAATGTCGGTGCGAGAGACAGGATCTTCGAAGAGCCCTACCCGTTCGTAACGACTTAATTCCTCCAAGATTGGCACTGCGTTCGCAGGTTGATTTAATTGGCAATTCCAATCGATATCAATGGCATATCCTAAAGGGGTAACAGCCGATATTTGACGTACTTGCTCGTAAATATCAAACCAAGGTCGTGCCTTAATCTTGTGGGCCATGTATCCAGCCTTCACCGCGAGCTTAGCTTCTTGGGCAAGCACCTCTGGCGGCGCTTCCATGTTCCACCAAGAGACTGGACACCATTGCCTGATCATGGTTTTACCAAATAACTTGTGCACTGGCATCCCTGTTGCTTTGCCTACTGCATCATAGAGAGCCATTTGTAATCCTGCGCCTAAAGTTTCATCGGTAAGAAAATCACCTAAGGGACGACCAATCACACGTTTAGTGCTCTCATCGTTTACAAGGTGTGTTACAGCTACATAATTAATCATCGTCTCGCCATAACCGATGACATCTGGATCGTCGGTCAAAACTCGCACCACCTCAATCACCTGGCAGTGGTTGGCGCTGATTGAGAACCACTTCGCCACGCTCTCTCTGAAGGGAATCTTCACAACGATTCTTTCGATATCGGTGATTCGTGGAAGCATGGTCATCTCTTACTCTCTTTCTTAGCTATTTGTTGAGTACGGAATTCTTTTAACAGCTCCTCCGAAGGCGGATAAGTTCCTGGCAATTGCGCCCCATCGCGCACTTTTTCGAGGATGAATTCTTCGAGCTCATGTTGTTCCAGAGCTGCTTTAGCTACCTCAGCGGCAATCTCATGGGGAACCACAAGTACCCCTTCGCTATCACCAACAAGCACATCACCGGGAAAGACTGCGACACCGGCACATCCAATAGGGAGTTGAAAATCGACTGCATGATGATGAATCAGATTAGTATTCGCCGTGACACCCGCGGTGTATACCGGAATTCCTATCGAATCCATCTCATACGAATCGCGAACTGCGCCGTCAGTAATAAATGCGATTCCACCTCGTTTTGCCAACCTGGTGATGAGAATCTCGCCCGCTGAAGCAGCACGTGGATCATTTCGAGAATCAACGATGAGCGCTTGACCTGGTTCAACGCTCTCTATAGCTAGGCGTTGAGGATGGCGGGGATCTTTGAACGCTTCTACTCTATCGAGATCCTCTCTGGCGGGAATGAAGCGAAGAGTAAATGCCTCTGCGACGAAACGCGAATGGCTAGGGGTTCGTAAAACTACACCGTTGAGAAATCGATTGCGAAAGCCTCGAATAAATAGCTGATTTTGAATCGTGGCAGTGCTCGCAAGCGAGAACGCCTCACGAATGCTCTCCGAGACGGCCATGTTAGACAGTGACACTTATCTTATGCTTGGCAAGTAGTTCTTGATCTAATTCAATTCCCAAACCAGGTCCGGTGGGTAAAGTAACGCCAGTCCATGTAATCCAAGGTGTTCCAGTGGTTACATCATCGACAAAATAGAGAGGACCAAGGAGATCTCCAGGAACCTCCGGGGCAATAACTGGTGCAAGCGCCAAGAAATGTGCCATGAATGCAGAACCCACCCCAGTCTCAAGGTTAGAACCGAGTGAAACGCCTAAACCCAATTCGGTAGCAAGTTGAGCTGATTCCAGACAACTTCGCAATCCACCTTGTTTACCCGGATACAAGGAGACGACAGCAAATGATTGTGATTGCGCAATCCTTCGCACATGATCGAGAGTCCACACCGATTCATCAGCCATTAAAAGCGCCGAGGTGTTCGCTTGCAAGCGGGCGCTTTCCTCAACAAAACGGCGAGGATACGGTTGCTCCACACATACGATATTGAATTGCTCAATTAAATCGATGATCTCTCGCTCTTCATCTGGGCGCCAACCTTCATTTGCATCAACAAGTAATGGTGGTTCATCGCCAATTACCTCTCGTACAGCGGCTAATCGAGCGCGATCTGCTGAAATATCAAGACCAACTTTCACTTTAAAGGCTTTACCGCCCCGATCCTTTGCAATCTGCGCCATTCCACGAACAACTTCAGCCTCTCGAGCTGGCAAAACTAGTTTGGTTTCAAAGCGAGTACGTAGCGCTCCTCCAAAAATATCCGAGATGCTCTTATCTTTCTCTTTGCCCTCAGCATCCAAGCAAGCCATTTCCACCGCAGCTTTGAGAAAGGGGCGATGTCTTGTCCATTGCTCGATTGCTTTGGATATGGCTTGCCAATCGCTTACCTCTAATCCAGTGATTGCAGGCGCTATTTTTCTGATTAACAGGTCAGCAGAGCCAACTCCCTCTTCACCGTTCCAGCCAACAGCGGCAGTCACTTCCCCCGCGCCAACAACGCCTGATTCGGTGGCAATTTCGATAATGACGTACTCATTGTGAGTCGTTGAACCATGAGAGGTCTTCGGCAGAATTTCTTTCTTCCGCTCAATCAAGATTAAGTGAGTTCGGACCTCTTTTATCTTCGACATCATTCACCCAATTCCGGTAGCACACGCTTCCAGTTCTCATGGATGATCATGTCCATGATTTTTTCAGGTACTTGCGGCATTCCCGGTGCCTGTGCCACCTGATTGATGTTGCGCAATCCAGCAATAACCTGGTCGACCGAGGCAGAAGGGAAATCTGATCCTAAAAGCAACTTATGGGTCACTCCATACTCCATAGCAGTGATCATGGTGTTCCAATAACGCCAGGGTCGATAATGCACCGCCGAGATATCCGCATAAAGATTTGGGGCCTTGCGCATTAAGACAATGAGGTCGGTCTCCCATGGGTGAGCGATGTGCGCAACGATCATTCGAAGGTTAGGAAAAGCCATACAAATTGGCTCCAGGCCAAGCGGATTTGAAATACTCAAGTTTCCTTTGCTAGGAAAGGTGGTCCCCTGGTGCCAGATAACGGGAATATTCAGTTTTTCGCATAACTCGAAGACGGGCCAATAGCGCTTGTCGCGAGGATCGAAGTGTTGATATGCAGGGCCAACTTTCAAACCTCGTAAACCTAGTTCATGTACCGAACGTTTTAACTCTTCGATATGTCCAGGCTGTGAAGGATCAACCGAAGCCCAACCAATTAATTTCTTTGGATGCTCAGACACATAGTTAGCAATTACTTCGTTGGGGACCCACACTCCGACCGCTTTAGCTTGAAGACCAAAAACTACCGTTCGATCCGCGGTATCTTTACATGCTGCCCAATGCTGTTCGGGGGTTGAATCGTAGGAGTGGAGATCAAGAGATCCCACGTGAGCCTTTCCACCTGACATCTCAAGTTTGACCAGTTTCGATGCAAGCGCCTCAGATGCAAACTCCTCAGCAACGTGGTCGGGATACCACATCACATGGCTATGTACATCAATAATCATTTGTAGCCATATCGTAAACCTGCAGGCGCCACATTTAAGTGGCGTGGAATCTCACAGCGAGTGGTTACGTGTGGCATTCCATAGAATGCACCAACGCGAACATTTGCAGCGAGTGAAAGTAGCGCCAGCGCATCTGCAGGTGCGAGCCCCAAACTCTTTTCAAGCAACTTCATGCTTTCATCAATCGCCGTATAAGAACTCTCTTCGAAATTCTCACCAACACAAAGAACCATTACATGGTCCTCGTTAATTAACCATGGCCATTCAGGTGCAGCGCCGGGAATTAACTCCACCTCGACAGTAACTTCGGCGGGAATCTCAAGACCAACACCAGATATCTCTCCATCACCTTGTGCAGCATGTACGTCGCCGATATATAGCAACGCTCCCTCTACGAATACCGGAAGTAGGATCGATACGCCGCTACGGACCACTGTTTGATCCATATTGCCGCCATGTTTTCCAGCAATTCCCGTTGATGCACTCTCTAGAGGTGCGGTTCCAATGCAGCCAATCATTGGCCTCAATGGCAGAGTGATTTCGGGCGAGAAGACGACACCTTGCGGCGAAACTTCACAGACTCTTCCTAGTGGCTCGGGGACTCTTCCCGGCTTCACCGCACCTGCGTGCGCATGGCCACCACACCATCCCAAGGAATCACACTGAATCGAGAGAATGTGCACCAAGAGCGCATCTCCTGGCTTAGCACCTTTAATAGACACCGGACCACTGACGGGATTTCCCTTACCTGGGATGGGCTTGGGGAGCGGGAATGCGGTACCTGTTGGTCGAACATCCAAAAGCGCGCCTGCTCTGGCATCGTGAGTGGAGTAGACAATTCGAGCACCCGACTCCACCTCAAAAACCGGAAGCAACTCGGGAGTGAAAAAACTCTGTGATTTTTCGCGACCAACTCGGGAAACCATTTATTTACCCCCTATCTTTTTTATTTATCCGCATTGACAGTCGCTTGATAAAAGTTCTCAATTGCCTCCGCAACAGCTTCAATGCTCATCTGCAGGAGCTCTTTACATAACTCATCAGGGATTGTTCCTGGGTTGTCGCCATAGCCATTCATCTTTTGCCAAGATCCAGCAAGTTCCACTCTCATAGGTGAAAGCCATGAATCTCGCTTGGTCTTTGAATCCTTATCGGGCCAAAGAGATGCTGGTGGCTTTGGGCCGACAAGATGAGGTGCAATCGCTTTCACCATTGCTGTTTCAAATGCCCCTGCATGACCGGGTACTCGACCGTAATCGAAAGCATCCGTATTTTTGATACGACTCCATGCCACGGACCACCATGAAGCTGCCGCGGCATGAATGTTGGTCTGTAACGCAAGATCGCGAGCCGCTAACTGGAAAATTTCGTGGTTCCCACCATGGCCATTGATAAACATGATTTTGCGGAAGCCAGATTTAGTCAATGACCTTCCAATATTCATCAACACATCAAGGAGTACTTTGGTATCGAGGGAGATAGTCCCCCCAAAAGGCAAGTGATGATCCGACGACCCGAAAGGCAAGGTTGGCGTGACCATGATTGGCGTTTGACTCGATACTAAAGCCATTGCAGATCGGGTGATGTGCTCGACTTGAAGAGTGTCTGCCCAAACTGGCAAATGCGGTCCATGCTGTTCAATTGCACCAATCGGAACGATTGCAACACCACCTGCAGCGGCAAATTCCTTGATTTGCTCTCGGTTATTTTCAGCGAAGAGACGTGATGTCATTTATACCTCCGGGATTGCGGTGGAATCAGAATTAAATGATTGGAGAATCTTAGGATCGGTTCGCTCAAGCCACTCTTTCGCAAGTGCAGCCCTTCGTGCTTTTGCTACGGCAATCTTTATTGCTTCATCGTTTGTATGAGCGCCCGCTGGATAAAGGGTCTTGGCATTAGCTAAACCAAACTTCACGCACAGTGGCGCTCCTGCTCTTATGAGCTGGTGCATCTCAACTATTCGGATGGTCCCACCGCTGGCATCCATAGTCTCAACATAAATATCAAGTGGAATCTCCACCTTTGATCGGATTTCATGAATTTGCTGAACAGTAAGGTCCGAGGGAATGTTCACACTGCTTGCGCCAAGATCTTCCAGTAACTCCACAATAGGTGGGTTAGCTGCAGGTACGTAGGCGCTGATCTTCCAATGAATTCCCTTTGGCCAAAGCCCTTTCTCTTGGCGCTCTCGGAATACTCTCAATAATCCTAGATCTCCTATAAGAAATCCACGGACACCAAATTCGATCGCTCGATCTACATCAGCAATGGCTGCTTCGACTTGATCTTCTCCTCGAATCGAGGCATAGCCTGCGAACTTGCTCCCAGTGTGGGCAAGTAAACCAATATCGAAGCCAGCACGTGGGCCTACGAAAAGACAAATTTCAATTATTTCTGATGCAGCCAGTGCCACCATTTCCCGAATTTCGCTCTTGAGTAAGAGCATGCCACCACTTCCCTGCGAAATTCGATTGATTGTGACGCCTAAGTTCTTGGCTTCACGAACCAGCGCTTCGAATGCCCGTGGCCCTTCAATGGAGGGTACTTCGATGCGATAGTGGCCCCCGTCTGCATAGCTCCGTAAGGCGGTCCCCGTAGCCTCTCTCATCGGATGCCAGCGCTATTTCTTCTTGCGTGGATTTTCTAAACCGAGCAAGCCAAGAGCATCGGCATGGATAATATTCTCAATCTGCTCGAGTGAGATACGTGGAAGTTTTGTTCCCTCCAAAATGTCATTGACAGCGCGCAACCTCTCCATTGCATAAGCGGGGGTGGTCACTGGGAAGTCCGATCCGAACAATAATTTATGCATTGTTCCCCACTCGGTTGCAAAAATCAGACCTTGATAGAGTTGCCATGGTCTCGTATAGATTGCAGAGACATCCGCATAAACATTTGGATGTTTGCGAATGACCGAGATGGTGTCCCAAACCCAGGGATGGCCAATGTGTGCCATCACAATCTTTAAGTCAGGAAAGCGCAGAGCCACCTCATCGGTGACTGTTGGATGTGAGTAGAGCATCGGCGCTTCACGTACTGGTGAAGTTCCGGTGTGAAAGACGATTGGCAGGTTATGTTTCTCTGCTCGGCCATACAGTCGTAGCGCCTCACGTCCCAATGGATCGAAACGTTGGTAGTTAGCGCCAAGTTTCATTCCCTTCATGCCCATGGCAACGCATCTATCAAACTCTTCGATCCAATCGTGTTGATTGGGGTCTACCGAGAAAAATGGGATTCGGTGGGGATGCTCTCTCGAGAACTCAATTACCGAGTCATTTATTCGAGTTGAATCATCTGGTGTTCCGACAAATCGCCCGGTATCTGGGACGTGGATGTTAAAGACGAAGGCAACATCAGCGGCCTCCATCCCCTTCTCATAATCTGCCCAACTATTGGTAGTGCTTACTTGAGGGCCAGAGTGCCAACCTGAATAGGTCTTCTTCTCAGCAGCAGGGACCTCATTCTTATGTGTTGGTGCATGTGTGTGTACATCCACGATCATGATGTGCAGCGCCCCTTAATCTCGTAGGAATCTATTGAGAACGTTCTTGGTGATACGTGAAACTTTTTCATCGACTAGCAAGGCAGAAATATATGTAATGGAGCCGGTCGAGAAGACCTCTCCACCCGCTCCAGGAAAATCCTTGTAGACCATTTCGGCTCCAGCATTTTCTCCCGGGTTCTGCCCCATCGCTAGGCCAATGAACCCCTCACCAGTGTTAGGAGTCCGCTTATCAGTCTCGTGTCCTGAGGCTCCACCTGGAACGCGTTCATGGAGCGTTTTTTCGCCAAAAAGATCACCATCTCGCAGTCCAGTTCCTTCAAAGATCCAATGATTTGCATTGGTGACCTTGTAAGGAGCAGAAGTCCCCTCGCCAACGTGATCAAAGATGACCCCAACGAGTGGTGCGGGTGACTCGAAGGTCTTGTGGAATCTATTATCGAATTTACGCTCTTTACCGTTCAACCAGACATCCATATCAGTTCCTGCGCCATTGTGGTCAGTCAAGTAGCGAACCTTGCTGTCATCGACATATTCGACTTCGCAGTCGAGGCCATTGCCACCTAAGTACATAAAGCGACCACCACGATTGAAGACCCAATCTCGAACTCGGATGTACTCTTCTCGGTACCAATATTCCGGATGCATCTCGGTAAGTAGAGTCTTGTACTGATCTAAATCCAGGGTTCCATCTCTCAATTGAGCGTCGCTGTACACGTCGTACTCATATCCTTCGCGCTCGAGCCAACCGAGTAAGCGCCACATACCAGGGGCAAGAGTTGAGGCCATTCGGCCAATCATCTGCCCTGTTACCTCTTCGTGTTCAAAGACCATGCAATGTGGCTCAGGGCGCTCGAAAGAAAGTGGTGGATAGGAATCATTGGGGTACATCTGTGATTTTGCTGTTCCTAGATATCGAGCAAGATCCTGGCGTGAATTGATGGTCGGCTTATCGGGTAAACCATTGTC
>Ga0169931_10015439_pt1 | contig 10220 bp, 9 predicted proteins | sample Kivu_15m_20L_FD_129675 | JGI IMG/M metagenome (GOLD analysis project Ga0169931, IMG submission 129675) | Freshwater microbial communities from Lake Kivu, Western Province, Rwanda to study Microbial Dark Matter (Phase II) - Kivu_15m_20L... | ecosystem: Environmental > Aquatic > Freshwater > Lake ... | reverse complement strand
GATTTTCTGGAGCACGGGGCGGAAGCCGGCCTTCAGCGTGGGCTTGAAGACGTAGTATTCGTCGGGGTTCACGCTGCCTTGCACGACGTTTTCGCCGAGGCCGAAGGCGGCGTTGATGAGCACGGCGTCACGGAAGCCCGTCTCCGTGTCGAGCGTGAACATGACGCCGCTGGCCGCCAGGTCCGCGCGCACCATGCGCTGCACGCCGATGCTCAGGGCGATCTTGAAATGGTCGAAGCCCTTGTCCACCCGGTAGCTGATGGCGCGGTCGGTGAAGAGCGATGCGAAGCAGCGCTTGCAAGTCTCCAGCAAGGCGCGCTCGCCCTGCACGTTCAGGTAAGTCTCCTGCTGGCCGGCGAAGCTCGCATCGGGCAAATCCTCCGCCGTGGCGCTGCTGCGCACAGCGACATCGGCGGGCGGCACTGCCCCGCCGCTCAACTCGCGATACGCCGCCACTATGGCGTGTTCCAAGTCGGCGGGCAGATGCGCCGCGAGAATGGCGTGGCGCGCGCGATGGCCGCGCTCGCGCAGATTGTCCATTTCGCCCGTGTCGAGGCCGTGCAGGAGACGGGTGATTTCCTCGTCGAGGCCGGCGGAACGCAGGAAGTGCCGATACGCCTCGGATGTGACCGCGAAACCGTCGGGCACCTTCACGCCCTTGGGCGCAAGCGCGCGGAACATCTCGCCGAGGGAAGCGTTCTTGCCCCCAACGAGCGGGATGTCGCCGATGCTGAGTTCGCGGAACCACTTGATGAAGACCGGCAGCGCGGGCGCGGCGACGCGCGGGGTGCGGGTGGCTTTGGCTTTGGCTGGCATGGTTAGTTCTCCCTTCCGGCTGCGACGACACCGGGAAACCCGGTCGCGGGCCCCAACAACGACCGAAGGGGCACCGGGGCTGGCAGCGCGATGCTTTTCGCCATCCCGACCCACGTTGAGATGACTGGGGAAGACTGTGGGGGCGGACGAATCGCATTCATGACCTTCTCCGGTCCGAACATCCGACCAGCGCAGGCGATGCGATGCACCTGAGTTGGCAGTCTTCGACCGCCAATTGTGGGGTGGATGGGCTTACGCGCTTTCAGCCTGACGGCGAGCCCGGCGCCAGCGCTTATCACACCCCGTCCTCCAACCGGAAGGTTCCGCCTCAGGACAGCACTTCGCGACGTTCGGCCAGCAGCACGTCTAACGCGGCCTGCTTCTGTTCGAGCAGGCCTTCGCGGGCCGCCCGCACCGCTTCACACAGGTCGCCCGCCTCGCTCAGCCGCGGCAAGGAGATGTAGTCGGCCCCGGCGGCCCGCAAGCGGGCGACGTCGGCCAGGTTTTCCGCGGGCGCGATGATACGGGCGGTGGGGTTCAGTTCGCGCAGTTGGCGGACGAGGCGTTCGTTGGAGGAACCCTTGAGGAGCGAATCCGGGATGGTGCAGATCAGCACCTCGGCGGAGCCAACGCCGGCGTGCGCCAGGGTGTCGCGCTGACTGATGTCGCCGTAGATGACCTTCACGCCCCGGACCTTGAGCTGGGCATGCACCACGGGATTGAAGTCCACCACACCGACTTCCGGGAGCAGGTCCGGCGCCTTGCGGGAAATCTCCTCGAGCAATGAACTCGCCGTCCGGAAGAAGCCCAGCAGCAGGATGCGGGCGCCGTGACCGTGACCGCCGCCCTCGAGTCCGTGGCCCGTTTCAGCGGCATCGAGGTCGCGCAGCCCGTTGCGCTTGAGCCACGGAATCATCCCGCGGACCGCCCCGTCGGAACGGGCCATCGCAAAGGTCGAAGCCACCGCGAGCACCACGAACGCCAGCGACATCCCGGCGGTGCTGCGCGGGCTGACATGGCCGGACTTCGCACCGAGTTCCATGACGACCAGGGAGAACTCGCTGATCTGGCACAGGTTGATCGCCGGCAACAGGCTGACGCGCAGGCCGGACTTCAGCAGATACAGCGGCGTGAAGGTCGTCACCAGCCGGCTGGACACCGTGAACAGGATGATTCCAAGCGCCATCGTGATCTCCGCGGCGCCGGGCACAGGAATCTTGAGGCCCAGTCCGACAAAAAACAGGGTCACGAAGAAATCGCGCAGGCTGGTGACCTTGGCGGTGACATCCAGCGCATAGGGGAACGTGGACAGCGACACGCCCGCAACCAGGGCACCCATCTCGCGCGAGAGGTGCAGCCATTCGCCCAATTGGCCGACCAGGAAACACCAGCCCAGCGCGCCGACCAGCACGAGTTCCGGCAGGCGGGCGACGCTCCGGAAGAGCGGCGGCAGCACGTAACGGCTGATGGCCAGCGCCGCGGCCACGAGCGTCACCACCCGCACGGCCGAGAGGCCGAGCACGCTCAACCGGAGATTGTCGAGGCTCGGCTGGATCGCCAGGAACAGGATCGCGAACAGGTCCTGAAGGACCAGGATCCCCAACGTCACGCGGCCCGCCAGGGTGTCGAGTTCGCGCTTTTCATAGAGCACCTTGACGATGATCACGGTGCTCGACAGCGCCGCCGCGACCGCCAGATAGAGCGCATCCCACGACGGTCCGCCCAGCTTGAAGCCACCCAGCGAGAAGCCCACAACCCCGAGCAGGCAGCCACCCACAATCTGGACCAACGCCGTGACGCTGATCCGGCTGCCGGCCGCGATGATCTTCTTCAGGTCGATCTCCAGCCCGATCATGAAGAGCAGGAAAATCAGGCCGAGTTCCGAGATCGTCTCGATGGATTCGGCGTTGGTGACCGACTTCAGGCAATACGGTCCCAGCACGAAGCCGCCGACCAGATACGCGAGCAAGACCGGCTGCCGCAGCCACTGGGCGACCATGCCCAACAGCCATGCGGCTCCGATGCACATGGCGATGTCTTGGATGAGATGGTGCATGGTTTCCTGCGGACCAGACATTCTGCGAAGGAATTCCCTCCAATGGCAATGCCCGGTCGCTCACCAGCAGGAAATGATGTCGAACACCACCGAGACCAGTTCGAGGCAGAGCTCGCCCAAGGCGTCCAGCCAATGAGACCCCGAGTGGCGGGCAGCATCCGTGCGGTCGTCCGGCGGCAAGTGGGGAATCGGTGGCAAGCGGAGCTGAGAATGCCCGGCATCCGGCCGGCCGCCGCTGGAATGTCACCGGCCGGATTCAACCGCCAACGCCCGGTTCGCCAAGTGAGTTCAACGAAGCGGGCAGCGCCCGTCCAGTCGTGCGCAGAATCCCCATTCCCCCGAGGATGCACGCCGAGACATCGGCCACGAACGGGAAGGGAGGCAACCCCAAGCGCGCTCCGTGGATCAGCAGCACGGCGCCCTCCAGCAGCATCAACCAGCCCAGCATGGGGATGATTACCGCGTAGCGGACGGGTTTCCACGCCACCAACCCGTAGAGCAAGCCCACCAGGCCGAAGGCGCCCGAAGCCATGCGCAGCCAGTAGTCCAGCATCGGATCGGCCGGAATCTCCCGTGCTCCCAATCCCTGCAAGGCGACCACTGCCGCGGGCCAGGGCAAGAACACTCCCGCCCACGAAATCCCCCACACCAGCGCCGAAAACCCGAGAAAACCGCGCAGGAGCCGAAGGTCAGCGCCTGTGCCCGTCGCCGTGGTGCCCATGGATTTTCAGACCGCTGGCCGCCGAAATCGTTTCGCGCCCGGCTTGCGTCCGCGCCGGCCCGGCGAATCCTCCCGCCATGTCCCGCCGTTGTCTCCGCATCGCCCTTGCCCAGATGCAGGTTCTGGGGGGCGCATTGGAGGCCAATCTGGTCCGGGCAGAGAAATGCATCGCCCAAGCGGCAGAAGGCGGCGCCGATTTGGTGGTCTTGCCCGAAGCTCTGGAGGTCGGCTGGACGGATCCAGCCGCGGCGATTTCCGCCGCCCCGATTCCCAACGGCGCGTCCTGCGCCCGCCTCCGCCAATCCGCCCGGCAGCATCGGATTCACGTCTGCGCCGGCCTGACCGAACGGTCGGGACCAACGGTCTTCAACGCCGCCGTGCTGCTGGACCGGGATGGAGAACTTCTCCTCCACCACCGGAAGCTCAACGAACTGGAACTGGGCCAGGCCAGTTACGCGCAGGGAGACCGATTGGGCGTAGCCCACGCGGAGTTCGGCACCCTCGGCGTGATGATCTGTGCCGACGCGTTTGCCCGCGGACAGGTCGTTGCCCGCACGCTGGGGATGATGGGAGCCGATCTGATCATCTCGCCGTGCGCTTGGGCCGTGCCCGCGGACCATGATCCCATCACGGAGCCCTACGGCCAGCTTTGGCGAGATTGTTACGGACCAGTCGCCCGCGACTTTCGACTGTGGATCGCCGGGGTCAGCAATGTAGGCCGGATCCGCGGCGGTCCGTGGGCCGGGCGTAAGTGCATCGGTTGCTCCCTGCTGGTCGGTCCCGACGGCGTCCCTCGGCTGGAGGGGCCCTACGGCGAAGCCGCCGAGGCGCTGTTGTTCGCGGAAGTCGAACTGACACCCCGACCCGCCCGCGGAGACGGCTGGGAATCGCTCTGGAACCGTGACTCCGATCAGTCTGTCACGGGCGACTCGACACCAACCGGGAGCGTGTAGAAAAACGTCGTCCCCTTCCCCGGTTCGCTTTCCAGCCGCACTTCGCCGCCGTGGGCCTGCACGATGTGTTTGACGATGCTCAGCCCCAGGCCGGTCCCGCCGGCGTCGCGCGACCGGGCCCGGTCCATCCGGTAGAACCGCTCAAACACGCGTTCACCGACCTCGGGCGGAATGCCGGGACCATCATCGGCAACCCAGCCCTCGACGAATTCAGCGCTCTTGCGGCGGGCACCGACCCGCACCGAGCCGCCCGGCCGGCCGTATTTGATGGCGTTGTCCACGAGATTGAAGAGCACCTGCTGGAAGCGGTCGCCGTCGGCCCGGACCGCAAGTTCCGCCGGCACTTCGTTGACCAAGGCGACGTTTCGTTCCGTCCCGCGGCTGGCGAGGTCACCCAGCACCGCGGCGGCCTGTGCGTGCAGGTCCAGCACCTGGAAATTCATGAGCACCTGCCCGGATTCGAGCCGCGAGATGGTCAGCAGATCCTCAATTAGAAACGTCAGGCGGTCCGCATGCCGCTCGATGGTCTGAAGAAATCGGGTGGCGACCGCCGGATCGTCCTTCGCGCCGTCGAGCAGGGTCTCGACGTAGCCCTTGATCAGCGTCAGCGGCGTGCGGAGCTCATGGCTGACGTTCGCGACGAATTCCTTCCGCAGATTTTCCAGCTGCTTGACCCGCGTGAGGTCGTGAAAGACGAACACCGTGCCCGCGTGGGCCCGGTCCGGATCGCGAAACGTGGTGGCGTTGAGCTGCAGGACCCGGCCGCCATCACCCGGCAACGACAGTTCAAAACCGGTGACCCGGCCGGCGCGAAGCGTCTCCTGCGCGACCTCCTGCAATTCGGCCAAGGGCAACGCCTCGCTGAGACTGAGTCCGCGGATGTCACCGCGGACGGCGAACAGTCTCTCCAACGTCGGATTGGCGAACTGGATCTTTCCGTGTTCGTCCAGGATCAGGAGTCCCTCGACGAGGCTGTTGAAGACCGTTGACTGTTTGGTCTGCTCCTCCGTCAGGGCCGAATGGCGTCCTACCCGGATGTCGGCGAGCTCAAGCTGGGACTGGCGCAGTTGCTCACGCAGGGATTGCTCACGCAGGAAGGCGCGCCAGAGCGCCGCCACCAGGACGGCGGCCAGCGAAAGCGTGAGCACGGGCCAGATCATGCGGACGAACCGCCGTTGGTGCAGTCAGTTCTCGACGAAGCGGTAGCCGACTCCGCGGACCGTGTCGAGATACCGTCCCGCATCCCCGAGCTTTTCGCGCAGCCGGCGCATGTGGGTGTCCACGGTGCGGGTGTCGATCAGGCTGTCGTATTCCCAGACGTCGCGCAGGAGCTGTTCGCGGGACTGCACCCGGCCGCGACGGGAGGCCAGGGTCACCAGCAGCTTGAATTCGGTCGCGGTCAGGTCAACGCGTTTGCGGCTGACCGTGACAAGGTGCCGCGGGATGTCGATGAACAGGTCGCCGACGGAGTATTGGTCGGGCTTGTCCTCGGAAGCATTGCGTCGCTTCAGCAGGTTTTTCACCCGCAGCACCAGTTCGCGGGGACTGAACGGCTTGGTGACATAGTCTTCCGCTCCGAGTTCCAGTCCCAGCACCCGGTCAATTTCCGCGGCTTTGGCGGTGAGCATGATGATCGGAATGGTCGCGGTCGCGGTATCGCGACGGAGCAGCTTGCAGACCTCGAGGCCGTCCACCTCCGGCAGCATGACGTCGAGCAGGATGAGGTCCGGCACATGCAGCCGGGCCTTTTTCAGCGCCTCCGCCCCATTCTCGGCCGTAACCACATCGAAACCGGCCGACTTGAGATTGAAACTGACCAGTTCCAGCGCGTCCGGTTCGTCGTCCACGACGAGGATCTTTGCCATGACGCGCGCTTTCGTAGGCATGACAAAAAGCTACGCAATGGCGGCAAGGTTACAAGCCGGTGACATCGGGGACGGCTCCGCGGCGATCAGATCACGGTGCCGTTCGGGATCACCGCACCCTTGGGGATCACGAGGACGCCGTCGCGAATGTAATAGAGCGGATGGTCCACCTCGGACGGTTTGCCCGCCGGCGACAGGCTGCAGCCCTCGCCGATTCGGGCGTTCTTGTCCACGATGGCGTGCTCAATACGGGTGCCCGCGCCGATGCCGATGGGCACGCCCTGATTCTCCGGTCGGGCCGCCCGGGTCGGGGTGTCGTAGTAGTCGGCGCCCATCATGACCACCTTGTTCAGGTAGGAACCTTCCTGCAGGACCGAGCGGATGCCGATCACGCTGTTGAGAATGCGGGCACGGGTCACGATGCACCCGTCGGAGATCGCCGCGTGGTCGATGGCCGCGCCGTTGACCTTGGAGGGCGGCAGGTAGCGAGGCCGGGTGAACACCGGCGGATCGAAGAAATTGAACTTTGGCCAGTCAGCGGCCTGGTCGAGGCTGGCCTCGAAGAAGCTGCGAATGGTTCCAATGTCCTCCCAGTAACCCTGATAGACGTAGGAAAACACCCGCTTGTTCTCGATCGTCCCGGGGATGATGTGCTTGCCGAAATCGGTCAGGTTGTTGTTCAGCAGCTCGAACAGGACCTCACGGTTGAAGACGTAGATACCCATTGAGGCCAGGAACAGGTCGTCGTGGCTCTGGATGCCCAGCGGGCCGTAGCTGGCGCGGTCGAGCTTGAGGGAATCCAGCACGGCCGGCTCCTTCGGCTTCTCGACGAACCGCACGATCCGCCGCTCGGCGTTGATGTGCATGATGCCCAGCGCCGCCGCGTCCTTGGCCGTCACCGGAATGGTCGCGATGGTCAGATCCGCAGAATTGGCCGCGTGCGTCTCGACGATCTTTTGGAAATCCATCCGGTAGAGCTGATCGCCGGACAGGATCAGCGCATAGTCGAACGGCGTGTTCTGGAAGTGCATCAGGTTCTTCCGCACCGCATCCGCGGTGCCCTGATACCAGCTGGTGCTGGTGAAGCTCTGCTCGGCGGCCAGCAGTTCGACGAAGCCGTGGCCGAAATGGTCGAACTTGTAACTCTGCGACACGTGCCGGTGCAGCGAGGCCGAATTGAACTGCGTCAGCAGATACATCTGGCGGATGCCCGAGTTGATGCAGTTGGAGATCGGGATGTCCACCAGCCGGTATTTGCCCGCCAGCGGCACGGCCGGTTTGGCCCGGTCACGGGTCAGCGGGAAGAGACGCGTGCCCTGGCCGCCGCCCATGATGACGGCGAGCGTGCGGCTGGTAAGGTCGGAATGACGGGTTGGGGTCATACTTGGCAGCAAATGGTTTTCGGCCGGCGGGCCCAGTCTGGGGCCGGTCGGGCCGGCCGCTCAAGGCGCGAAGGACGACAAATCTTGTCAGGGATAAAGCGGTTTCGGCTGGGCGGCCTCATGCTCGGCGGCGGAAACAGCCTTGGTGGTGTGGGTGAACACGTAAACCCCGTGCTTGTTGCCCACGAGAATGTCCGGCTTGCCGTCCCCATTGTAGTCGCGGGCCTTCACCTCGGTGCCGGTGCCGCTCAGGTCGTCCACCCGATGGGGAATCCAGTCCACCGACTTGTCGGCTTGGCGCCTGAGCTGGAACCAATACAACACCGGCGAGGCGTTGGGCTCCGGATCGCCCCCGGGACCGTGCGCCCAGAAACGTTTGCCGGTGACGATGTCCTTCAACCCGTCGCCGTCCATGTCCACAAGGTCCAGCGCGTGAAGCTGGCTGAACTGCACGCCGTATCTGTTCTCAGCCGGCAGCTTGTTCATGAAGTTGTGTTCGCGGAACTTGATCTCCCCGCCCTCGCGATACTGCTCGAACCAGCTCAGGCCATAGCCGTGCCCCGAAAGGCTGGTGATGACGTCATTCAGTTTGTCGCCGTTGACGTCGTAGGCATACATCTGGGCGCCGCCCACGCCGAACATATGCTTGTGGTGCTTCCAGACCGGGTCGCCGGCCCGGGAGGCGGGCTGTTCCCACCAGCCGTCCTTTTCCAGCAGGTCCATCCGGCCGTCCCCATTCACATCGCCCACGCCCATACCATGGGTGAACTTGTGGTAGTTGTTATTCGGGGAGATGGCGTGCCACTTGAAGAGAGCAGTCGGGTTCTTCGGGTCCGGCTCTGCGTAGCCGTAGGCGCCCTTCGACGAGCACACGATCTCCGGTTTGCCGTCGCCGGTGATGTCGGTGAAGGCCGGTGATTCGTTGTCGGTCACCTCGATCGCCACGTGGCGTTTCCAGTGGCCGCCCGCCCCCTTCGGATTCTCAAACCACCATGAATTTTCACCCGGGAAGCCGAGGATCAGGATGTCCGTCCAGCCGTCCCCGTTGAAATCATGGGTGTGGGCAAAGAAGTTGGCCGAGTATTCGTTCTCGCTGCCTAGTCGGCCCTTGTAGCCCCGGAACGTGACCGGCTGACCGTTCTTCTTGCTCGTGGAAACCTTGTCGGCCGCCATGAACTCATGGCGGACCTTGAATTCCGGCCCCTGATACCAGAAGGGGCCGGCGATCACGTCCTGCTTGCCATCCTTGTTGAGGTCCCCAAACGCCGCGCCCTCGCTCCAGAACTCGTCAGTGAGCATCTGCTTGCTGAAGGTGTGCAGGACGTTCTTCCCGCCCGCGGCGGAAACGGCGGAAGCACCGAGGCCGAGCGCCAAGGCGGCGACCGCGGCGAAGCGAAGGGAATGCATGGCTGAAGTCTTCGTGAACGCCCCACCGACGGGTCAAGGCGCGAATGGCTTCATCTGTGCCGAACGTCGGGGATTCACTGTCGGTCCGCGACGCGGCTTTTTGAGAAAACCCGGGCGGTTTCTGGGCGACGAAGGAAGATCAATGTCACCGAACCCATGATCGTCCCCAAGGGAAAGAATAGACAAAGCATGACCGCCATCACTCGACACGCCTGGAGATTGACACGCTTCCAAAGCAAGATTCCCAGACCATAACCCACCGTCCCGATCAGGGAGAAAGCACCACCCAAAGCCAGGGACAAAACCCAAAAGACAGCGGCAGCCGGAATCCCACCAGCGGAGGTCCGGTCGTTGAGCATTTCGAAGGCACTGAGGAATGGCAGCGCCACCATTGGGATTCCAAACAGCAGGAAAAGCGCCCCCATGATCTGATTGGCCAACGCCAGCCGACGGAGATTCCGAAGAGGGATTTCCATGCCGATCTCCATTCCGGGACCAGCGATATCGGCAGGCACCCACACGGTCAAGCAACCGACCCGGCTGATTGCCAGGACGTCCTGCGCAACAGCCGGAAAATGTTCGTAAGCGTCATGCATAGCCCCACTGTTCGGCGATAGCATAGAAGTCATAGGCTATGGGTTATGACATCTATGAAGGGGCGGTTGGCGTTGCTGCGGGCGGATGTCCGTGGACGGGTGCGGCGGTCGGGCGCCCAGCGGGCGGAGATCCTGGCGGCGTATGACCACAGCGGGGTGAGCGCGGCGGAGTTCGCCCGGCTGGTGGGGGTGAAGTATCCGACCTTGGCGGGCTGGCTGCATCGGCGCGGTCGGCCGGGGAAAGCGCCGGCGGTGCGGTTTGTGGAAGCCGCGGTGCCGACGCCGGAGGCACCCACCCCGTTGGAACTGGAACTGCCCGGCGGGGCGCGGCTGCGGCTGACGGAACCGGGCCAGGTGCCGCTGGTGGTCGCGCTGCTGCGGGGGCTGGTGTCATGCTGAGCTTTGCCGGCAGCCTGAAGGTGTT
>Ga0169931_10015438_pt1 | contig 10220 bp, 2 predicted proteins | sample Kivu_15m_20L_FD_129675 | JGI IMG/M metagenome (GOLD analysis project Ga0169931, IMG submission 129675) | Freshwater microbial communities from Lake Kivu, Western Province, Rwanda to study Microbial Dark Matter (Phase II) - Kivu_15m_20L... | ecosystem: Environmental > Aquatic > Freshwater > Lake ... | reverse complement strand
CCTTCAATTCAGATAACAACAATATTTGCTTTATTTGTGGGATGACATTTCAGAGAAGCATGAAATCAAATGGCTTTGAGATACGAATTCAGCACCTCAAACGGTGTTCTAGGAAACATGGTGTATCTTTAAGAGATCTTACATCCTACAATGAAGATATTCCGGAGATTAATGGGAAACATGATACCATCAATGCAGAGAATGAAAAGGGTGATTGCAACAGTATATTTACAGAAGAAGAGTCACTTTCAACTTTAGCTGAGGCTGGAGGAGATGAGTCTACGAAAATTACCGTTCGAAACCACAATACTGATCAAACCACACCTGTGTGCATCACCGTAGATCTAACCCTTGAGACACAAACAGCACCAACTCTGAAAGCATCCGCATTGTCAATCAATAATGTGCTAATGGCGGGTGCTAAGAAATTAGCTCAAACATGTGCCATCCTATCCAAGAATTCTAACGCCAAGAAAAAGCCTTCAATCTTTAATGTTTCTAAGAAAACGCCTGATTCAATACATAAACTACCTTACCATAAAAGAATAGCAGGGACGAATATTATATGTGATGGTTTTCAATATGCCTCCAAAACTTTGTCGACGCAATACTTCTTATCTCATTTTCATAGTGATCATTACACAGGTTTGACCAAGAGCTGGGATATAGGTCTTATCTTTTGTTCTTCTATAACAGCTGCATTAGTCCAATCACAGTTAGGTGTGGACGTGCAATACCTTCGCCCACTTCCATTGAATGAACCCACACCAATTGAAAATCAAGGTAAAGCAATATCCATAACGCTGATTGATGCCAATCATTGTCCAGGAGCAGTAATGTTCTTGATTTCTATCCTTGGAAAAGTTCCTTTAAAGAATGGGACATATCCTATTGTGAAGCGCATTTTACATGTCGGTGATTTTCGTTGGAGTCGCAATATGATGACTCAACGTTCTCCACTTAATGACATGCTTTCTTCTTCTCAATCGTCTTTGGATGAACTTTATTTAGATACAACATATTGCTTAGAAAAGTATCGTAATATTCCGACTCAAGAACAAGTGATTGAGTCTACTATTCAAGTTATGGAAAATCATATGAAATCAACCCGAATCGATGGAATGAAGTGTCAAACATTGTACTTATTCGGGAGTTATACAATCGGTAAAGAACGAATATATCTTTCCGTTGCAGAACACTTTGGTCTCAAAGTGTATGTAGATACCAAGAAATTTAAAATATTGTCGATGATTGACCTATCACCAGAACAGAAGGCATTACTTACTACGAAAAAACATGAAGCATTTGTTTGGGTAGTACCTTTAGAACATATAAATTTTGTCAAGATACCAGAATACTTGCAAATGGCCAATAGATCATTTCAAGGTAATTACAAAATTCAAAGTGACACAAGTATTATCGCACCTGCTCCATATACAAGTGCTGTAGGATTTCGTCCGACTGGCTGGTCGTTTGATGAACGTAAATCGACCAATAATATTACGACTCAAACAATGAATGGTATAACTGTGCATGGTGTTCCATACAGTGAACATTCAAGCTTTAAGGAACTCATAGATTGTGTCCAGTGTTTAAAACCGAAGAAAATCATTCCAACTGTTAATTGCAGTAGCAGTTCCGCGCAGATTGATCTTTTAAGAAAATATGCAGCAGTCTGATTGTATGGGTCTTTGTAAATATAGTCGAAATCAAATAACTAGAGTTCAGCTTGTAGTAAATAAATGTAATTAAAAAATATTATGGTACTGTTACTATACTTTGCTCGGTTCGGGGTAACGACTGAAATAACCGAGGTTGATTGATTCTTACTTCTAAGATAGTAGGATCAGATTGTTCCTTTATCATCGTCAAATGAATACAAGGATAACTTTCGATGATTCCAACCTTAATTGGAACACCGACACATCCGATAACATAAGACTCCTCTTCTGTCAGTTCGATTAAACCCTCGATCTTTCCCGCAACTAACCAATGATCACTGTTGAAACGGATAGCATATTTCAATAAATTATTCTTTTTCTTCAGAGATGAAAGGAATGAATTTCTTACCACGGTGTACGTCAACCGTACAGGATTACCTGACACACCATTATCTACACTAGACTTCAACGTTACTTGCACTTCATTTAGATCAATTGTAGACTGAGATGCAAGAATGATCGAGTGTTCTAAGTTTATACCGACTAAATATTCCTCCGTAAAAGACTCCGAGTATTCATTCGAAAAAGATAGATGTAGGATAGGTCTATCATCCCGAATCCGTTCATTTATCGAAGCATTCCGAAGGCACTTGAACCCAAGAAATATTTCATCACTGTGAGTCAGCGATCTTTTAAATAAACCGATATTCATATCCTCCTCTTTCACTGGGTGGTACTGAGATTGATATTCTACGCTCCAATGATTTAAAACGATTGGACGAGTCGAGTTACAAGAGAGTTTTATATTGATAGCGATACATCCATTAGCTAATCGGAAACTCTTAGCATCATCGATAGTAAAAGATGGCGATCCGACAATATCAACGGATGATGATAATGTGTGAGATGAAGGGGTAGGTATAAAATCTCGCAAATTCTGCGGAAGCAACGGATACTTTGCATGCCGGTACTTTGAGAAAACCTGTATGTCTAACGCCTTCTTAGAATCGTAGCTGCCACCCTGCCAATCGGATCGTATGGTAAATGATTGATTTATAGTTCTCTGAGGATTCAAAGGACCCAAAGTAAGGCATAACGACTCAGTGAAGTTGTCATTTTCAGTAACAATCTGCACCATGTCACAGCATTTTACTACTAAAATTGCTTGTTCAACATCCGATGACCCAGAGTCAAAATTGACATTAACTTTTTGAACCCCCCTCGGGTACAAGAAATGAGGATAAACGTGTAAACTTTGATCGGGTTCATAAGATCTTACGCGCGCAAATGATCGACATTTTATGACAGTTGAGTTTTCATGAATAAAAATCGCTTCTCGCCAGAACAAAATACTCTTGAGGAGCTTATAAAAGCCAGGAAATATCGGTACCCATTCAAATGTCAGTTTATTAATGCCGGGCTCGAGGACAATTGGCCCAGTCATATCTATGATATACTCATTTTGCAACGAATTCGAAGAATCTTCAATTGAGAGCCCATCTATTGCATCACTCGTGTAACTTGTCACGAAGCTTAAAGCGTCAGCGGAAATTAATTTAGGTAGGTAACTTCGTATAGTCACAGTCAATAGAACGATATCAAAGACACAATGCTCCTGCTTTTGTCCGTGATCCGGAGATAAATCTATAGTAAATGGTGACAATGAAAATGACTCTGTACATAACTCTTTTTTCCCGATAAAACTTTCAAGATCCTTTTGAAGTTCATGAGCTATAGTCGTCGGTAAACGACTGTGAGTTCTCCGCGACAGAATGCTTGTAAGCAAACTCACATACAAAGGGCTGCCGCCCGCCTCGCGCTGTAGTTTTAAAAGGCGACTAAATGACCATGAAGTTAATCCTTCCCATCCACGAAAGCGACATCCGTTTTTATCAAACGCTTTGAGTATTAGCAATGCAGCTTCCTGTATATTTCCGTTCGAAGCGAAAATGTCAGCCTTCTCCATGAGCAATCTTGCCGCGCATCGTTGATACCTTAATACATGACACATCGACACTACAGAATCATAAAAACGAAGATACATACTATTGAATTCTGTTTGTGAGGAGAACGACTTTCCTACCCATGAAAAACGAGAGGCGCACTTTTGACGAGGCCCCAAAAGATATTGATTATCCTTTTCGATTGACGATTCGTCGTTTGTAGAGATTGATTGTACTTGATTCATACGAGTCTCGAACACATTATTTGCTCGATAAGGTGCACAACTAGTTGAGAATAATATCCTACTGAGAACAAGTAACCTTTTCCTTGTAAAGTGAAGAAGATCGGATACCCCCTTAGCGGCTGAATGTTCTTCATCGACATGGTCTCTAGAAGATAAGGATGTAGACTTTGAAGATGTCCACGCATAAAACTGGTTATAGGCGGAAAAGACACTCCAGCATATCTCTACACTCCATGCCTCGACTACTAATTGAGAAGCATCATCTACATAAGCTTCTCCCATTTTATATGCCTTGGAAGAAAGACTTTTCCAAGTATAGAATTTTTGAATGAAATGGATACATCGTTCCAATATTTCAAGGGGACGATCTAAGAAAAAAAGAAGTTGTACTTGTCTTGAAAAGAAATATTGTTGTGCTAAATAATACAGCTGTATCAAATCTAAACGTTTTTGATATGAAAGAACCTGTCTGAACAAACGTGAGTCTCCAGATTGAGCTATATCTACAAGTCGCATGGGAGAGGATAGTAATTCCGTGTCATCCCATTGAGGTTTCCACTTTCCTGTTATCAAAGCCATTTCATCCATTTGTTGATAGAGTCGTAATGCATCCGAATGGTGATGGATTTGCAAGTAAGATAGTGCTAAACCCTCTTTCACTAAAAAATATCGTTTCATCAATGAACAATACTCTTCGTCCTCTTCTACATCATCATCGAACGTATGATTTTTGTTACTATTATGAAAATGTGTCTGCTTTTGTTTTTTAGAATTTTTCTTGAGTGATTGAGCTGCCGATAATAATTGCAAGTCCATACCCGTTAAATCTTCTTCATAACGATGGATACAATCTTGAAAACCTGCTGAGACAGCATCACTTAAAGCCTGGAGGAATGTATTCCATTCATGGTCATCTCCTGAGGAGTTATCATGAGTATTACTACCCCCACCTTCCACAATTTTATCTAGTGCCATAGAACCTAAGGATGAAAGAATACAAGTTCTTGCAGATGGGAAATCTGTAGCTACAATTTTATACAACGATTTCATTTCCTTGGAAAGAGTCAATAGTAAATTCGTAGCATGGGATGTACTGCTATTTTGTTGTGAAAGAGATGGATTATCCATATCAGTTGAGGAAGTCGTAGAAGTAAGTTTATCCTGTAATACCTTTTTGGGCATATCATTCATAGACATGGATCGAGACATGTTACTTTCTTTGGCTGGTGAAGAAGAACTACTATTACTGCTGTTTGCACCCTCTTTAATAGGGAGTATCACTAAGATACACTGTCGACTCCAATAATAATGTCCACTGGCTTGTACAACGCTTTTTGCAGTCTCGGCTGCTTGACGTGCATTTAAATTATTCGTACTTGCACTCGTTGTTAAAAGATTTGCACTCGTCGAACTGGTACTATCGATTTGATTTAGGAAAGCCGATATACTCGCCTTGACAGATTTTTTGTAATGTTCTAAGGATGAACATGGTGCTAAATATACATGACACGTTGGATCAGCATACCATTCAGGCACATCAATAATACTACTTGGAGTCGATGCTGATGCTGATGATGAACGTTGATTGGTAAGTGGGGTTGCATTCGTAACAAGTTGAATGGGTACCGTAGTAGAAGATGAATTTATGGACACGGACGGAGAAGAAGATGATGCTGTTACATTGTCTTTGATTAAAGTCGGCAAGGAGGAAATGGGGATACGATGATTACATTTTCGTTGAAGGTACTGATTAAATCGAGAAAAATACAACGGTGCCGTTGTCGAGGATGTTGCAGATACCTTACGTACAGGGTCGATGACGTTTACAACAATTTTTGGTGGGATTTCCCATTCAAAGTATACAGCCGGATCATGAAATTTAGATGTATTGTCTTTGTTATTCCATGGTTGTTGTTGTTGTTGTTGTTGTTGATGATGATGATGATGATGATGATGATGATGATACTGGAGATCCTTTCGACTGTCTGCGAGAAATTGAAAGCCTCGATTTAGATTTTGATAAAAAGGAGAACTCTTTAGATTCTCACTCATTTTTAATCATTACCAATAAGAATGGTAGGTCAACCTGAAAGAATAGAATTGCAATAGGATGAATCGAAAGATTATTATTGTAAGCGTCTATAATATGGGTACATCATTTGCAGTTTGCAGTCCTGCCTGATTCTGTAGTCCTTTTACGTCTATGTACACCTATACACGCCGGTACATACGTACACACTATAAATTAATAGAATGTATAGATAGCGTTAAGGCCGCGGGCCGCGGGCACTCTCGCACTGGTCGTATGTAGATCTCTCTCACCGGCCTCTCACATACTACGGATATGAGTGTGAAATACAATAGACAACATTCATGGAACTTGTTGCTCAACCTATTCATCTATTTACAGGTGTCACACTCACTAAATAACGCCGTTTCAAATAGAAGAAGTTCTGAATCTCTTTTGATTCTACTGGATAGAGATGGTGTAATTAATGACGACGTTGGTCCACCAGGAGTTTTATCCTCATCACAACTCAAATTAACACCAAATGCTGCGTCTGCCATTGGTTCCTTAAAACGAAAGGGTCACATTGTGGATGTCATTACTAACCAATCTTGTGTTGGGAAAGGACTCATTTCAATGGATACCCTACATGACATACATTCAAATCTTCAATCCATGCTATGGACTGAAGATAAAGATGCTACGATTGACGCGTTCTACTCGTGTACATCAACATCAACCATGTATGATTTTCGAAGGAAGCCTAATCCCGGGATGATACATGAAGCCTTTCTTCAATATATGAAAACAATTCATTCAGAACCATCATCATCTCAGGACGTGACGTGGTACCGTGAAAGATGTGTACTGATTGGAGATTCATGGAGAGATTTGGAGGCTGCAGCAGTATGTGGTATTGATCGTCGTGTTCTTGTATCAACAGGATATGGTCTTGAATGTATGAATTACAGAAAGCCGAGTCCCTATTCAGTACTCAGAGTTGACTCTCCTTTGTTCTACAATAGTCTCGATGTCCCCAGAGAAGATTCGACGAGGAAAACGATAGACATAGAACCCCCAAACAAAGTATTTCCATTTTACTACACTGAGAACTTGTCATCGGCAATAAACTGGCTACTTAGATCTATCTAATAACCATTAATACAGTATATTATTTTATTATATGCATCTAACTCGTAATACAACAAAATGATTTCCACTTTCAATCCCAGATTCAAGTATTTCCAGAGTCGGTACCTTCTCCACAAGTTCTTCAAGCTCTCCTTGGCGATACATATGGCAATATCTATGGAATACCACTAGACCTTTACTTTCATCATATTCAGCCCCATCATAAGCATCTGAATACATGCGACCTACTCCATCATGTACGATTTCTTTCCCACTGCCATTAGAGCTCAAACTCGATAGATTTGATTTCCCTTGCTTATGATTGACTTTATCTAAATACTTTGGCTGGGCACTAAACGGTACAAAGACATCAGTTCCGGAAAATTTCCGTCGACTTGTTTCCTCCTGCTCTTTCGCCCACGCTTGGACATTGATCAAACCTCCCACTTTGACAATACGGGATAACTCTTGCAAACATCGGATTCGCCTTTCCACAGTACTTAAATGATGCATCACAGCAATGCACATGGCCGCGTCAACACTATGATCCTTAATCGGGATATGAATACAGTCAGCGACAATTACTGGTGGATACGAACTAAGTCCATTTAGTTCTTGTTTTGGTTCTCGTGGGCATTCAAGATTCTGATCAACATCAACTCTCTCTAACCTAGACACTGCACTTCTTCGTGCCGCTTGAAGCAAGGGTAAACTTATATCTAATCCCAGAACATAAGACCCCGAGTCCCAGATGGCCGGAAAGTATTTACCATCACCACAGCCAATATCGGCTACGATTGAGCCTTTAGGTAAAGTACGGAGAAATTGTGTAGCCATCGGCCATAAGACACCACGCTTACCCCGAGTATGATGCCACTGTGTGGCTATAGCGTCATAGACAGCATGTACATGTCTTTTTTCAGTTGCAGGTGTCACGAGAGTTGAAGCAAGTGAAGTTGTAGAATTGGCTGCTGTACCCCACCGCGGAGGATATATACTAGATTCAAATACATCTAATGGCGATGGATCCACATTGAATGATGGAAGATTAAGGGCAGTTCGCAACGTTAAACTCACTCGAGTACGGCGAGGTATAATTTTACCCTCAACGAGATCTGTCATACGGCTAACAATCATATGCTCCCATGACAATCGTGCTGGACCCGACATAAGTAGAAGAGATCTAGGTGGAAGATGGACAAGTTTCCTACTAATATAGTTAGTTTTTTTGCTAGAAACATCTGAAGTGAAAAGATGATTATCTTGCATGTGTTCGGATGATGGCAAACGAAATTCCATAACACAGTCACCACCAAGAGAAATACTAATAATACCGTCACTGAATGCTTGAGGTGTATCAATATGCGAGCCTATTCCTTCACCGGGCTTGTATTCATTGACCGTTAATTGATTAAGATGCGGAAAAGACAACGGCATACCACTTTTATCACATGTTGACGATGAAAATGTAAGGTTGCGAACTCGCTCTGTGATACCGGCAAGAAGAGCCCAGCCATTTCCTTCAATGGTAGCATCTTGAATAAATTTAAGTAAAGTTTCTGGATCACAGCCAGCATATAAATGTCGGGGTATCGCTGGTATGGGTGGACAACTAGCCTTTTCATCACTCTCGCGATCTCGTAATACATCCGCAGTTTCATAGTCAAAGACGTATCCATAATGTTGTACACGCCTCTTGACAGATCCAGTGTTACTAAAATTTCGCTGCAAAGGTGCCCATGGCGCATCTGGACCAGTTATTGCTGCTAAAAGAACTTCCTCTTCATCAGAGGAAAGAAAGTCAGGAATCAAAACAAGACCAGGCACTTCGACGCTGGATGTAGAAGACGTACAATCAGGTAAAGTTAAGCGTGACAGGGTAGATTGATGTGATTCTTCTATCGATGCATTACCGCACGATGGTAACGGAGTAGTTGTACATTTTTTTGTAAAATCCACAAAATCAAAAAATAATTTTCCAGTTGTTGTAGTTTGTATGCAGCACTCGTGTCCTTGATGGTCAAATGATCTATCGTGCAGAGTCTCCGAGGAGAGTCCTTTCATTTCAATAGGAATATATTGTCCTTGAAATTCATCCACCAACCGTTGAGCATCAGCAGGATTTCTCATTCCTATGTGAACATGATGAACTAGTGTGAATGAAAATGGTTTACCACAAATACTACAGGAACATTTTATTTGTCGTCGTCGATTGTAGGAGTTACGAGATATGAATATTTCAATACCATGTTCTGTCGTATCCAAGGAACTCAATGTCTTTCTCAAGGCATCTTGAAAAATTCCGATACAGTCATAGTCTTCTTCTAAAGAGGAATCTAATGATTGATCCAGGGAGTCATCTAACTCGTCTCCATCTATATCTAAAAGGTTTGATTCTGAAGAGGGTAAAATATTGGTCATGAAAACAAAACGAGTTTGACTTCGTTGAATGCGCAAAGATTCCAACAACTCAACTTGCTTCATTTCATCGAAGTTTTCTAGTTCTTCTGTCGAAAGAACAATTCGCCTAAACTTTGGTGGAGAAGATCGATCCCAACATTGATCACGTTGTAAATTTAATGTTTTAGTAGTAATTTGAGTAGTCAACGTACTTTTGTTCCCAAATTTCCAGATGAGTTGATTGACGACAGCAGCTTCGACCATGGTTTCATCTCCCTCATTGTTGTTTTGTTTAGAAGTAAACTTAGAAAGTAAATCATTGAATAGTTGATGTGGAGTTGGTGGATATCTTTTCCAATATGCAGCCATTCGACGTGCCTCTTCAGGTGATTTGTACCTTAAGCGAGCTTTCGTACAACCAGTATTTGATTCCAGAAGTTCGACTGATAGTGCCAGATGCGGAAGTTTCCTCTGAACATATGATGAGGACGATGGATGATCTTGGCCAACCTGCTCGTTGTACAAAGGATCGATGCAAAATCTGTACTCCATCATTTCTTTTATAAGGTTTATTGGAAATACATTTCCAGGTGCAGATTTAATATCATCTGTTGAGATATCGCCATTGGTATTCATAAGCTGCAATCGCGGTGATAACGCTCCTTGAAGAAGTATGTAGCCATTGGGTTCTAAGGGTAAAGGTTCATGCGGTAACACTGAGCGAAAGTATTTCAGATTCCCATCTACTGATTTGTGAGAAATCACTGATCCAGATATCATCATTCGAACTCTGTTGATGTATTGTTTGACTGTTGATATCATACGGTTGCTG
>Ga0169931_10015437_pt1 | contig 10220 bp, 5 predicted proteins | sample Kivu_15m_20L_FD_129675 | JGI IMG/M metagenome (GOLD analysis project Ga0169931, IMG submission 129675) | Freshwater microbial communities from Lake Kivu, Western Province, Rwanda to study Microbial Dark Matter (Phase II) - Kivu_15m_20L... | ecosystem: Environmental > Aquatic > Freshwater > Lake ... | reverse complement strand
TTATAAGTAAGTTAAATAAGAAATATCTTAAAAGGTAGCTAAAATAAATAAATATAGTATTTTATTAATAAGATGGATAAAGATAAGGATAATAAAATATCTAGATAGTAATTTTTTGATTATTTTTCTAAATTTTGATATAATATATTTATAAAATAATGATGCAAAAGAATTATCATGACTCAAAATTAAAGTTTTAAAGGGCAGTTAACAATTATTATACTCTTTTATCAGTCATTTTCAATTTTTATCGATCAGATACATCACTACTATTCATCATTATTTTAAAATCAGTTAAAATCTTATAAAAATTAACCATAGAATGATTGAATGTTTAAGTTCTATTTTTTAATTATTTTTTACTAGTAAGATATAACTCTTTCCATTTAATCTTATTCATAGACATTGCTTATATATCTACAGTATTCTGTTATGTTAAAGATACAGGTGAATTTATATAAGTTTAAGAATTATTTATGTTTTATATGTGCTTCATAGAATCATGATTATTAAATATTAATTATTCTTTGATTTTAATTGGTTTTTTGATGAACTTGGGTATATATTATTGTCTAATTGTAACATTTTAAGGGGTCGCTGAATGATTATTAATAGATTTATTCATAAGTGATTTATTCTTCATGTTATTTAAGCGATTAGGATTCTTATTTTATTTTTTGTACATGATTTTTAAATTATTAACTGTTATTCAATGAGTTTTAATTATAAATAGCTATTATTATATGATAAAAATAATTATATTATAATTCAATATAGATGTATAAAATATTGATAAAGTCTAAAGATATAATCTTTAATCGATAAACTCCTTTACGCAGAATCATCCATTAATAATAAACAAATTAATCTATTAATGAATCATCATAAATATCAAATATTAATCATTTTTTCATAAATAAAATAATAGGAAATACCTATCTTTTTAAACAAATAATAATGAAACCTGATTTAAAACCTATTGAGTAATAGCTTATCATAAAATCTCATAAAATTGAAATAAAAAGTCAAATTATTTTGTTATTAAATATATAAATAAACTAATTAGATATTTTACTAAATCAAATTGTGCAAAGATAGTAACATATTGATTTTATTGATGAAATAATGTCAAATGATAAATAAAAAATTAGTATAGTTATATATTTCAAAAATATTATAGTTTGCTAATAAATCTATCATTTAATTAGTGATAATTTTCAAGCATTACCACTCTATCTTAAAGAAGTTATCCTTGTGCAAGATAAACAAGATAATATTAATGGGATCAAGATGACTAAGATAGCTAATAGAGATTAAAAAATAGGTAAAATTGGTGAAGAAGAAAAAAGATGGATTTAATTACCTATATGCTTAAAGTGTTTAGAAAAATTAGAATATAATGTTACAGGAATTCCTTCTACTATCTTTATGAAGAGAATTTCTCATAGTAAATCATTTTGTTTGACTTGCAAAACTATATAGAGAAAAAGAATTTAGCATCAATAAACTCATTGTTAAGACTGCAAATCATTTGAAGATAACTGGATATGCTTAGTATGTAGCAAGATAGGATGCGGAAGATATATAAATGGTGATGCTTATAAACATTTCAAAGAGTAAAATCATATTCTTACAATGGATTTATCAACCTAAAGAGTATGGAATTATCTATCTGATTGCTTTTCACATAGAGTCATTCCCCTTCAAAAACATTAATTTACCTTAAAATTTCCTGAGTTTTCTCAAAAAAATACAGAAAAACAATATTAATAATCTTTGTAAGGAGCCTTTTGGTAATATTGTTCAGTAGTTTCTGAAGAATTATAAAGACAAAGAATATTTTATGAAAAACAAATGCAGTAATAAGACTAAAAATTTATTAAATAAAAGTCTAAAATTTAAACAAAGATTTTATAATTATAAAAATAAATCTAATAAAAGTAGTTATCAAATAAAAAGAATTTAAAAAAATATAAAAAGAATAGTAAAAAAATATAAGAAATAAAATAAAAATGCTTATTAGATCGATAAATTTTAAATAATTATTAAAGAATAGCAAAAGAAGAGAATAAATAAATAATTAGTATTTAATTTATTTAAAATAATAGTTAAAAAATAAAATAAAAAAAGAGAATTATAAATGATTTAGAATAATAAATATCTAATGTGATTGTTAAGTTAACAGAATGATTCACAATAATAATGTTGATTTCTATCATTTTTATATTGCATTTAATTTTATTAATATAAATGATATGTCATCTCTTGCAAAATTCATCTTAGTCCAAGCCTATACGCTTTTCTTTAGTAACATTTATGCTCCACCCTCTAAGTTCTAAGCCTCCATGAAAGGTTTCAAAATTTTCATCACATCTTCATTTTATAAATACTACCAAACTCCATCAGAGGCTACTACAATAACTTTGTCACAATTTTATATTTAATGTTCTATCAGTTATGGTTCAGCATTAGTTCCAGCTTTTATGCCAGCTTTATCACCAAATGATCTGCTCATAGCTAATCCAGGCATCATTAAATCTTTCATCCATACCCTTGCTGGTCCTAACTAATCTCCATTTTAATTTGTTTGAGCAAAAACTCTTCCTCCAAATTTTTATATTTTTTGTTTTTCATCCGGTCTGTCAGGTTTTTGATCTATAGAAAGTTCGATAACACTCCAATCATACTCTTAATGAATTTTTACATGGCTTAGTTGTGGAATTTTAATTTTTTAATTTTATTGTTTATTTATATCCATTTTTACTTGTTTCAAAAGTATTGCTCTTGAATCACCTATATTAAAAGATAATATTCTTTAATTAAATATAAAAACAGCAATTACTGTAGATCCTGCTAATTATGTATTTATTTAACATTCTAAAAGTTGTTGGTTAGTACTATAAAGTACTTTATATAAGATTTCAATCATCTGCTATTTAGTTGGAGAATTATGAAACTTCTTTAAAGATAAATTTAGGTTTTCTCTTTATAGTTAAATATTTACTGATCAAATTAGCCTTAATAAAAGCACTTACTAGATGTCCATTTAAACCGTGTCCATCACAAACGCAATAAAGACGTAAATTATGCAACATTTTTTATTATATTATAATTATATCCTGATTTATTTTAGTTTGTCGACCGTTTGTTCCTGCTTTAGTTTTTGTTGCTGTTACATAAGTAATAGCTTTCTTTAACGGAACAAGTTTATTTCTTTTAGTTGGACTACTTAATTCAATTGTATTGGAATTTAGATTTTTGGCATTACGAGTTTAGTATTATTAATCGTCAATCAAATTCTAAGGTATATTTTATTAATATTCTGATATGTCATGCTTTTTTAGTTTTGATGGTGATAATATTTTTGGTAATTGATAATTTTTTAAATATTTTCTTTTGTTTGAATTAGGCCATTATGAACTTATACAATTTTTCTTATCGTCGCTTTTTTAGATATTAGTTTCTTTAAACAATATTCCATGATGATTTTTATTGGGTTTTATCATTGAATTTGAAAATTCTTAAAATAAATATTAAGATACTTAATGACAATTGTTTTTTATCGATTTTATCAAGAGACGAATGACTTTGTTTTATAGTTTAATGCTATGTTAAAGATGTTTGTTTTGTATTTGATAAAGCTATTTGCTTTCTATATGACATAATATTAATATAATAAATATAACTCCTTTTTTTATTTATCTAATAATTTTGTATTATACACACATCAATCAATTAGTAAAAATTAATTAAATATATTCCAGTATTTTTAATCATTATATTGATTAAATTTATAAATCTTATAAATATTGATTATTTTTTATTAATATTTATAAAATCTATTTAATAGTATAATATAATAACACATGGATGCATAAAAAGAGCTTATTGAAAAGCTTATGTTAGAAAGAAAGAAAATCGATAAGCAAATTACTTAAATAGTTACTAAATCATATCAAAAATATGGCATGAGTTAAGTTGTCAAAGATGATAATCCATATAGTAGACTCATGGCTTTAAAAAAAATGGGCATCGTTTAAAATTATTCTGTATTTAATTATTAAATTAGGATATCAAACAGAAAAGTGTACTTATTGTCGGTGTTGGAGGTATAGGATCAGTAACTTGTTAAATGCTAACAAGATGTGGAATAGGAAAAATAATAATGTATGACTATGATAAAGTTTAATTAGCCAATATGAACAGATTGTTTTTTACTCCTTCACAAATAGGGTCTTCCAAAGTTCAAGCTGCTAAATAAACACTTACTGCAATTAATCCATAAATAGTCATATAAGCATATGACATGAATATTACAACACAATAAGGATATTAACATGTAAAAAATAGAATATAGATGGGAGGGCTATTAAATAATAATATTGATTTAGTATTGAGTTGTGTCGATAATTATAGTGCAAGAATGACTGTTAATGCCATTTGCAATAGAGTAAATCAAATATGGTTTTAATCAGGAGTCTCATAATCTGCCTTATCAGGTCATATTCAAGTTCTTGTTCCAGGTTAAACTGGATGTTTTGCATGTGCGAGTCCATTAGCCGTGGCAGAAGGGACTTAGGGCACTATCAAAAGATAAGGTGTCTGTGCAGCCAGTCTACCAACAACAATGGGTATAATCGCTGGATTTTTATCTCAAGCGACGCTAAAATTTTTATTAAATTTTGGCACATTATCTTATTGCTTATCATATAATGCTCAAAGTGATTTCTTTAGTTCATATAAAATTGCAGTTAATCTTTAATGCAAAGAGCCTACTTGTCAGGCAATACAATCAAAAAAGAATAATGGAGAATTGCCATTATTAATTAATAAAATTTAAAGACCAAAAAAAGAAAAGAAAGCAGTTGAGCATAAGGCAAATGAATGGGGAATATAAATAGTTGACAATGGTTCGAAATAATAGACAAAAAAATAAAACAAAGTTTAGATAAAATAATAATAAAGTCTTTAAGATTTAATGAGCCAACTCAAAAATTTATGATAATTTATTTGAAATAAATAAATATTTTTTTTATAAATCAATATTTAAAAGTCTTTTAAAAATCTTGTTTAGTAACTGGACAAATCGTATTTTTTTATTTCTTAACACAAGCCTGATGACATACATTAGCATTTGGATATACAACAAAATACTAAATTAATATTTTTTTACTTTATCAGATATTGGAGCATCACAAATACAACATTTCTTTTTATATGTAAATCTTAAATATGATTTTTTAGCCTGAATAAGATTGTATTAAGTGTTTAATAAATCCATTTAAGATAAATGTTTTGAAGTATATGTTGAACGCTTCTAATGAAGAGTCAATATTATAGCTGATTATAAATATTGATGAATTCCTCCATCATGTTAACTTAATAGCCAATTATCAGGAACTGATTATAAGACTACAATAGGATCAAGTTCAGGATCACTTGCATATTTTTTTATTAAGCTAATTATATCTTTTTTGAATAAAGTATAACTAGTATTTTTAGTGGATTAATAAGATTTATATATTCCTATTAACAATTTAAAATATATAGTAAGTGTTCCATCTTTATTTTTATTACAATATGCTTATGCTTTATCATTCATAGTCTTATTAATATATTTTTTTAGGGCTTATTAATGTCTTTTCTATCTAGAATAAAGATATATTTCATCTTAAAGCAGCCATTAACATTTTTCAATCTTCTTTAATATTGGTTAAGAAGCATATTTTGCATTAGGATTTCTCAGTAATTTTCTCATTTTATCAATTTTCGCGACAAATTAAGTATCTTTTGATTATTGTTTTTCTTATTTTTTATTAAGATCAAATACTGATTACAAATATAAAAGTAATAATTTAGTATGATAAATTTATATTTAAGTCTTTTTTTAAAGTACTATTGTTTCTAAATAGAGTTAAAGATATTTTTTATTATTTTAAGTTTCAAAAGAACGAATAATTTAATCTGGAGGTAAAAAGTTTATGTCGACTTTACTGAAGAAACTCATACCAATTTAAGGTTTTTTCTTCAATATCCACAAAAGTTTTCTAAAGATTTACTGTTTATCTTATAATTGAGTCAATATGATTACACATTATTAACATGCTTTACTAATTATATTAGGATTTGGATTATTTTCAGCTACATATTTCCAACTATCATATGCATCATCATATCTATCAAAGACAGCAAAGAATCTTGGTTTAAGAGTTGGATAATCTATTAATTTAGCATTATTTTTGATTAAAGCTTCAAATTCATTGAATATTTTTTTACAATAAATTGTAGTATTATTTGAAAAGAATACTTATAAAGCTTCATACATATTCATATCTAAATACCATCTTATAAGATAAAAATCTATGATTTATAATAATTATTAAGGTGTAGCAGAAGGTAATTTTTGTTTCACTAATGAATTTTTAGATGTATTAAAGGAAATCTTGACTTTGAACATATTTGATTTCGATAAATATTGTTATCTTTTAAATTATAGTATATCTTTAAGAAAATATTTTGATTTTTTTCTTAAATCAATTTCATCATCTTTATTTTTTGTAGCCTTTTAACTAATAAAATCATTTATTAAGGTATTTATGAATTTTTATGGTCTTACATTTTGAAGACTTTATATTTGAACACTAGACAATTCAGGATAAAGTAAAAGAAGTTATCTTATATCAAAATTGATGGATCTAAATATTTATTTAGCCTTTTAAAATTGCATTCTTTTTATTAAAGGCCATATTGAATTAATTTTAACTTATTATATTTTTTGATCATTATCAGCGCCTACATTTTGAATCAATAATGAAATAGCTTAATCAACTTTACATTTTTACAAAAGAGCTTTTATTTGAGTTTAATAAGGAATTTAATATAAATAAAAAAGTTCATCTTTGCCGAAGATGAAAGGTCTTATTGATGTTATAGATCTTATGGTAGGTAAAATATTTATTTACTGAACAAAGATGCATTTTTTTGGATCAACTTTATTAAAATATAGTTACATATAGTATAAATTTGAAGAATTCCTTCACAAAGAATCAAACAATAATTTCCTGTAATAGCAATATCTAAAACAGGTTTATTAAAAGTTAAAGTAATATTATCTTTTTGCTTTGGCATGAATGATGCATCCATAAATAATCCGACATCATCCATAAAGAAGACTATTTAATTAGGCCCAGTGACTTTGAAATAAGGAAATTTAGCTTGAATAGGCCCTTTAGCTAATGCAAAATTCTTTTCAACATTATAAGTTTAATATTATTTTTTATATGAACAAACGATATGATTGCCATTGTAACCTAAGTGTGTTGTTAGCTAAGCTATTCCGAATTTTTTAGATTCTTCAAACTGCTTAGTTTGAGGATTCATAAATAAAATATATCCTTATTTCTTTTTTGTTATAATGGCAATAGAATGCAAATTACCTTATTTTTTACCAGACCATTAGTTAATAGCAAAATCATGAACCTTTAGTAATACAATATTGTACTTTTGTTGCAATAGTATCTATTTTTCTAAAAGCTGAATCAACTTGATACAATTTTTAATCAGATAATACAAAAAGGGATGACAAACTTTGATAGCACTGTATTTTTTATATTTTATATTTACTAATATTTTTAACCTGCTAATTTGTAGTTTTTGCAATGATTTAAGATTCATTTGCTCTTATAGGATATGAATAAATATTACCTATAATATACTTATTAATTACCTTTTTAATCACCAATATAAAGAAATTAATTGAAGACATCAGCTGCTGAAAATTTATAATTAAACTATCGTCTTATGGGCTTCAATTAATATACATTAATTGCATTCGATTTATCAATTCCTTTATCCATATTTATAGATATAATATTTATATGAAATGATAAGAATTGATATTTATAATTAATTAGTTTAATTTAAAAAATTAAAAATCAAAAAATGAATCATAATATAGGACTAGGATAATTCCCAAATTTATTACAAAATGATAAGTTATTAGTTAGGATGCCTAAATTATCAGCTATTAAAATTTAATTATTAGATGCCTTGAAATATCTCACATAACATTCTTTGACTAATAGTGCCAAATGGTAAATATATAAATTATATAGGATCGGATAATTATTACTTGGTATTACAACATAAAATGATATTAATTAAAGCTTTTTGATTAAAAATTTTATTAAAAGCAACTCTGATGAATACAAAGAATATCATATTAAAATTGAACGCAGATAACCTGGATTGTAAACTGTTTTAATACTTGCTAAAAATTTGTTTTAACTAAGATAATATAAAAAATGTTCTCATATTTTAAAAGACTATCGTTCTCTTTATCCAGATAATCAAAGTCTTATATTCTACTACTATTATTCTCTATGGATGAATGGACTTATAAGAAAAGAAGAATAAATTTACTAAAATTGTATTTATAATACTATATAGAGGGGACCAATAAACCAGCTCAACATTCTTAGATTCAAAATTTACAAAGAGACTTAAGTAAATTATATGCTTCCAATTCATTGCGTGGAATAAATCTTTATCTTTATGGATTAGTTTTAAAATAACAATAAAGATCAAAATAAGCAAGAAAAATATTAATATAATGTTTAAATGAATTCCCATATTTATGGTCAGCATGGATAGAATTATGTAAAATTATCTAATCCGAATAATTAGTATTTACTATATTATATAGACAACTATTACAAAATAACTTAATGATCATTGGCTAAAGAATTTTTATTTCAGCTCATTTTGTTTAGAAAAATACAGAAATGATATGAGTATTTAACTCAATTATGGTATTCTCTGTTTTTTCAAACACTCTAATTACATAATGAATCAAATAGCCCATTCATTTTACAATAATCAATGTACTTTCAATCTTAAATAGAATTTGATATTAGCTTAGAATGGTTCCAAAAGTTATTAGATATTGACCCATTTAGATTTTAAAACATGGATACTTATTCAAATATTTTATATATCAAATAAAATCAAGGATAGTTAGCCAACTTGGCTTTAAAAGAGTTTTATAATAATAAATACAACCCATAGACATGCTGTGTAATAGGAAACTACTATTCATTAATGGGCTAACATTTAAAAGCTATTGTATATTTTAGAAAAGCCTTGAAATTAGATAGAACTTGCTTAGCAGCTTGGACATTAATGGGTCATTAATATTTGTAAATGAAAAATATTCCTGGAGCCATTTAAGCATATAGAAATGCTGTTTAAATTGATTCTAAAGATTTCAGAGCTTGGTATGGTCTAGGACAAACTTATTAACTTCAAAATATGAATAATTATGCTTTGTATTATTATTCAAGAGCTGTCCTTTCAAGACCAAAAGATTCAAGAATGTGGAATGCTATGGGTTGTTGCTACTAAAAAATGGGAAAAGGAAATTAGGCTCAAAGATGCTATACAAGAGCATAAAACAGTAAAGATCGTTAAGGAATAGCTATACATCAAATGGGAAAATTATATAATTCTATGGGTCCTTAATATGAACAAAAAGCTGTTCATGCATTTTAATTAAATTTAAAACGAAAAGAATAGTAACAAGTGCATGATAAATAACTGGGATAATGCTTACTTTATTTAAGTAGGTATTACAAAAAAATTGGGCAAATTGAAAAAGCTATCGAGTTGGCTAGAAGATTAAGTGATCTACAGGGTATAGAAAAAGATGAAGCTAATAAGTTATTGCAATAATTAAATTTAGTATCATGATAATGATTATTGGTTAAATAAAATATATTTATAAAAATCATTTATATTTATGTATTAATTTACTCTTGTTATTTATCTACCTCGTTTACTTATTTTTTCTTTATTAAATTTGCTATTAATAAGAACTTTATTCAGAAAATAATGTTTTTATACTTTTAACAAATTATTTTTAAGAGCTTAGTTTACTTTTATAATATTTTTATGGCTTTTTTTAAAATTTGCCATTTCTATTATAATTTTTTTTGAAAGAATTAGCATCATAAAAATCATCTTTAACCTATTTTTAGAGATTTTTTTTATTCCATATTTTTTTATTTTTTAAGATAGATGATTTCTTAACAGAAAAGATAGAAAATTGACTTTCTTATGAATCTATATCAAGAAAATCTGTTTGATATTTGTCTTAATGTTTGATCTCAGATATATCAGACAACGAAAGATTTCTACATAATCCTATAGATGATTTTGACAAC
>Ga0169931_10015436_pt1 | contig 10222 bp, 8 predicted proteins | sample Kivu_15m_20L_FD_129675 | JGI IMG/M metagenome (GOLD analysis project Ga0169931, IMG submission 129675) | Freshwater microbial communities from Lake Kivu, Western Province, Rwanda to study Microbial Dark Matter (Phase II) - Kivu_15m_20L... | ecosystem: Environmental > Aquatic > Freshwater > Lake ... | reverse complement strand
ACTCTACTTTGCCCGAACGATGTCTTCGTAGGGGGTTCGTTGTAGTCTTGTGGGGAGGGATGCGTCAAGGAACCCACCCGGTTGAATCCTTTCCGCTCGCCACACGTCCCATTAACGAGGAGACCGCCATGCACCCGAATATCAAACCTTCCACCAAGACCAGCTGGTTCATGGGGATGATCGCCGCCTCGCTGCTCAGCGGCTGCGTGGTGCGATCGAGGCCGGTGCAATACACGGCGACCGTGCAGACCACGAATGATCCCTACGGTCAGGTTTATGTGAACAACCCGCCGCCGCCCATCGTGCAGGAGGTCATCACCGTGGCCCCGGGACCCGGGTACATCTGGGTCGCGGGCTACTGGGACTGGACCGGTTACGACTGGTACTGGACGAGCGGTTGCTGGGTCGTGAACTACCCGAACGCGGTTTATGTGCGCCCCTCGTACGTGATGGTGCAGGGCCGCTGGGTGTTTTACCGCGGCCATTTCAGGAGCAACGACGGGCGGCGCGACTACAACTACGGTCGCCCGGCTCCGGCCCAGCGCACGGTTTATGGTCAGCCCACGGGCGCGCGCCCTGCGGCCGGCTGGCAAGGCAATCCGACGCCGGCCCAGCCACAACCCGCTCCCGCGCGCGGTTCTTTCTACGGAAACGTAACCGGCCAGTCCCCCCCGCAGCCCCAACCCGCTCAGCCCGCGCCTCCGGCGCCGCCTGCTCAGGGTGGTTTCTTCCGCGGCTTTGGCCAGCAGCCACAGCCCAACCCGCCTGCGATGGCACAGCCGGCTCCGGCTCCGGCTCCGGCTCCGCCCGCACCGCCTGCTCCGCCTCCAAGCGGCGGCTTCTTCCGCGGCTTTGGCCAGCAGCCGCAGCCGCAACCGCAGCCGCAACCGATGCCCGCACGGGGCGGTTTCGCAGCACCGCAGCCCCCGGCACCACCTGAGCCACAGCCGATGCCTGCTCGCCGCGGTTTCGTGATGCCACAGCCGCAACCACAGCCACAGCCGATGCCCTCTTCGCAGGGTCGCCAGATGGGCTCGTCGTTTCAGCCGAACCCGATGCCCTCCACCGCACCTCGACAGGTACCTGCCCCCTCGGGCGTCACACGCTCCCGTGGTGACAGCTCCGCGATCTTCGGTGGCCGCACAAGCTCACCACAACCTGCCACGTCTCAGCCAGCGCCCTCCGGTCTCACCAAACGGCGACGCTAGCCGATCAAAACCGACCGACGGCCTGCAGGCCCGTGCTGCCGGTACCGAAGGTCGGTGACAGCACGATGAGTTCGCTTTGACCTGGGCGGTACTCGGGCGTCGCCAGCAACACCACCCCGGTCAGCGCCATCAGCCCGCCGATAAAAAGGCCGGTGTTGCCGATGAACTTCAGCCGCGAGGACTCGCCTTCCAGTCGATCTTTCTCAAAGGGATCAGAGACGCCGGCCTTGCGCATCTGCACCAGCTCGTCGAGCTTGTCCTGCGAAAGGCTGTCCGCATAGCGACCACCCACGACGCCCAGCGCGCCGGTGCCGAGCAGCAGCCAGCCCGGCACATCGGTGTACCAGGGCGCACGCACGAGCGGCTGTGACACAACACTCGGCACGGCAATGTCCACGGCGGGTGCCTTGGCAATTTCTTCGGGCCGTAGCACAGACGAGCCGTCATCTTGACCACTGACGAGGTAGTGACCGAGCGCCGAGGCACGGCTCACCTCCGGGCGCGCGAGGCCCTGTCGATTCTTGAAGCCAGAGCGAAGGTACACGCGTGCGTTCAGGTGCTCTTTGCCGCTCAGCTCACCAAGTGACACGAACACGACGGTGTCCGCCGAGAACTTCTCGGCGATGCGCCGGGCGTAAACTTGCTCAAGCTCGCGACGCGCATTGGATGAGCCGAAGCTCATCACCGTGCCGGTGGCGTCATTGATAAATTCCTTCTCGAATTGAACATCCAGCACAAACGAACGGCCCTCTCCGGCCAGACCCGCCACAGCGATCTTGCGCATCGAGACGCCGCCGCCTCTGTCCTTTGAGCAGAGCGCACGCGCGTGATACGTAACCCCCGGCGCAGCCATGACCGTCACCGGCGCCGGCCCGACGTCGGCACCATTGACCTCGACCATGCAGCCTTCGGGGCGGGTCAAGAACTGAATCGTCGCAAACGCCGTCGGAGCCGCCTGCCCGATCAAGGCGGACGCAACAACAGACAGACCTTCCTCCGTCGTCGGCCGGTGACCGGGAAACAGCAGCGCGACATGCTCCGCTACCGTCTTGGCCTTTTGTTGATCGCCGGACGCTATCACCGCCGAGATGAGATCCTCCACAATCCGTATTACAAGCGCGCGCCCAACCTGACCCATCGGGTGGGTGGCCATCGCGGCCTCGGCATCGGTGAGCAGGCGCTCGTAGGCCTCAATCGGTGAGCTGCCAGAACGCGCCTCGACACGCCGCTCTTCGAGTTTTTGCGCGACCTCGGCGTCGAAATCCTCCAGGACGACCACCGGGATCGGCTTGCCGCTGCGCGCGACATCGATCCGCAGGTTCATGTTCCCCGACATGCCATCGCCGATGGCGGCGAGCAATTCGTCGGACGGCTTTGGCCCGTTGCCAACCGTCACCGGGATCACCACCACCCGAGACGAGCGTTTCGCAACAAGCGGCGGAGCCGGTGGCGGCGCGGGCTCAGCGTTTGATGGCGGCGCGGGCTCGGACGCGGTTTCTCCGGCTTCCTGAGCCTGTGCTACCGATAAGCCTGTCACGCCGGCAAGCAGCCCCACAAGAGCGACGGTCGCTGTCTTAAATATGCGCATATGGATTTAGACCCCGAAGACGGTCCCGGAGGATACCACTGCAAACGCCGCCGCCCCCGTAAAACGAGCCGGGCGGATCCTTACAGAAAATTACAGGACGTACTGGCTCAGATCCTCGTCCTTCAGGACGTCTTTCAGGCGCTGGGTCACATAATCCCGGGTGATCGGGATGGTCTGCGAGCCGAGGGCCGGAGCCTCGAAGGAGAGCTCGTCGAGCAGGCGCTCAAGGACCGTGTGCAGACGACGGGCGCCGATGTTTTCCATGCGGGCGTTAATGAGCGCCGCGATGCGGGCCAGCTCGGCGATGGCCTCGGGTTGAAAGTCGATGGTCACGTTCTCGGTGGCCAACAGGGCGACGTATTGCCGGGTCAGGGCGTTCTCGGGCTCGGTCAGGATGCGCACAAAGTCCGCGTCGGAAAGCGACTCGAGCTCGACCCGAACCGGGAATCGGCCCTGCAGCTCTGGAATCAGATCCTTTGGCTTCGAGACGTGAAACGCGCCTGCAGCAATGAACAGGACGTGATCGGTCTTGATCGCGCCGTACTTGGTCGACACGGTCGAGCCCTCGATGATCGGCAACAGATCCCGCTGCACACCCTCGCGTGATACGTCAGGACCCCGACCGCTGCCCTCACGCCCGGCGACCTTGTCGATCTCGTCGATGAAGATGATGCCGGTCTGTTCGGCGCGTGTGATGGCTTCCTTGTTGATCCGCTCGGGATCGACAAGCTTGTTCGCCTCTTCCTCGGTCAGCAGATCCATCGCCTCGGGGATCGTCACCCGATGCTTCTTTGTCTTGCGGTTGCCTCCCGGGATCATGTCCTTGAGGTTCACCATCATGTCTTCCATGCCGCTGCCCGAGAAGATATCGGCCAGAGACTGCCCCGCCTCGGTGGTCTCGATGTCCACGCTGCGCCCGTTCAGCTTGCCCTCGCGCAAGAGTGCCCGCATGGTTTCCCGACTGGTGTTGTCGGTGGAGACGCCAGCCGCGGGCGGATTTTGTGCTTCGTTTACACCGCCCGAGAAGGCCGGACGCGCGCCGCGCGCAGGCGGCAACAGGATGTCGAGCAAGCGCTCCTCGGCGTTCTCGCGCGCGCGTGGCCGCACCCGGGCCCGCTCTTCCTCGCGCAACATGGCCACCGCGGTCTCGGCGAGATCTCGCACCATCGAATCCACGTCGCGGCCCACGTAACCAACCTCGGTGAACTTCGAGGCCTCGACCTTGACGAAGGGCGCGTTGGCGAGCTTCGCGAGTCTGCGGGCGATCTCCGTCTTGCCGACGCCGGTGGGCCCAATCAACATGATGTTCTTCGGCGAGATTTCGTCGCGCATGGGCGCTGGCACCTGCTGCCTTCGCCAGCGGTTGCGCAGGGCGCCCGCCACTGCGCGCTTGGCGGCGTGTTGGCCGACGATATAGCGATCAAGTTCCTCGACGATCGCACGCGGGGTCAGCGCCGCGATGTCGCGCGCCTTGAGGGTGCCACCGGAAAAACCGCTGCTGCTCATGAGCCAAGCTCCTCGAAGACCTGATTGCCATTGGTGTAGATGCAGATCTCGCCCGCGATCGAAAGCGATCGTTCTGCGATCGCCCGCGCATCCAGCGTCGTCGCATCCAGCAGCGCACGCGCCGCAGAGAGCGCGTAGTTGCCACCCGAGCCGATCGCCATCGCCGCGCTGTCGGGTTCAATCACGTCACCCGTGCCCGACAACAGCAACGTGGTGTTCAGATCAGCCACCAGCAACAACGCCTCAAGGCGACGCAACATGCGATCGGTGCGCCAGTCCTTGGCGAGCTCAACCGCCGCACGCATCAGGTTGCCGTTGTATTCCTTGAGCCGCGCGTCGAATTTTTCAAACAGCGTCAACCCGTCGGCCGCCGAGCCTGCAAAACCAGCGAGCACTTTCCCTTCACCGAGACGCCGCAGCTTGCGCGCGGTCCCCTTGACCACGGTTTGTCCCAGGGTGACCTGCCCATCGGCGCCCATCACCACGCGGCCGTCTCGTCGAACCACCAGCACCGTCGTCGAACGTATCCGGGTGGGTTCGCCATTGCTTTCTTTCATCGCGGTTTTTCTTTAGCACGCGGATGCGCACCATCGTAGACCCGCATGAGGTGGTCGATGTTGACCTGCGCATACCGCTGCGTCGTCGCGAGTTTCGAGTGACCGAGCAGCTCCTGAATCGAGCGCAGATCCGCGCCCTCTCCAAGCAGATGTGTGGCGAAGCTGTGGCGCAACGCGTGTGGTGACACCCGGGGCACGCCCGTCTGCACCTCGCGGTTGGCCAACATCCGGCGGGCAAGGCGCGGCCCAATCCTGCGTCCCCGGGGTGATAGAAAGAGCGCGTTCGCTTCCTCGACCGGTATCGGCTTTTTGCCCGGGCCTGCTTCCCGTCGCAGCTGCAGGTAGTTTTCCACCGCAAGGGCCGCGGGCTTGCCAAGCGGCACACGCCGATCCTTGCGGCCCTTGCCCTGTCGAACCGACACCATCGCGTGGCCGTTCTCGATGCGAATGTCCCCCACGTCCAGTGAACACAGCTCGGAGATACGCAGCCCGGCGCCGTAAAGCACCTCGAACATTGCCTGGTCGCGCGCGTGGGCAAGCGGCGACGCGTCGCCTGCGGAATGGTCCAGCAGCCGCGAGGTGTCTTCCTTGCCAAGAAAGCTCGGCAGGCGCTTGGCACGCTTGGGACCGCGCAGCCCTGACACCGGACTGGTCGGCAGGTGTTTTCGTCGCACCATCAGGCGAAAGAACACACGCAGCGAGGACAGCTTGCGGGCAATCGAGATGTTGTCGTTCGTGCCGTGCAAGGCCGACAGAAACGTACGACAAGAAAAGGTATCGAGCTGCGACAGCTTGATCTGCGGCAACACAGCCGCGAGCTGCTCTTCCCGCGATGGCAGGGGCTCGGGCTGCGTGCCGGTGACGTGAAAAAAGTACTCGGCGATGTCCCCGAGATAGGCCCTCAGGGTATGGGGCGACACGCGCTTCTCGGACAGCAGATGCTGCTCAAATTCGAGATACAGTTGGCGTCCGTCCACGCCGTGATATTAGCCCTGTCGGGGTTCGGTGGCGAATTTCCGAGATATCGCCGACGTCATTCTCAGGCCTCCACCGATGATGCATCCGGAGAGGTCCGCTCGGCTTGTAAATGCAGCAAGCCTGCCGCGAATCCCATCCAAACCGCGTGCATGACCACGCGCGGCAGCGCCACGGAGAGCTGCCACGAGAACGACAGCGGCGTGGTGACGAACACAACGACGGTGAAGGCGAAGGCCGCAAGGGTTGCGAGGAGGGGTGTCAGACCGAACCCGCCACGACGGGGATTGGTCGCCACAATGATCAAACACAGGACTGAAACGACAATGAACGGTGAATCTTCCCCCATCTCCACAAAACGTCGGAAGACTTCGTACACCCGCTGCCGCGCCACGCCGATCTCTGGCATGGCTGCGTCGGCGTAGATCTCCGGAAGGCCCAGCGTTCGGTACCAGACCACATGGCCCAGCGCAGGAAGCAGCACAAGCAAGGCCAAGCTCCGCTTTCGCAGGGCAGCGGCTCTGAACTGCGGCGCCATCGCGACCACAAGCAGCAACAAAGCAGCGCCCAGCACCAGGCCCTCTCGTTTGGTCAACGCAGCGGCGAGGATCGCCGCCAATCCCAGCGCTGTCGTGTCCGTGTTCGCAAAGCCCAGGATCGCCACCAACAGAAACCCTGTCACGATCATGTCCGGATAGCCGTCGTGCAGGGGGACAAGCGCCGCAAGAAAAAATGCGCCGGCAAAACCCAGCGCGACCGCCATGCCACGCTGGCGCGCGATGAGCCCTCCCATCGCCATCACCAACAACGTGAGCAGCGCTGCGATCCCCAGGCTTCCCTGGCGTTCATCGTAGGGACCGAACGCGGTGAACTGACTCAACCACGCAGGAAACAACAGCGGGTACGACGGATGCGTCGCGAGATACTCGCGATTGCCCGCATCACCAATTGAGAAAAAACCCTCGTGCGCAAGCTGATGGGCCCGGAACAACCAGATGCTTCGTCCGTCCCAACCCACAATCGGAAACCGCAAAAGCTGCCTGACGAAGAACAACAGCCCCGTCCCCGCGACAATCAAACCTGCGACACCACTTGCGTGATTGTGCTGCGTTTTATCGAGCAGCCTGCGCGGCCCCTGTTGTTGCAGCCAGCGTCCTGTCGCAAGCGCGAATAAAATGAGGCCGCTCGCGGTAACCACATTCTTGCCCACAGGCACCTGCAGCCAGGTTGAAAGCGTTGCGAGCGTCCCAACGATCCCCGCACCGAATACCCCGACCGCCCCGACCCAGAGCACGGGCGTCACATCCGAGGGCATCCAGGAGGGCACTGCCCTGCACAACAGCCACCAGGCCAGCCATCCCCACCCCAGCACCGCGACGAGCGCCAGGAGAAAGGAGCCCACCGACGCACGAAGCCGATGTGTTGCGTTTCGTTCGGCAAGAACAGAGCTCCGCTGCTGCGGGGCCGAGGTGACCTCAGCCTTGCCCACAAGCGTGAGAAACCCGCGGCCAGGATAGGGAACGAGCGACCCGTCCGGGTTGGGAACCACATCAAGAACATGCGGCGCCGACTCGATCACCCGACGCGGATAGATCCCCTCCGCGATGCGTTGCCGGGCAAAGGGATCCGCCTTCAAGGTGGGCGACAGTGATACCGGTGTCGTCTCACCGAGGCGCCGGGACAGCGCTTCCTGCAGGCGATTCACCTTCAGACCGGAGAAGCCCCAGTCGAGCCGCAGGGCCCCGTATGAGTCGGGAGCAGGCCCGAAACCCCGCGACACATAGTCCCAAAGGGGACGCCTCCCGCCGACGCCGACAAGCACGACGAGCGCGAGCAGCAGTGACGCGGTCGCTCCGGGTGCTGCGTTTGTGCGACGGCGAACGAAGGATGAAACCCTGTTCCACATGGGGCCGCGCCCAGCCTAGCGGACCAGTGAGAGGGGCGCCCCTCGTTCGATCAGACAAGACCCTCCGCCACCGGAGTTGCTGCGCCGAGATGCCGAACGCACAGTCCGCCGATCGGTCACGTTTCGCCTATACCACCCGAAGCGTCCAGACGTGCTGGAAGAAAATGTCGGCGTGTTCGATTACCTCGAATCGGGTGCGAAGTTGCTCCAACAATTTTCGTTCGTTGAATCCCAGGTGACCCCATTGCCAGCGCCTTTCCAGCGCATCGGTGTTGCCGACAATCGCGGCCGCCAGCTCACGGGTCGACAGCGGTTCACGAGGGTGATTGAAGGCCCTCAATCCCGCTCGGGTTACGAGAAATGGAACCCCCGTCATGACGGGAACCGAAATCACAATCGCGCCGCCACTCACAACACAGGCGGCAATGTCCTCCACCAGTCGAAGCTTCGACGGGTAGATGTCAGCGGGATCGCCTGCATGCTCGAGCGTCTCAAGGCAAAATGCAACGGCGAATTTACGCCCGGGGAATGACCCGCCAATCGGAGCATTCACAGAAGACTGCTCAACAACAACGTTGGTCAGTCCCTCAGCACGTACGACGTTTCGAGCTATCTGCACCATATCCGCCCGAATATCCACGGCGGCAACGTTCCCGAAGTTGCGAGATAAAGTCGGCAGAAAAATTCCGTCGGCACAACCAACGTCAAGCGCGTCTCCGGCAGGGGCAAACCGTGTGGCCATATCCAGCGCCACGTCGAAGTGAGCCCGCTTGATTCGGGATACGAACCCGGGCGAGAGGTAGTTGAATTTCGAATAAGAAACCTTCTCGACGGCGATCGATTCGGCATCCGCCAACCCGTTTGGTCCAGGCGGAACGAAATGATCCGGAGACATGACTGTCTTGATCAGGCGGGCGAGTGACGAAACCGGATTCAACATTGGGGCCAACTCCGCGGGAGCCTAGCTGACTCGGCCAAGAAACGCACCTCGTGCAAGGTGAGGAGCGGCCCCGTGCCATGCCGGTCGCGGCGGGAAGTGCCATGCATCGCCATCTCCAAATAGGCACCGATGCGGGCGAACCACCCGAGATCCTGTAGGCTTTGGTCGTGCCCCAGACTTCGTCCGTATCGGCCTCTGAGCGAAGCGAGAAGCTGGTCGTCGTGCAGGCGCATCACCACGTCTTGCCTGCCTGGGCGCAGTATCGTGCGAGCCTGCCCGGCGCACCCAGGCTCATCACCCTCGATCACCACACCGATACCAGCCGTCCCTTTCGCAACCTTTTGCAGGCAGAGCACGCGGCCGAAAAGCACGAGCAGCTGCGCACACAGTGGCTGACCGCGATCGACTTTCAGAAACCGGAGACCGTCACCGAGGCTGTCCGGCTGCTTGGCAACGACGAACACATCGTCACCGCCATCAAGGCCGACATCATCTCAAGCGCCTTCGTGGTGGCTCACAACGCCAGGGACACGGATCTGCCGACCTATCGTGAGCACAAGATCATGTGCCGCACCGTCAACATGAATCTCAATTCGTACGACGTGTCGCGGGCGGACTGCGACAAGGTCATCGATTCGCGCTTTCTGGACGAGGTGTGCAAGGGCTTCACGCACGCGCTCTCTGAAATCCACGAGGCGCCGCTCCCGGGTGGCCCCTACATCCTCGACATCGACCTCGACTACTTCAACACCTTCGCATCCGTGGCGCCGAAAGACGCCAGCGTGTTGCGCGAACTGGCCAGAGGTGCGGGGCTCGTGACGATCGCCACCGAGCCCGCGCACGTGCAGGCCTGCAGGCTCGACGAGGCGCTCACGGATGAGTTTCTCCTCGCGCGCCTGCTGACGCTGCTGGGGCTCAGTTAGAGACGAAGCAGGGGGTCTTCATGCTGGCATCGAGCTTGAAGGTACCAACGGCCGCGCCCGACACCACGCTCGCAGGCAAGGGCTGGGTGCAGTTGCCCTCGATCTTGGCCTCAAGGGTCTTGCCCTCGAACTTCGTGATCGTGACCTTGCCACCCGTGCAGTTCCAGCTCATGAGCTTGGTCAGATCGGTGGAGCAGTTCGAGCTCTCCTGGAAGCTGAGCACCACGGTGGAGGCCGGACCCTCGTAGACCTTGCCCGTCGTGGGTGCCGCATCCGCGATCACGATGGCCTTGATGGCAGAGCAGGGTTGGGTCGTGACGCCGCTTTGCAGCTGCAGCTGGAAGCTCTTGTTTCCTGCGGTGAATGCAGCCGTGCCACCGTAGGCACCCTCGTAGGATTTTTTGTTGATGGTCAGCCCATCGGTACCATCCTTCACTTCGTATTTGACCGTGATGTCCTGCACGCCGGGCGTACAGGCTGCAGAGGTGCCACCCATTCCACCCGCGCCACCCGCGCCACCGGTGCCAGGGGAGCCGCCGGTCGCTGCCGCGCCGCCCGTTCCAGCACCACCGGCGCCACCCGCGCCCGAATCCAACGAGGTGCCGCCATCAAGCGCGTT
>Ga0169931_10015435_pt1 | contig 10222 bp, 13 predicted proteins | sample Kivu_15m_20L_FD_129675 | JGI IMG/M metagenome (GOLD analysis project Ga0169931, IMG submission 129675) | Freshwater microbial communities from Lake Kivu, Western Province, Rwanda to study Microbial Dark Matter (Phase II) - Kivu_15m_20L... | ecosystem: Environmental > Aquatic > Freshwater > Lake... | reverse complement strand
GAATCGTATGGTTTCCAGTTATCGAAGCTTAAGTGGAGCTTCACAAAATGTCCATCGGGATTTATTATTTCAAATTTCGGGGTAAAAGAAAATGAGATTTCCCTCCATCCTTCGCATATCCAGCAGTTGTTCTTTGCTCTTATTTTTTTTACATTTTCGATGTTTGATGTAATCAAGCTATTTTCCTTCCCTATTTTATAGTAAATTTGTGAATCTGCGCATTGACTCTTTTGTGCAAACACTCTCTTTTTAGGTAATAAGAATCCTAATTCATCAATTCCCATTTCATTACCATCTACATGAATTCCCAGAATAGTATGATTATATTTAACTTCCTGAGCTAAATGAAAACAGTCCTCGTAGTTTAAATTATTGTGTGAAATGTCTAAATGGACTAGTCCTATTGTAGGATCTCTAAAATACTCCCCAAGTTCTTTAGCAAAAGGGGTGAGTGAGATTTGTTGCTTGATATTTAAATTAGTTATTCTCATTGTCTTTTTTCTTTTCATTTTTTCAGATTTGTTTATTGCATCTTCTTTTTTATTAATTGAAATTATCTTTGCTGTTTTTCTAAATTCTTCAATCTCGAAATTACTAAAATTTTTATTCGTTTTGTAAGCGCATTTCAAAACATCGTCTTCGTTTACTTCTTGAGTAAGTTTATTCCCTATACAATTCCAACTGATGTCGAATATTTTTAAAGAAGGATGGCGCTTAATGTTATTTACAATTATACTAGCTCCGTTATTTTTAAAATGATTCCAGCATAGAATGAAAATCTTCAAAGAATGACAAGATCTTACAAAAGTTCCTAAATCCTTAGCGATGTCATCATTTAATGAATTTTTCCCTAAATTCAATAGACTCAGATTGTAATTAAGATGATTGGAAATTTTTTCACATAATTTCCTAATAGGCTCATTTCCGAGATGATTACCCTCTAGGTTTAGTTCTTGCAAATCGCAATCATCCTCTCTGAGATACTCAATTATTTTGTCAATGCTAGGTGCTCCTAATTTATTGTAGGACAAATCGAGTATTTTCAATTTATTCATTAAATAAGGGTTTTGCTTAATTGAATTGATTAAAGGAAAGACTCCTTTATGAGTCAATCTATTAGCAGACAAATCGATTTCTTTGATATGATTAACATACCTCACTCCTTTACTTAAGGCATTTAAATATTCATCGCCTGTTCTTTGACCCTTGAGTTTAATCGAGTTGGATGCTCCCTTCCTTTTAATCAAACCAAGAGGATTAGGCACCACACTATTTTCTTTACAAGCTTTAATAAATTCGAAGGAAGGAGTATTATTTTTTATGTAGCCTTTTCTTGTGATTTCTGCAAACTTGTTGAATTTCTCAAAAAATTCTTTTCTCGAGTCTTTGTTGGCATACCTTGTTTTATTCATAGCTTGATTATAATGCTCGTACTCAACTCTGTTTTTTAAAATAAAATCTTTCAGCATTTCGTCTATTTCATCACTCTTGATCATTTCTATCATCATCCTTTCATTTTCTAAACCTGCACCTTTTGAATTATTGATTTTGCTACTAAAATTGTATAAATTTTCATCATAATCCCTGAGAAGATTTTCTAAATTCAGGGAAGAAAATTCATTCGAACTTGTGTGATTCATGAAATAGCTGAATCTATTCATGGAAGATTGGCGCTTCAAGGGCTTGATCAATTTAGGCAAATCCGTTTCGTTTTTAGTAATCGATTCCATTTATTATTTAAATTCTTTTAAAATTAAATAAAAATTTACAATGGAAATTTCTGATATGGAAGATAAATCGATTCATTTCGTTTTAGACATGGAACTTAACAAACTGCCACTTGACCACGCATTTAGAGCATATTTTATAGGACTATTCTTCACTGCAAGCTGGTGTCCTCCTTGCGAATCATTTGCTTACCAATTATATGAAGTGTATCAGGAAGCGAATGCTAAAGAAAAAATTTTCGAGGTGATTCAGATTTCTAATGAAAAAACAGAAAAGGATATGGACCACGAAATACTCGCACATAAAAGGAATTGGTATTATGTTCCTCATAACGACATTTTGATGTATGATCTAATTGATGAATTCGATGTCAAGTTTCTTCCTGTTTTGATTGTGATAAATAAAGACAGAGTCGTTCTCTCCAAATCTGGGAGACAGGATATAAAAGAATTGGGGAAAAAAGCATATGAGAAATGGTACAATTCATATAGACTGGAGAAGAATAAGGATAAGGAAATCCTTGATAATTTAGATGTATAAAATCGAATCGTTTGTTGTGGGAATAAATATAAAGATTTAAATTTTTATTTGCTTTTTATTAGATTTAAATTTATGCATTATTGCCTTACAAATTTTATTTGAATACTTAAATTTATAAAGTTAAATCTATTACTCTCTCTCTTAATTTTTAACATATTTAACAATAAAATAATCATCAGTTATATAATTTAATTTTTATTTATCAAATCATCCACAGCTGGTATGTAAACAAAATTAAACAAAAGAAGAAAAATTAAAGCAACAATTTTTATAAAATTTCTTAACAAAATGTTTTTATTTGTGAAGATAACTTTTCCATTTTCATCTAAAACTATAGCTATATTTCTGTACCCGTATAGTTTATGAATCTCCCCTAATCTTAAAACATCAATCATCAAAAACTCAGAAGATTCTTTAAGAAGAGGATTATCAATAAAAAATGTTTCGATGTCTTTTTTACTAGTATGCCCAATCATAACAAAATTATGAGTGTTATATTTCTTCATCATTTTTGATAAAAAGTCAGTCAATTGAAATTTAAAATTTTCATTTAAAAAACTTTGGTGAAAAGGATAATAAAAGATGATCTTTTTTTCTTTTTTATTCAATATTTCAGAGTCATTTAACAGCATAGAGTGTATTTTCAAATTTCTAAGTTGCATTGTGTTATTTTCATCATACTTAGCAGAAACAACTTGCAATTTTGGAAAATTTAGAACTTTGTTAGTTTTAATTTTGAATTTAACAAAATTATTAAATATTTTCATTTTTTTATAATTTCAAATTATTCGAAACAAATTTATTTGATTTTAATTCTATTAATTCACTTAAGTTTAAAATGGAAAAAAAATCGATAAAGATAAAGAGAAGCCAAAAGATAAAATTAGAGGATAAAAGCATCATCTGTTCAAAGGATAGAGAAATAGTAATAGATAAAAAGGAATGTAAACATAATTTCATTTTATAGATAATGCTATTGGATAGTAAACAAAAACAAAACTTTCAAAGTGTCAGAAGACAGACATAAAAATATTTACAGATTAGAAATCAAAGGAATTTTAATAAAACATAATAACAAATATTATAAATCTATCCTCTTGACAAGTACCTCAACAGTTCCTGATGAATTCAATATTTTAGTTGATAAAAAACAAATAATGCCTCCTACAAACGAATTAAGATTCGAAACTGAGCCTAAGAATAAATTCTTGTCTACTAAGAGACCAAGAAAGGATGATGATACAAAAGAAATAAACCCTGAAAGGAAAGGGGTAACAGGGCAGAATTTATGGAAGAGAAAACCCAAAGTTGAACAGGCCAGGGATATGGATAATTCTAATTATTCTTTACTTGTTTCATGTAATGAGAATGAGATCATTATAAGTAAATCAGTTTTTCAAAATAAGAAGTTTTCCCAAGAAAATTTAAATAAAGAATACATGAATGCTGATTTTAAGGGATTAGACATAATAGAAATTGATAAAAAGATTTTAAAGAATGATCCTAGGCTGAATATTAATCTTAGAAATCTCAAATTTATGCAAAAATCAACGAAAACTGCTATAAAAATTCAATCAGCCTTAGATAAAAATTTTCCCCAGGTTTCGCAGTTTTCGAATTTCGCAAATAAATCAAATAATTCCAAAATTTCACAAAATATACGCATCTCTCCCGTTATATCACCTATTTCCAAATATAGTTTTAATAATTCGCATAAGAGCAATTTTTTAAATAAAAATAAAATAAAATTTAATTCAACTCAGCACATGAACGTCGATTTCGAAAAAAATTTAACTGAGAATTTTACTGAATTTTGTGACTTGAATTCCTCTAATTTAAGAATTACCGAGTCTTTTCCCATTCAAAGCATAAACCTGGTGGACGAAGAGGAAGAGCGAGACACTTTGAACATAATCGAACAACGTAAGTCGACAATTTTGTCCTATTCGAATTCAAATAATCACAATTTATCTAAGGATGAAGAATTCGTTGTCAAGTATGATTACAAAAGTTCGAAGGGAAACATGACTTCGATATTCTTATATGAAAATGATTTTCATACGTTGGATGACACAGAATATTTAAATGATAATATCATCCTTTTTTATTTGAAGTAAGAATATTCATTGATTCTTATGTAATTTAGATTTATAGAAAATGATATGGTGAGTAAAGAACTACAAGGAAGGTTTGTAATATTCGACACCCTGTTCTATGTTAGATTAGAAAAAGAAGAAGACGGAAGTTTGTTTAGCATGTTAAAGAATTATGATTCAGTGAAAAATGTAAGAAAATAATATTAAACATATTTCTACAGTGGACTAAAAAGATGAGAATTTTTGACTCTGATTATTTGATCCTACCGATAAATGAGAATAATGAACATTGGAGTTTGATTATAATAACCTACCCTGGGAGAATGAAGAATATCTTTGATGGTGATGCTGAAACGAAAAATATAATAGAAGTTCAAGAAAATCAGCAAGGGTTGGTAAAATTTACTATCTTAATTTCAAATCTCGTAGTACCCAACAATAATTTATCTTGATTCTTTCTATGAAAACAACAAGAAGTGTGTGAATATCATGAAAAAGTATTTATTTTACGAGTATGCGACTAAAATAAAAAATGTGAAAATCAATCCATGCTTAGATGAATTCATAGCCTCCAATCATCATAAAGTTACCACCTACGTTCCTTATGTAATTTTCTAAATAATATTTTTATTAGGTACCTAAACAAAACAATACATATGACTGCGGAATATATCTTCTTGCATATTCAGAGCTTTTTCTTTACGAACCTGAATTTCTCTTAAACAAACTAAAAGAGCAGGCTAACAATATGGAGGAATGGTTTAATGATAATTTTATCAAAAACAAAAGAAAAGTTCTTCAACAGCTTCTAATTAACATGTATCATAACCAGAAAAATAGAGAGAATTCTGTTTCTAAGAATGAGATTGTAAATCAATTTAAGCTTGATCGAGAAAATTTATTACAAATCAGCTATAGACAACAATCCAAGAAAGAAATTGATTTATTAGATTCTTATAATCTTTTAGAATTTTCTTGTTTTTCTAAATTTTCCGTTCCTAGTAATAAGAATAATCATGTATTAAACACTGGAGATAATGATTGTTAAGGTAATGTGTGAAATTCAGAAACTTTTTAAATGTGAGTGTTAATATATTTTATTAATATGTGTATGCCCAATCAATCTTCGTAGTAATAAATTAATTAAATATTTTATTTTTAATAATATAAAATTTTGTTTCCATGAGCTATTTTATTAGTATATTGATTTATTCACATATTTAATTTTTAATTTATCCATTCGAAATAATATCCTTCTAAAATGTCTATTATCTATCCTATAAAAAATTTCGACAGTAATAATAAACGGCGTAAGTAAGAACGATAAATATTATCATAAAAATATTCAAATACTCGATTCTCTTTTTTTTAGCGCCTTTGTATTTTTTTCTCGTGAGATATTTTAGATAGTTATCCTTCTGCTTATATAGTGTATCTAATTTATCTTTATTTTTGGAAAATTCAACAAGGTTTACCATATATTCTAAATCTTTGTCCATTTGTCTAAGTTGCGATTGCTGAATTTGAGTTTTTTCCGAATGATTAGGTGTTGTTGTGTGTTGGAGATCTGATTTTTGATTTACATCATTCTTTTTGTTTATTAAACTTGCCAAGACAGATCTCAAATATTCTCTTCGATCTTCTCTATTTAACATTAACTCATTTCCTTTGTTATCAAATAACTCTTTGGCTATTTCCTCATTAGATTTCGATTTGTGAAATTTCATCGATCTAATTACATCAGTGAAATCATATTCATCCATGAAAATTTCTTCTATTATATTGTTAGAGGATGATTTTTTGTCCGATAGTTGATTTACTTGTGCATTTTCAACAGATAAATTAGTATTTTTATATTTTATTGATTCACTATTGAAATATTTGTCATCATCATTTTTTATGGTTGTTGTTCTCTCTTGTTTATCTTGTTTAGTGTTTATTAATACTTTATGAGCATTAGTAGATTTATCTCCATTTATTGTATCTTCCTGTTCAAATTGAGCTTGTCTCAGTTTTTTAAAATACTCGCTAAAGTTTCCTGGATGATTAACGTCACTGTGGTATCTACGAAGTGTTATATCGCCAGATGTATTCAAATTATTCTCTTCGATGGGCTGTTTGTTAAGATTTAAATCATATTTGTTCTGATTTACTGAATTAATACTATCCTTTGACTTCATAATAGGTTTTAAATCAATCTCTTGACTGTGAGCTCTCATATTTTCCAAATTTTTCTCATGGTCTTCTTCGTTTTCGTCTTCGTTTATATCTTCAAATATAACACCTTCAATTATATTTGAAATATGCGACTTCTTGTCGAGCTCCAATTTTTTTAGTTTAGGAGTTTTTTCTTTTTTTGTGGATGTTCTACTGTCAATTATAGGAGAATCTAATCCTCTATTAACTGGACTGGAAATGTCAGACATTCCAGACATATCATCTTTTTCTTCTTTCTCACTTGCATTTGCAGCAATCTCAATTTCTTTGTCTGTATTGGGGGTTTTTTCAGATTTTACTTTTATCTCAGAAAGAAGGTTTATTATCGGGCCGCAATGATCACACTTCCATTTTTTTGAAGATTGTACGTATTTCTTTCTTACTTCGGTTGGATAGTCGATAGCTCCGATAGAATCATGGTTTTCCTTTACTGGGAAAAATGAAATAATTGCATTCAACATTGTACTTATAGTCCATGCTGCCTGCCACTCTTCTTTATGATATTTTGTGAAAGACAAACAAACATCCATATTTGTATCAAATCTACCATTAGGCTAATTATTTTAAGAGTTTCTTTATGATATATTAATACTGTCAAAAACATGATACTAGGCGGTTTAAGAGGATAGGAAGTGGGGAGTTTTATTACTCCATGATAGATTCCTCCTTCAAATTCTGTGTCCTCTGGTCCTCGAATTGTAAAATGCCAAGTAAACAAATCATCCTAAATTATTAAGCGCATATTTTACTTTTAAAGGATTAGCTGTGAAACTTTCGTTAGGATTATTTTTTATCAGTTCATATTCCTTTCTAATTCTAGTAAGAGCAGTGGTATTCATTTTCAAATAAGTAATAAATTTTATTTTATGAGATTAAAATTAATTTTTATAAACCCATCTACTGAAGAAAATTTCTTTAAGTATGTATTAATATTTCGTCAAGCCTTATTCAATTTATAAAAATCTTTAAAATTAACCAATTATAAACACTTTTCATATTATAATAAAAATTATCCATAAAAAATAAGAAATAATTCCCCTAAACAAAATCTATTAAATCATTTCGGCATAATCCAAGATAAAATAATCAACAATAAAACAACAGCAATTACAATATAAACTAATTTATTGAGCCATCCTCCAGTTGCTTTATTCGCATCATTCGCTTCTCTCATGTCAGATACAGCGCTTACTATATTATCTTTTGTTTCTAAAGTCTGGCTCTCTATCGAATTAATAACTTCCCCTTGTTTCGTAACCATTTTGGCTTGTTCTTGAGAATAATCATTTAATTGTGACATTACTCTAAATAAGTTATAAGCTCTTCTTACTTATTAATTAAATTGACTGTTTTTTCTCTTGTCTCTACTTCTGAGTAAAGATAATCCTTGCCATTCATAAAAACGACTGTCTGTTCTATTTTCTTGTCATTAGGGTTTTTTTCCGGAGAAGTAGAAAATCTGAATGAGTTTCTAGCACTTTCTATAAGAGCGATATCTTGTCTTTTAATTTTATTCACTATGTCATCAAATCTCTCTCTGTAATTGTTACATTCTTCTTCCAGCTGCTTTGCCCTTTTTACATTTTCTATTTTAACATTCCTATGGTTGTATTTATGTTCTGAATAGTCTTTTATAAGTGAATAAGTTTCTTTAAATATTACACCAGTTGACAAGATGTTTTTATCACTGCATATTAATTAGCTCTATTCTTACGCTTTATCCATCAAATTCTTATTTTCCTTTTTTGATCCTATTTTGAATAGATATTCCTGTAATTCTTTTATGTTATCTTGGATTAATCTTAGATTGTCTGTAATTTTTGTCTTTGCACGTTCGAAATCTCCCTTATATAAAGCGTTCATCAAGGAATTTCTACTATCGTCGAAATCGTTCATTTATTAAATATAAAATTGTAAATTTAATTTTCATAATCATAATTTATTAAATAAAAATTTAATTATTTAATCATTTAATGATTACAGAATCAAGCAAGCAATCTGTCCCTAAAGCTGAGAACAGAATGGTTATCCCCCTTGTAGACAAGACTGCTAAAAACACAAGAAACATGCCAGCAATGATATTTATTGAAAACGTCGATGATTATTTAGATAGATATAACTATGAATTATTGATGGAAGAAATAAACGTCTATTATAGGTAAGAGTAAAAATAAAATTTTTTCATCATCAATCACCCTATATTTATAGTAAGTTCAAATACATGGAAGCACAAATTGTTAAACACACTGAAGTAGTCAAGAATAAAATCCCCGATATTGAAAAGGCAATTGAGGCTGTTGAATACATCGAAAAAAGGAAAAGTGATGAAAATTCAGAAGAAATGAAAATTGATTTTATGGTAAGCAATAATCTATGGGCTAAGGCTAATGTCCCTACTACCTCAACTGTTGCTTTATGGTTAGGTGCTGACATAATGTGCGAATTTACCCTCGATGAAGCAAAATCTCTTTTACGAAAAAATCTTGATAATGCCAATACCACATTGAAAAATAATGAATCTGATCTAGATTTTATCAAAGACCAAATTACTGTCTGTGAAGTTAATATAGCCAGAGTTTATAATGAAAACGTTAAGAAACAAAAAGTCAAGAAATAAATAAAATTTTAAATTTAAAATTATTTAAGAATACAAATAAATTTTAAAATAAAAAAGAATACAAAATACAGAATAATATTATAAATACAAAAAATTTAGGAAAATTTATTTTTAATTTAAATAAGTTTCCCAATAAAGAATATAAAAAATTTTGATCAGATTTTATCAAAAGAAAATAATTTATCATCGATTTTCTGCAAATAACAAATTTAATATATGCACGAAAAGATTACAGAAATTTTAAAATTTGTGAAAGAAAATTTTTAATCTAAGAATTTTAAAAATAGAATTATATACATGTTGCTTTTTAAAATAAATGTTATATACATTATATAAAAAAAAAGTTTAGTTAACCATTCTCATTACTATTAAACGTGGAAATTTTTTAAAGAACCTTTACCCATATATTGCAAATGGTCATACCATTCATGCTGCTTGCAGTAACTTTTGTGTATTCCTTTAAGCCAGTTATCGAGTGACTTGAAATGAAATTTAATATCGTAATAGTTTTCGGAAGTAAATTTATAAGTATCAAATATTTGAACTACACCTTTCTTTTCTCTTGCAGCAATCGTTCTCTCAGATTTTTCTATAGGTTGGGTAGCTGGAGTATTTTTATCTAAATTATAGTCACCCAAATAAATTTCTACATGCACCATGTTATGAGGCTGGTCTTTCCATCCCTTATCCTTGTAATGAGTAGCTTCATAAAATATAAGATCTCCTGGTTGTAAATCCTCAAAATTAATTGAATTTGGTAATATATCAAATTGATAGGCTTGATTCCATCTTCCTAAACGAAATCCAAATTCATATGAAAGATCGTTAACACATTGTCTAACTAAAGCACAACAATCTAAAAATAAAGGAGAATTGTATAACGGTTCATCCTCGTTGAAATATTTCTTATTATAGGGTACTCCTTGATAGGATAATGCTCTTTCTATAAATTTATTACGGAGTTGCTTCATTCTTAATGGATTAGCTTTAGAAAAGGCAGTTCTAGGACGTAATTGCAGCTTCT
>Ga0169931_10015434_pt1 | contig 10222 bp, 6 predicted proteins | sample Kivu_15m_20L_FD_129675 | JGI IMG/M metagenome (GOLD analysis project Ga0169931, IMG submission 129675) | Freshwater microbial communities from Lake Kivu, Western Province, Rwanda to study Microbial Dark Matter (Phase II) - Kivu_15m_20L... | ecosystem: Environmental > Aquatic > Freshwater > Lake ... | reverse complement strand
CTTATTTTTTATTTGTCGTGGATCCTTGCATGTACATAAATGTACATACATACACTACATAGTTCTTGTGCAGGTACGAATCATTCCATACATACATACAAGAGAATTCATCTTCTATGCTCATCAACATCAAAGCAGCCACCAACCAGTTATATTTTACTGCATCCAAATATCTGCTAGATCAGCAGCAATACATCATTCCTTGGGAGCCAATATAAATCTTCACCATGAATCAATCGAGCAACTCACGCATTGGTACTAGAGCCATAAATAAGAGGCTTGCTTTCGAAACTGATCCGATGATGAATAGTGCTCCGAGGAAATCTCGTACGCGCCGAAATCAAGCAACAAAAAGTTCTGAAGTAAATGATTCCATTTCTGCTCAAGTATCCAATAAGATGAACTTTAATCAACTCAAAGTGGACCTCCGTCTGATTATATATGAGTTATCTGAATGTACATCCAAGTATCCTGATACAGCGCCATTTCCGACATGGACAGCTATTGAATCAAGTATGTTCTTGATAGCATCATACTTGGGAGACCTTGTAGCCTTACAGGCCATGAAGACCTATCAACGTATAGCCGTATTCACAGATGATACGATTGTTGTGGATGAAGCTCATGACAAGGCCATGTCCTACTTAACTTTTGCAGCTCGTTGTCGATGTTTCGGAAGTGAATTTACAACCAATCTTGCAAGTGGAGGACATTTGAAATGCTTGATATGGGCACATCAACAGGGATGTCTTATTGAAAAGGATAACGCCATCGAGGGCGCAGCAAGTGGGGGACATATCCACGTAATTCGTTGGCTACGCTCTCCAGTCGTTGGCTGTGATTGGACTCCCAAGCTATGCTCCATTGCTGCCATGAATGGTCATCTAACCTTGTTAAAATGGCTTAAGCAGGAACATTGTCCCTGGAGTGAGAATATGTTCTCTGCGGCTGCACGAAAAGGTCATGTCCAAGTGTTGGACTGGCTCCAACAGGAGGCATTGGATATCGATGATGAACTTTGTTCTACGGCTGCAGAACATGATCAAATACACGTTTTACAATGGATGAGTGATCGAGGGATACCCATGGAGTATGTGTTTAAATATGCCGTTAGAGCTGGATGTACTCAGACCATCCTTTGGTTACTGAATCGCGGTTATTCATGGGATCCCGATAGTTTTGTCGTGGCTATAGAGAAAGGTAATCTTGAATTACTACGATGGTTAAAGAGACGCGGATGCCCCTGGGACGGAGACACCTTTGTTCAAGCTGCGCTCACTGGACGTTTGGAAATTTTGAAGTGGCTACGTCGAAATTCCTGCCCATGGGATTCTAGAACGTTTGCTGCCGCAGCTCGATGTAATGATATGTCTATTATACGATGGTTACATCGTGTCAAATGCCCATGTGATGAGAGGGCGATGCAGGCCGCAGCAGCGACTGGAGATCTATCTACACTCATGTTTCTGTATCGGATGAAATATCCTTGGGACCATCGAACAGGGATTTCAGCCGCAGAGCATTGTAGCATGTATACCCTGATGTGGCTTCGTGATGTTGGGTGTCCATGGGACGATGTACGATGTAAAGAGGCCGCAAAGCGGAACCCGAATACACAAGCTCGTGAGTGGATACAAATGGATGGCTATACATACTTTGTAGGAGAACATGCGTGAACATGCTTCTCATATTTCCCTATTAGTAGTTATGCTATAAAAAAATTGAAAATTTGACAAAAATATAATCTCAAGTTCTCCCTAACCCTATCAGAGGATTTCGGATTTCCTAACCCTATACGTGTCACTGCATCCATCATGCCATCCTTTAATCCTTCATGGACCGTATTTCTTTCTTCAAAATAAGCACGGCGCGGTCAGACCATGTTTCCCGATTCAAGTCGGTTTACCTTTCTTTACAACAGTCACTGTGGGGTTTTAAAGATCACAACTCTTGTAATTGCATTTGTATTGACATGATGGATTAGGTGAAAATACGCGTTGGATAAATGAAATCCTTTCCGTAGGATAACATCATTCTAACATTTATCATCTGTCATTTGTTCCCTTGGTCGCGCATTTTTAAAAAGTACGAAGTCTTCCTCTGCTGTTATGAACACACTTATATACGTGGACGTCTGTACACACTTTGTAGTACTGTACACATTAGCCATTAGCCTACTGTACATACAGTAGGTACTGTTGTTGGGTTGACTGACTCACATTCTCTGTGTAGGTAAACCGACCTACAACCTACTGTACAACCCACAGCCCACAGCTACAGTATCCTGATCTTATACTCAGAAATCGCCGTACCTAAAATCTTCGCTCGTACGTACTCAGCAAAACGATACATTGAATCCTCACCTCCTTTCCTCTAGAGCTAGTGTCACCCATTCATTTCAAGCACTTGTGGTAAAGGGTACCGGTCCAACGAACAATAAGACCCATCATTTGTATTTCAACCAACCGCAGTAAATTACATCATGATTGCTAGATTTACGAGTGCTCTAGCACTTGCTTTAGCCTTGGCGCCTGCATCATCGTTCGCGCCTATAGCATCAACACCATCCTTCGTTCGGACATCACAATGTTCATCGGTACGTAGAAAATCGATCAAGTGCGTGGCTATACCATATTTTATACCATCTAACTTTCACATTGAATCCATCTTAATGGTATAGGCATTGAAAATGGCAGAGGCTATTGAAATCAAGCTCGATGATATTAACTTAGAAGAGGCCTCCTCGTCAAAGCACCGTACCATCTCAATGGACAAGTATCGTAATATCGGTATCATGGCTCATATTGATGTACGTGTCTCATATCCCTCATCATCACTTTTTTCAAGCGATGATAGTATATACTTTCCTCATCACCTTGATTCATTTCTGATACATTTTTTCGCCCTCATTGCGTCTAGGCTGGAAAAACAACCACCACGGAACGTATTCTTTATTACACTGGCAAGTCCTACAAAATTGGTGAGGTGCATGAAGGAACAGCCACCATGGATTGGATGGTTCAAGAACAAGAACGTGGTATTACTATTACAGCGGCTGCAACAACTTGCGCATGGAAAGATCATCGTGTCAACATCATTGATACACCCGGTCACGTGGACTTTACTATTGAGGTCGAACGATCTCTTCGTGTCCTCGATGGGGCTGTAGCCGTTTTTGATGGTGTAGCAGGAGTGGAACCTCAATCAGAAACTGTATGGCGTCAAGCCAATAAGTATAAAGTCCCGCGTATGTGCTTCTTAAACAAGATGGACCGCACTGGTGCTGACTTTTACTTTTGTGTAAAGACGATTATTGAATTACTTGGTGCTAAACCCGCCGTTATTCAATTACCCATCGGTACTGAATCTGAATTTTTAGGTGTCGTTGATCTTCTGACCATGGAAGCTGTGGTCTGGCAGGGTGATGAGCTTGGCGCGAAGTTTGAACGCATCCCCCTGGATACGTGCAATATTCCTTTAGTGGATGATGCTCTCAAAGCCCGGGCTCAAGAATGGCGTGATAAATTGATTGAAACCATTGTAGAGATTGACGAGGAAGCGTTGATGAAGTACCTTGAAGGAGAGATGCCTGATATCCCTACCATGAAAAAACTCATAAGAAAGGGAACTCTTGAATTGAAGTTCTTCCCAGTCGTGACTGGTACTGCCTTTAAGAATAAGGGCGTGCAACTTCTCCTTGATGCTGTCATAGACTATCTTCCATCTCCTCTTGAGGTCGAACAAATTAAAGGTGTTGATTTAGATGGTGAACCCGCGAAACGTATATCTTCAGACAAGGAGCCTTTCTCGGCACTTGCTTTTAAAATCATGACAGATCCTTTTGTTGGAACGCTGACCTTTGCGCGAGTATACTCTGGTGTTTTGGAAGCTGGAAACTCCGTTTACAATTCTGTAAAGCAAAAATCTGAGCGTATTGGGCGCATGGTGCAAATGCATGCCAACGAACGAAGTGAAATTAAAGCCGCTGTTGCTGGTGATATCGTCGCACTTGTTGGTCTTAAGGATACGATTACTGGAGAAACCCTTTGTGATAAAGATAAACCTGTCATTCTTGAGAGAATGGAATTCCCTGCTCCCGTCATTAAGGTTGCAGTAGAGCCCAAGACGAAGAATGATAATGAAAAGATGGGTATGGCCCTAATGAAGTTGGCCCAAGAGGATCCTTCCTTCCGCTTCTCCCGTGACGAAGAAACAAGTCAGACCGTCATCGAGGGTATGGGAGAACTCCATCTTGAAATCATTGTTGATCGTATGAAACGAGAATTCGGTGTTGAATGCAATGTAGGAGCACCCTCCGTGTCTTACCGTGAAGCTATTACCCAGAAGGCTGAAATCGACTATACGCATAAGAAGCAATCTGGTGGTTCTGGTCAATATGCCCGCATCAAAGTTATCTTCGAGCCAAAAGAATTCTCGGAAGAAGATGGTGCCATGGACTTTGAATTCATCAATGAAATTAAGGGTGGTTCCGTTCCGAAAGAATTTATCCCAGGCGTACAGAAGGGGATTGAATCGGTTCTTGGTAGTGGAGTTGTAGCTGGATATCCCGTACTAGGAATGAAGGCGAAGCTTGTAGATGGTGCGTATCATGAGGTTGATTCATCTACGATGGCATTTGAAATTGCAGGTCGTGCCGCAACAAGAGAGGGACTGCGTAAGGCAAAAGCTCGTCTTATGGAACCCCTGATGAAGGTCGATGTTACAACACCCGAAGAATACATGGGAGATATATTGGGTGATATTAATTCTCGTCGTGGTCTTGTGGGTGAACTCGGTGAACGGGGAAACGTAAAAACTATTTCTGCAGTTGTCCCGCTTGCCAATATGTTTCAATATGTCTCTACGTTGCGATCTATGTCCAAGGGGCGAGCCAACTATTCTATGAAACTTGCCAACTATGACTTCGTCCCTCCAAATATTGAAGAGGAGTTGAAGAAGGGCTTTACTGTGAAAGATGACTAACCTTTATTTTTTGTAATTCAGTCTCTTAATATAAATGGAATATTAGTATCTTAAATTTATCGCTTACGATATAACGGGAAAGACTAAATATTAAATATGTACGAATAGCCGCGCATTTTATGATATGTTGACATCGAGATCGTGATGAATCACTTTATCATTTTCTCAGAGCTTTTGCCTATTGATGAAACGAAGGCTCTTGGGAGTCGACTTTCTTTTGAGCGAAGGATAAAATCAATTATTTGGCCCGCATTGAAACGAAATCCATTCGTCGATTTATTTATCAAGCACAGTAACAAACAAATCTGATGATTACTTTATTCGGGTTGATAGATGATCGATTTGCGTACCAAGTGAAATTTTGTGTTATTAGGAGATATGGCGAATAACTAGAAACAGGACTTATTGTTAGATGAAGGCAATACAAATGATAAACGAATCACACCATGTCTACATGCCACTGTAATGCGAATGAGGGAGGCGAGACATTCCTTTCATTCCACACACAATATCGAAGCCGAATATTCATTTGTATGAACTTCGTTCAATAACGCTTATCCTAAAAAATAATAATATTCTTTATAAGTATACTTACAAAAACATTGACATTCCCGGATTAGACTTAATTTATGTACAACAAACGGTATAGAAATATCTTTTTTACAATCGGGAACTTGTATATAAATGGAGAGAGGAGTCTCTCTAAGGATTAGGGTTACATGAAAATTCGTACATTACTCTATCACGATGACGATCCTAACTTTGCTACGATATGCTTAGCAAACGTATATTTGCGCTATCGTCAAAAAGACAGGGCTGAGCATTCAGCATGAAAAGTTACACAAAACAAGCAAGGGGGAAAACGTACCAGCTGTGAGGTATGATTATTAAGCTCTTGCACAAAATTCTTCTTAATGTGCCCCTCTGGTGCTACATCTAACGCAGTCTGAACAACATAATTTGCGTAAGCATCACGGACCATAAGTAGAACAGCCGATGTACCCGTCTCAGTGTCCGCTTCTTTCAGCATTTCCTTGATTATCATACTCCGCACCATGGACGTCCCATACTTAAGGAGCTTTTCAACAACATTACTAGCATACTTTTGCCTCGATAGCTTTACGAGACCAGATGCAAGAACAGTACGCATAATAGTCTCTTTATCCGAAACTCGCCCATATTGAAGTAAATGCTGGATAACATAGTTGCCATATTGGTCATCGAGTATGTCAGTGTGGCATGCTGATATGGTATCAAGAACGCGTGTAAAATTAGGCTCGACACAATGTTCGATGATTCTTTGAATTACCCGACAGCCGAATGGATGACACGACAGCATAGGAAGCGATTCTAACGATGTATCAATAATGCATTGACAATTCTGTCTAAGAAAAATTGCCGTGTCGGAGTCGCCAATGCTATCAGCGGACTTGGCTCGAAAGTTAAACACTTCAATACATTTTTGTATAACATGATTCCCATTTTGATCCAATATGCATTCCACAAGATTTCCTTTGAATTCACGAACTACGGCAGCGATATCCTCATTATCAAGCGAGTCTAACGCCTTTTGAACAACACGACAGCCATATATCATCTTGGAAAGAGGAACCACCTGACCAACTAGACTTTGCTTAAGCTTGTCTTTCATATCAGACGTTCCGACCTCAAGCAATTTTTGAATCACGTAATTACCAAAGACATCGTTCTGAATCTGATGAATTGATAGCAATAACTCCTCTAAGAGTATTCGTTTTTCATCGTCGTCTGCAACCTCTAACCTTTGCTGAATAAATCTAGATCCATTCTGGTCTTGAGCAAACTTTGCTATGTGGCCTAATTAATCAAATAGTCCCATGAACACATAATGATAAAAGTCCAAGTAATAAGTAAAACGTTGCAGCCTACCTTTGATGGTGAAAGACGTCCATGATTGGTTTTTCGCAATACGAAATTCTTCTAACAGATTTGACGTAGGATCTGATTTCTTGGAATCACATAGATCATATTTGTTTATTTTATTGCGTTTCATTTTTTCTGTATTTGACGTTGATACTTCATGCCCATCCTTATTTGTCCTTCCATGTATGCTTAAGTTCTGCATGGAGGAAAGTAGTGTATTATCAGGATTCAAAAGTATAGTTGGATTCAAAATATTATGGCCATGGCCCTTTGATTGGGAAAAATTTATGTGTTCTTGCGGTGACAGATAGATGGACGAAGGCATCTGAGGTTGAAATACCAAATATGTATAAGCTGAAGATAGAGAAGAGAGTTGAACAGCATGCTGTGGTGATATAGGAAGTGTTGCAGCTGCGTATAGGTTTTGCTGTTGTTGAGTTGAATTTCCATTTGATGAAAACGAAGTCGAGTCAAAGTACGTAACGTCTCCATGATTAGCTGATAAGTGTGTCGAGTTTGTCGGGTATGTAGTGAAGACGTGATCATCAGTTATAACCTTTCTATAAATCATGTTAGGATTCTCGCATTCAGAAGCTGGTTGATTAATAAAAATTAAACGATGATTTGAATTCTGAAACGTTTGTCCGTTGATTTCTTTATTCAAAGTAGCATCACCTCGACCATTTAAATGATGTATTGGCTTTGAGGAATTTCGTGAACAGTTGTTGGTCAAATCGCCTTGATTAAGAATTCGTTGACTATGGGGATAACTATCACCTGAAATAGGGTGACCATAAGAATGTTGCATAAATCTCAAATTACGTTGACCATGATTATCGACTCGTATCGGTTGATTGGTAATGGAATCATACTCAAACTGAACAGTGAGAGGACGCGAAAACCAGTTATGGGTGTTAAAATGAATATAGTCATATAAATCAATCAACAAGAAAAATTCGTACCTTGGAGTTAGTTTGTTGTGAAACAAATCGCTGCAAATTATGATCGTTGCGTGGACGATTTGTCGCGTTGTCATGCTCCTTTGAATAAAAAACTGGCGAGGTCATCGCAATCGTAGAATCGAATCCTCTTGCCGGCTCTTGTTCGCTCCCTGTTGCGACCAATCGAGATGCGTTTAATGATGAACCTGGTGATAAAGTTTGACTATGATAAATGTAATTCTCACTGTGTACAGGTTGCAATGAGCCCATCTGATTTCCAGAGGAATTGTTAAAGTTACCAGACACTGAATAATGGACTCCTTTGTTGAAGTTTCGTCCTATAATTCCCGTTGATGCAGGTCGACGAAGATTCAAGCCGTATTGATTCCACTGATCAGTTGCATTCTGATTTATTGGACCCATAATTTCAATCGGTGAAGGTTCTAATAAAGAGTTTGAGTTCATGTCGTAACATAACCCTGTAATCGTAGGGTCCGAACTAGAGTTCGTAACAGTATTATTAAAAAGATTTTGATTCTTAGTAATTTTTGTAGATGAATGTGGATTTAAAGGGAGAGGTGAAAAAGATAATGATGGCACAATAGATCCTTCATGAATCGTCTCTTGATTATTGCTATGGACCTGAGGTTTGGATCTTGATGGACTTGCCCAAGTGCTAGTACTGCTCGTATCTTTGGCCATTGGTAATGAATATAAGCTATCGGTAGCATCCCTCCAAGTTGCTCTCGTAAAGGACAGTTCCCCAGAGTAAGACCAAGGCTTTTTTGAAGTATAGGGAGAGAAATGAAATGTAAGTATTGTTGCTGTTTTATAGAATCAGGATCAAATTTACTTACGGTACCCGGGTACCGATATTTCCTTTTTTTGAGATACGAGTAGTATCGGTGCCCCTATATATAACTAGACAGACTGCCGTCTAAGGTATTCTGTATTTATAGACAAACTACCGTCAAAGGTATTCTGTTTTTATAGACAGTCTTGCTCGAAATCAACCTTGAACAGCGATGTCCTAAATACAGAATACCTTAGACGGCAGTTTATCTATAAATACAGAATACCTTAGACGGAAGTCTATCTATAAATACAGAATACCTTAGACGACAGTCTGTCTATAGTTATATAGGGGGTACCGATAAGTTTTTTTTTGATCCCGAGTGTAGTATCGGTACCCGGGTACCGTAAGTAAATTTGATCCTAGAATCATCAGTGCTGTATACAGTAAATAATTTGTTTACTTACTTTGTCATCAGACATCAGAGACAATCCTTGTTCCGAAGGCGGGGCTGATATTGAGCGATCAAGAATCAAACCATCGATAGCGAACCTGTCGGTAGAATTACTTGAATGACCGGATGAATGGGAAACGTTGGTATTATCAATTCTGTCTCTTCTATAGTTCGCCCCGTTAATGCCCACGGTGGACGGTAACGACCACGAATCAGATGGGGTCATTTTTAAAGTGTATTTATTCCCTTTCCTTCATGGAACTATAAAACTAAGTAGTCACGGAGCATAGTGCCATGGAATGTGGGTCTGAAGAATATCATTGACCAATGGACGGGTCATAGCAAAGTATCTTTGCTAGGCGTGTCACCCGCTGTCATAGCGACTACTTTAATAAAGCAGCACGTGTTAAGGTCAAGTTCCTATGAAATTGAAGAAGTTCTATCGTGTGGTGTTATTTATGAGTGCACGTGGGCCTAATCTCTAAACCCACTCGTGACATCAGCACCACGTGCTGGTGGACTGCTACATATGTTACACGCGGAGTGCGCACGCAACCGCGCGCTTTTTACTCGCATGCCGTTTTGCAATTTTTAAAAAAAAATCTCAGAAATCGCTTTTAAAAACTTGAGTGACAGGATGAAAAATTCCGGAGACTTCAGAAAACCCGCCAAATCGATGATTACGCAATCAGTAGATGTGTCAGTGGGGCACGCGAATGAATCCCCTACACGGGGGGGAGACCCCCCGCAGTACTCGAGCCCGAAACGAACCCTAGTTTGATCTCGGGCCGGGGACGTCAGCGCGCCTTCGGCGCGTATTGGCTATGTGCTGACGTCACGATTGGGCTTTGAGATTGAGAGACTGTCTTTCGTCTTTCGCTCTACAGTAGAGTCATCTGACCTAGTTCCTACATAGCTTCATATGTAGGCAGAGTCCTACAGTCCAACCCAACGTACGATCTTCCTACTATAGGACCCTACTGTAACAGCATACGTAAAGTAGAGTCTCTCAGAATTGAATTTGTTAGTATTATCCCTTGGGCACGCACTTTTCGGGCGGTGTCTACGTAAGTATTTTGATGCGAAAATACATTTTTTACTAGTGTTTGGCTGTAAAATGTATTTTGGGAAAATACTTTTTTTATGAAT
>Ga0169931_10015433_pt1 | contig 10222 bp, 9 predicted proteins | sample Kivu_15m_20L_FD_129675 | JGI IMG/M metagenome (GOLD analysis project Ga0169931, IMG submission 129675) | Freshwater microbial communities from Lake Kivu, Western Province, Rwanda to study Microbial Dark Matter (Phase II) - Kivu_15m_20L... | ecosystem: Environmental > Aquatic > Freshwater > Lake ... | reverse complement strand
GCCATCAGTTGAGAGCGTCGCGCTTGGAAACAGTCAAGTGCTCCGGCTCGAATCAAAGACTCCAAACTCGCCCGTCCGAGGGTGACTGGATCAACTCGTTTGCACAAATCAAAGATATCTTTGAAGGGCCCCCTCGCGTCTCGTTCTCGCGCGATCCCCTCGGCTGCGGTCTGGCTGCAACCCTTGATCGCTGAGAGCCCAAATTGGATGCGGTCCCCGGTGACGCTGAATTCGGATCGTGACGCATTCACGTTGGGTTGCTCCACCACGATCCGCATCCGTTGGCAATCCTCCAGATGCTCGACGAGCGAATCCTTCCGTTTGAAGTTCCGGTTGGGAATGTCCCCTGTGAGCAAGGCGGCCATGAACTCTACTTTGTAGTGAGCCTTCAGGTATGCGGTTTGATAAGCGATCAAGGCATATGCGGTGGAGTGGCTCTTGTTGAAGCCATACCCAGCGAATTTCAGGATCATTTCCCAGAACTCTTGCGTATCCTTCTTTGCTAGTCCAAGGGACTGTGCCCCCTGCAGAAATTTTTCAGCGTTGGCCTCGATGATCGATTGCTTCTTTTTGCTGATCGCTTTGATGCACGTGTAGGCTTTGGCGAGCTCGATTCCACCGACGCGATTGAGAATCCGCATGACTTGCTCTTGATAGACCATGACGCCATGCGTTTCCTCAAGAATCTCCTGCAGTACGGGGTGGAGATAATTGGCCTTCTTCTGTTTCAGTTTGACGGCGATGTAATCGTCGACCATGCCACCTTCGAGCGGACCTGGGCGATAGAGGGCGTTGGTTGCGATGATGTCTCGAAAATGATCGGGTTTCATCCGTTGGAGCAGATCGCGAATACCGCCGCTTTCAAGTTGGAATACTCCCTTGGTCTCTCCTCGGCGAAGCAATTCGAAGGTCGCCTTGTCGTCCAACGGAAACTTGAGCGGATCAACCCGATAGCCACGAGTCCTTTCGATAATGTCCACTGCTTTGGAGAGAATCGTCAGGTTTCGCAGGCCGAGAAAATCCATCTTCAAGAGGCCAGCAGCTTCGACGTCACCCATCGACCATTGCGTGATAACGTCATCCTTTCCGGAGACTCGCATCAGGGGGACGTATTCGGTCAATGGTTTATCGGCGATCACGACTGCGGCCGCGTGGGTCCCGATACTTCGAGCTGTCCCCTCGACACGCGAAGCCAACTGCATGAGATCCTTGATCACCGGATCGGCTTCGACCGCTTTGCGTAGCTCTTCGCTTTCGGCAAGTGCGTCTTGGACCGAGATCTTGGGATCATCGGGCACCATTTCGCTGATCTCCGCGACGCGATTGAGCGGAATGTTGATGGTGCGGCCGACATCCTTGATCGCACCTCGAGCTTTGAGGGTGCCGAACGTCCCGATTTGAGCCACGTTCGCTTCGCCGTATTTGTCCTTGACATACCGCATGATCTCGCCGCGACGCTCTTGGCAAAAATCGATATCGATATCGGGCGCCTCGATCCGGCTTTCATCGAGAAAGCGTTCGAATAGGAGGTCGTATTTGATGGGGCATACGTGCGACAAGTAAAGCGCATAACAAACCAGTGCGCCAACACCGCTACCGCGCGCCGTCGCTGGGACATTGATCTCTCTCGCGTAGCGCACGAAATCCCACACGATCAAAAAGTAGTTGGAAAAGCCAAGCTTCTTGATCACCAAAAGTTCTCGGTCCAGTCGCTCCATCACAATAGCGGCGAGTTCGCCATCGACAGACATCTCGGGATGCTCCGCATAACGCTCTCGCAGTCCTGCGATGCACAACTCCCGCAAATAGTCGTCTGCGGAAGGAGATTCCTTGGGTATCGCGAAGGATGGAAAGTTGCGAGCGCCTAACTCCAAATCGATATCCACCGAATCGGCAATTTGCTGAGATCGGGCTACGGCGTGTTCAAGCCCTTGGAAATGCTTGTACATCTCCTCCGGCGAACGCAAATAGAACTCGTCGTTCTCCATTCTTAGGCGGTTGGAGTCGGTTCGGAATTTACCGGTGCTGATACAAGTCAGGATATCCTGGATCTCCGAATCCTCTCGATCGACATAGTGTGCATCGCTTGTTGCCACCAAGGGTAATCCCAATCGATTTGCGACATCGACGGCGCCGAGGAGCTGCTCCCGTTGGATCTTGAGATGGTTGTTCATGATCTCGATGAAGAATCGATCGCCGAAGATCTTGCTGAACCAAGCCGCGACCTTTTCCGCTTCAGCCTGGGAGGCGGCGGTGTCTGCACCCCGCAGCACGGCACGAGAGAACTCGCTAGAGACGCAACCGCTCAGGCAGATGATCCCTTCGGAGTGATTGGCCAGCAGTTCCTTGTCGATGCGAGGTTTGAAGTAGAATCCCTCCAAGCTAGCCGCCGACGCAAGACGTATCAGGTTCTTGAAACCGGTTCGGTTCTTGGCAAGGAGGGTGAGGTGGTAGGCTGCTTCCTTCGAGGATGCGGCATCGCGCTCAAAACGACTGCCTGGTGCCACATACGCTTCGTAGCCCAGGATTGGATTGATGCCACTCTCCTTGGCTTTTCGGTAGAACTCCAACGCTCCATGCAGATTGCCATGATCGGTCAGTGCGAGCGCTGTCATGCCGTGGGACTTGGCCCGAGCAACCAGTTTGCCGATCGGACTTGCTCCGTCGAGCAAACTGTAATGGCTGTGGCAATGCAAGTGCGCAAACGGTCGGGCCGTTGCATTCGATTCTTCGGACATAGGCTCCGCCATAACTCTGGGACAGAAGGCTTAGTTGGGGAGTGCCTGAGGTTCAAAGCCAACGCGCTCGATCGCTTTGAACATCTTGTCCATATCCAGTTTCCCTTTGTACTTCACAAAGACAACCGGATTATCGATCACGTCTTCCTTCTTCTGGGGCGCTAACTCGACATCGAGTACCCCCTCTTGCTTGACAATTGCGGAGCGAACCGTCGGATAGCAACCCGACGGGCAGGTCATCCCTTCCACTTTAAAACTGACCAGTTGCATTTCGTTCTTAGCAGTACCGTCGGACGATTCAGCATCGGGCTTGTTCCCAACGACCCGCTCCGCTGGTTGGTCGCAGGCCAAGCATACGGAAAGGCATACACAGGCGAGACTGAGGCGGTACTTCATGGCGAGGGTGCTCCAAGCTGAATGCGACTGGTTTACGGAAGTTTGCAATGGATCCTTCTGCGAAGCAACCACGAGATGAATCGCTGTGGCTTTCGCGATCATCAGAGTTTATCCGAGTTTCGGATCTCGGCCAACTGTCGTCCGGGGCGGAGTGATTCGCCAGACTCCCAAAATCCCCTCTCGAGAGGAGTCTCCCCCGGAGCCAGATCGAAGGGATTTGACGGTTTTTCGAATTTCAATGTCGGAATGAAAAATGATTTCCCGAAGGCTACAGGATCATCAGCGCGTGGGGTGATCGGGAAAACTATGTTTCAAGAAAGCGGGAATTCTATGATTCCTACATCGCAAAATAGGACCGAAAATCGGACCTAGGTATCAACCAACGATTAAGCCATGTTCAGATTCGCCCAAATCGCCGTGTCGTTTTTTCGCAAAGAGGAGGGGGCTACATCGATCGAATACGCCGTGATGCTCAGCTTGATTTGCGGCGCGATTATCTCGAGTGTCGGTGTCTTGTCGACAGCATTGAGAGATAGCTTCAACCGCTCTGGGAACGCAGTCAACAGTGTCCTGGGTGGCTCACCCTAGTCCCATCGTTCAGTCCGCACCGAAGCTCTTCTTGAACAGCTTGCGTCCGAGGGTCGGGTTGTATGCAGTCCATGGATCGGATGTTCGGTCTTGTTGCACAAGATCTCGAGCAGCGTTGATCTTGGCATCGAGTTCATCAAGGTACTGAAAGGCGAGGGCCTCGAGTGTCATCGGGACTTTGGGGCTGCCGTGTTCCAGTGTGCCATGATGACTTACGATGATGTGTTCCAGTCGCAGCACGGTGTCTCGGTCGATACTTAGGCCTGAATGGGATAGACGGGAGGTGATCGCTTCGATCATGGCTACCCCCTGCACCAAGTGCCCAAGAAACTGGCCCGAATCGGTATAGCTCCATTCGGATTGGAAGCTCAGCTCTTCCAGTTTGCCGATGTCGTGGAGCATCGCACCAGCGACCATCAAGTCGCGATCGATATCCGAATAATGTCCGGCCACCATGTCCGACAACTCCATCAAAGAAACGACGTGTTCGAGGAGGCCGCCCGGATAAGCGTGATGGGTCTTCACTCCCGCAGGCGCAGTCTGGAGCAGCGAGGACAGGGACGCGTCATCGAGAAACACTCTGCAAATCGCATTGAGCGTTGGGTTGTTGATGGAATCGACCAGTTGCTCAAGCCGCGACCAGTCCTTGTCGATCTTGGATCGATCTAGACCATTAAAGTCGTCGTTGTTGACTTGGGATGGATCGATGACCGTGAGCTGGTTGACGATCAGTTGCAGGACACCGTTGTGAAGTTGGGATGCACCCTGAACTCGTACAAACGATCCTTTGGGATAACGATCCGCGACTTTGTCATCGACATTCCAGCGTATCGCCGAAACCATCCCTGTCTTGTCCTGCAGTTGCATGAGGAGATACGGATTGCCCTGACGGTTTGCGCGTACTTGCCGATCAGCAACTCGGTAAATTTCATCCACCGAGGATTGGGGCTGGATGTCGCGGACGAAAAGTCTTGCCATGGGTGGGAATGGTGAGTTGTGGGCGATGCGTATGAGTCAGCTGCTGGCGCTCGAATAGCTGCGGAGCGCTCGCTGAAAAATCCAGCGGCTTATTCCGAGGCAAGCGATCGTAGCCACAAACGCAAATGCTGCTAGCCCCCACTCCCAACCCTGTCTTGGGGCTAGCGGCTGGGCCACGATGCGAGCAGGTACATTCACGATCACGAGGATCGGAAAAATAAACGTGAAGATGTACCATAACGGTAATCCCCATCCTGTTTGATAGATCTCCATGGGATATCGCGAGAAATTGGTAATGTAAAACCAAAAATCATAGAGGCTTTGATTACGCCCCAACCAGATGCTCGTGGCTGCCAAGCAAATGATTAGGCTATAAAAGAGACAGATCCCGCACAGGATAAAGACGAGGTACAACGCAATCATGCCTGGATGCCACTCCCATGCTGGCTCGACACGAGCCTGCAAGCGAGAGACTCCGTAAACAAGAATAATGATTCCCATCAGCAGGTTGCTGAGCGATGCCCAGTCCACCCTGCGAAAGGAGATCAAGAACTGAGTGTCCATCGGTTTGAGAAGGGTAAAATCCAACCCGCCGGTACGTATCAATTCGCTGAACTCCTGGGCGTTGGGCATGAGGAATGCCTGGACTATGGAATTGATGATCCAGGTCGTGGCGAGAAAGATATAGAACTCATCCTTGCCCCAACCCGTAGCGACGCCGATGCTGCGGACATGAAAGAAGACGAGCATGTAGAAGCCTAGATTCATGAGCAACCACGACAGGCTCGATACGCAGTCGAGGAAAAAATTTCCTCGAAACGTCATGTCTCTAATCAGGCTGTTCCTCGCGAATGCGAGGAACACAGATAGATAACTAGGCGTCACTCGTGAGACTTAGAATTCGCGATGTGATCTTAGTGTTCGCGGTATGGACGTTTCCCAGATCCGGAACCGCCCCCTCCGCCACCTCGATAACCACCACCACCGCCCCCGCCACCGCCGGAGTAAGGTCGACCGCCACCACCGCCCCCGCCACCACCCTGGTTTTCACGCGGGCGGGCTTCGTTGCAGGAAATACGACGACCAGCGAGTTCCTGATTGTTCAAGCCGTCGATCGCGGCTTGCGCTTCTTGACTATCGGGCATTTCAACAAATGCAAACCCTCGCGAACGATTCGTCTCACGGTCAACGATGATGCTCACTCGCGCCACCTTGCCGTATTGAGAAAACGCTTGCTTGATTTCGTCCTCAGTCGCTTTGAAGGACAAATTACCAACATAAATATTCGTCACTGAACCAAACCCCTGAAATCAACACGTCCCCTTGTTGCAGAGGACTCACCAACTTTGCAACGGCCATCCCTCGCGAGACGCCGGAACCCAACCGAAGACCGACACCTTGAATGAATCCCCATCATCGTACGTCTCGTTTGATGCGGCTAAACAAGCTGTGGTACTACAGCACATGAGCAAAGATTATCGAGAATCGGACAGGGCGAGTCAACGCGAGAGTCATTGGAATTCACGGAATCCGAGCAATCGATGGATCGTGAAGAAACCTTCGGTTGCACTAGAAGGAGTTTAATCCAAGGAATCCCAGGGTTTTGGGGCAAAAGCTTCCAGCCAACGCGAGTCTTCCTCTGCTCGGTTGGTCAGGTGCAACGCCTCTAAAATCCGGAGTCGGTGGAATCTAAGCGTCGCCATGATCTGGTACTCGACGTCCATTCGAGTGCTCCAAGTATACTTTTCAACCAGTTTTTGATGAGCCCAGCCAACGCCTTCTTTTTCGATTGCTTTTCGCGGCGTTGACTGTGACGGGTTCGGCGACTCCGAGGTCGATTCGCTTTTTTCCCTTTCTCGCAACATCTCTTGCATGGTCTCGAGAACCGCGGCGAACGCAGAAAGGCTGCGAAGAGTTTCCATGTGCATTTCGATACTGCGATCGATCACTTCGAGGGCTTCGTCATTCCGTCCCATCTGGTGAAGGATCCAGGCCTTGGTATCCAGAAATGATTCATTTTCCAAGCTTCGCAGCGCGAGGTCGACTTCCACGAGAGCTTCATCCAAGTCTTGCTTCGCCAAAGCGCGCGCGTATGCAATCAAGTTGTTTTGGCGATGACTCCGCCGCTCGGGCGCTGGGAAGAACTCTTTCAGCACGGAGAGTGCATTCGGATACATTTTGCGTTCGAGCATCAGCGAAGCCACCTCGGCTGCCGCGTTGGCTCTTTGCTCGGATTCCGGAATCTTCCGTACAATGCTCAGCCATGTCGAGTCGCTAGAGACCGGACTGTCAGGCGATAATTCGATACGACCAAGCTGTTGCCAGAAATTTGCATCGCGTGCGATCTCGGGCCAAAGATCATAAGACCGGCGCAAAAGCCCCTGCGCCTTTTCGACCTCTCCTCGGTCGTATTGATTCGCTGCGCTTGCCAATAGCCATTTCGCATAACTTGAAGGATAAAAAACATCCGAAAAAATCGGAATCATGGGCAACGCGATCAGCAAGAGGACGAGAAAGCGATTGGTCCATGGGGATGAAGTCATCCGTGATTCCTAACTCAATTCAGCGGTAAGGGGATGGTGGGGTGTTCGGTATCCGGCGGCGGTCGATTACAATTTTACGCAAGAAATCGGGGAAACGACGCGGATCCGCTTTATTTCGAGCATCTGGATTTATGCCACTTTTTGAAATTGAAACCGACTCTCACATCATCATAACATGGGCACCCGACGAACAGGCAGCACGTGGGGTATGCTCCGATGCGTATCCTCATGATGCGGTGCGTCGTATCACTCGTCGACCGCGTGATACCTGGGTCATCTCCAAAGGGGCGCTCGGGGTCGCTGGCGCTTCGGTCGACATCTGTTCGGTCGCTCGCGATTGCCTATCGAAATCTTCGGGGGACAAGCTTCAGGCAATTCGACTCTATATGTCGGAAACCGGTTCCGACCTCGATAAAGCCAAGCGGGTGATTGAGTCCAATATGGTGATGGGTTGGTAGCGAAACAAACGTTGGTAGCGAAGTAGATATAGATATGGAACCAAGATTGCCAAGTCTGGCCAAAAGCTGCGCAGCGTTCGAGCGTGCGACACAACTGATCCCCGGTGGCGTGAACTCCCCTGCGCGAGCCTTTGGGGCCGTTGGCGGACACCCGCTCTTCATCGAACGAGCGCGTGGCCAGTACTTGTTCGATATCGACGGGAATCGATACCTCGATTACATCGGGTCCTGGGGGCCAATGATCCTAGGGCATGCAGACCCGCGTGTTATCGAGGCGATCCAACGCGCTGCAGAAAAAGGCACTTCCTACGGCGCACCCACGGAAAACGAATCCCGTTTGGCCGAATTGATTCTGCGGGCGGTCCCGAGCATCGAACGAGTTCGGCTGGTCAACAGCGGCACCGAAGCCACGATGAGCGCGATCCGAGTCGCTCGCGGTGTTACCGGCCGATCCGGAATCGTGAAATTCTCAGGATGCTACCATGGACACGTCGACTCGCTCCTCGTAGCTGCCGGCTCTGCCGCAGCAACGTTGGGTGTTCCCGATTCACCCGGAGTTACTCCCGGTGTCAGCTCCGATACGATCGTTCTCAATTACAACGATGCCGATGCAGTCGTTCGTGCATTCGACTCGCACGGTGAAAAGATCGCGGCCGTCATTCTCGAACCGATCGTCGGGAACATGGGTACTGTGATTCCCACGAAGATTTTCCTTGAGACGCTGCGCCGAGAAACCTCCAAACATGGATCGGTTCTCATCTTCGACGAAGTCATGACTGGGTTTCGCGTTGCCTACGGCGGCGCACAGAGCCTCTTCGGTATCGAACCGGACATGACAACTCTCGGAAAAATAGTCGGCGGCGGACTTCCCCTCGCTGCCTACGGTGGAAAAGCCGGGATCATGGATCAAGTCATGCCGGCCGGGAAAATCTATCAAGCGGGTACTCTGGCAGGAAATCCTTTGGCAACCGCCGCAGGAGCGAGGACGCTCGAGATTCTGCGCGATGAACCACCATACCAACAATTGGAAAACCTCGGAGCGCAGCTCGGAGCAGGCCTCGAAAACGCAGCTAAGCGGGCGGGCATCCCTGCCCGAATGCAGCGGGTCGGGAGCATGATGACTCTGTTCTTCAGTGAAGCAGAGGTCGTCGACTGGCCCTCGGCAGATCGTTGCAGTCGCAAACGCTTCTCGGACTATTTCTGGGGCCTTATCGAGAACGGTGTCTACATGCCCTGCAGTCAGTTCGAAGCCCTCTTCTTTTCCAACTGTCATACGCAAGAGGATATTGAACTGACAATCGCTGCTGCGGAAAGAGTACTCGCGAAGATGGCCAACAACTAGACGCCGATGCTGGTCAAACCTCGCAAATGAGCATCGACACTCTCAGGCATGCGATCGAGGTGATAGCCACCCTCGAGCAGCGATACCAATCGTCCCTTGCAATGCCGACGAGCCAAATCAGCGATCCATGCTCCAGCTTGCTCATAGTGTTCGCTCTCGAGTGTCAAGCCTCCAACCGGATCGGCGACATGCGCATCGAAGCCTGCGCTCAATAGAATCAGATCCGGCCGAAGCCGTTCAGCAAACGCTTCCGTTGCATCGATCAAGCGATTGAGGAATTCGCGTGCGGGAGTATCGGCCGCAACAGGGATATTCACGGTACAGCCTGCCCCGGCACCCGCTCCCGTCTCGTCCTTCGTGCCCGTGCCCGGGTAGAACGGAAAACGATGAATCGAAAGAAACCCGACGTCGGGATCGGTCCAAAACGAAGCCTGCGTGCCGTTGCCGTGATGCACATCCCAATCGACGATCAAGACGCGTTGCAATCCGACTGACTGGGCACGTCGCGCTGCAACGGCGACATGATTGACCAAGCAGAAACCCATCGGCGCGTCGGTCAAAGCGTGATGTCCCGGCGGTCGGATGGCGCAGAATGCGTTGCGCTCCTCGCCGCGCGCGATCCGTTCCACGGCATCGCACGCAGCACCCACTCCCAGCATGGTAGCATCCCAGGATCCGGTAGATACCACGGTATCCGCCTCGATGCGTCCTGCATTCTCAACACACCATTCGTGGATTTGCTCAAGATAGCTGGCTGTGTGATTGAGTTGGCAACGGTCCATCGTCGCTGCCATCCAACTCGGACGGGTGCATGACCGGAACCACCCCTTATCCTCGAGCATGCGATTTACATTTTGAATCCTCGCAATGCACTCGGGATGGCTCCCCGTGTCATGCTTTTCAAACCAATCGCTTGCGTACAGCAACATTCCCTTGGTACCTCCTATTGTCGAGGTGCGAAGCTAATCAGCTACGAAAAAGCGAGAGCGTGGTTTTCGATCGCTGAAATGCTGGCCCGAGCGCCTTGGATGAAGCCCCCCCCAGCCAATCATCGATGACGACCGAATAAACATCTCGGAAATCAGTATGAAATTTCAAGTCTCCATCGTCCAGGTCGGTCAAGCTGGGCAGTTCGCCGATCCGTTGCGAAGCGAAAACAGGCCCCGTGAAGAACATGGG
>Ga0169931_10015432_pt1 | contig 10222 bp, 8 predicted proteins | sample Kivu_15m_20L_FD_129675 | JGI IMG/M metagenome (GOLD analysis project Ga0169931, IMG submission 129675) | Freshwater microbial communities from Lake Kivu, Western Province, Rwanda to study Microbial Dark Matter (Phase II) - Kivu_15m_20L... | ecosystem: Environmental > Aquatic > Freshwater > Lake ... | reverse complement strand
TATTATTATTATTATTATTATTATTATTATTATTATTATTATTATTATTATTATTATTATAAGCGAAAAACTTTACACAGAACCCCTTTAACTTCGCGAAGGATGGCAACAGTATATAGGCTATCTTGTAGGGCTTCTTTTCGAGGGAAATGACGAAAGCACGTATGCATTTTTATGGATGTACCGTTATTAATAAGTAACCAAGCATCTTTTTAATAGGTCGGGTAAAAGGTTTCATTACAACAAGTTGTGGTCAATTTGTAGCTTCCATGGGCATTTGAAAAAGTTAGGGATGTATGTGGGTTGGCCATGCCCATGCGCACATTTGGGTTGGGCCCCTGACCACATGTGGGTTAAACTAGGGTTGAAGTCGTCTGGTTGCAAGGTTTCGCATGTCCATTTGACGTAGGAATCCATCAAATAAGGCCTGGGTGTAACATAATTAGGATATTTAGACATCTGGGTTTGAACTTTAGACTCTTCTTTCAACTTCGCGGCCTTTTCCATTTCGAGATTGAATTTCTCAATATGCTTTGATCTCAGGTGAGCTATCACATGAGAAACATTTTGTCTAGTGGTAATCCCTACTTGGAAGAGTTGAGGTTCCACATCATCGTCATCTTGTTTTTGTAAAGACAAAGTTTGCAATATGCCTGGTCTGGTTTAACTTTAGACTTATAGAAATATTTCCACCATTCATGATGCTTGCATTTCGCTGGCGTGTAGACAGTCTTCATCAGTTCAGATACTAACATGACGATTGGATAAATCTAAATATTAGTTGAACGCATTGAACGCACAATCGGCCGAGACTTCTAGCTACATACACTTAAAGTAAGACGACTTCAACCTTAGGCTTAACCCACATGTGGGCAAGGCCCAACCCACAGGTGCGCATGTGGGTCTACCCACATACATACATCCCTATTTTCCGGATCGCTTCGCTGTACGTTCTGTGCACGCTGCACACTTTTCAAGGTTTTATTGGCAAATGGGACAAAGCAGTCTTTTTCCTATTTTAAAATAATACTTTTACTGTAGATTGGAAAAATACAGTATATATATATAACAAAAGCTTTTTCAAATCGCATCATCAATCAGTCCATCGAATAGTACTGTAAAGCCAAGAAATGTTTAGGCGACATGTATCGAAAGCTTTGAATCATGACGATGATGGTTTTCATTCCCTCCAAAAGAAAAATATAAAATCATACAAAACAAACACGTGTGTAATCGTGTGTTTCCTACTGAATGTCATATTCTTGTTATACAATATAAAACATATGGCGAATCCATCGAGGGATGAGGATAGGAGGATTCAACGTCATGGAACCTTGGATGCATCTACAAAATCTACGACGGATACACACTCCATAATGCCACAACTAAACTCTCCAGAAGAAGATATTGTATCACTGTATGAAAGGATAGCATCTATGAATATGTCCGATCAACGGGCTTTACTACAACAATTTACACATATTCTACAGCCGCCGCCGTCATCATCCAACTCTATGCAACCTTCTTCCGATACATCCCTGTCCAATCAATCCTATCCACTCTATAATCATACACATCATCGTCTTGGAGGTATCGTTCCAAGCAATAAGACTATCTTGGAGGCTTTGAATATCGATGCTATGGAGGCTATACTTTTCAATACTGTACAGTTGGATGACTCTCCTCAAGCATCTGAAATACAAAAGATCCTACAAAGTCTCGATACACTTTCATTTCAACAACAGACGTATATTTGGAATACACTGAATGGTCAGGAATATCCGTATCCCCTTTCTTGTCCACATCATTACAATACAGTACATCATCATCATGATCATCATCATAATCATACAAACGAGTATTCAGTTGTCGTATCCTATCATGTAGGACTCATCAACAATTGGAAAGATATTGTACGAAATCAAATGACTACTTTAGAATTATGTGGACTAGGACACATTATGACACGTATGTTTGTCACATATACCAAAGGCAATACGAATCATGACTTTCAAGAATTAAAACATATTATGAATCGATATTCTTTTGCATCCAAAATGATATATCAAAAAAGTGATGAGGATATTATACCCTTTGAAGCACCTGCTATGAATATATTACATGAATATTGTATGAAAGAATTAGAAATGGAATCTACACAAAAGATTGTTACATTTTATTTTCATAATAAGGGTTCAAGTAGATATCATTCCAAATGGAGACAACGGTCTGTCCTAGAAGCCACATTTACTTATTCTTATAGTTTATTTTGGAGAAAGTATATGGAATATTTTTTATTAGAACGTCCAGGATTATGTATAAATCAAATTATATATCAGGAAGCAGATGCATGTGGAGTACATTTAATTGATCATGCAGATGGAGATGATTTGTATTATAGTGGGAATTTTTGGGCTGCATCTTGTAAACATATCCAATCCTTACAACCTGTACCATTTATACGATATAATGTAACGGGGGAGAATCCTATGATGAAACCGATTTATAATAAAGGTGAACGATGGTTAGGTATAGGTGTTCGTAAACGGGGTAGTATACAGCCCAAGTTTGTTTCCCTCCATAACAATACCAATGGATTGTATAGACATCATATACATCCTAATGAATACTCAGATTATTCATATCGATGGTTATAAGTGAAGTTAGAGAGAGAGAGAGAGAGAGAGACATGATTGCGTATACCCAGTGTTGTATTCCCCAATCCCTTGGCATGGACTCCGTATATACGGGTTATATGGAGTCCAAGATAACAAGACTACAACCGTAAATAATCAATGTATCCTCTAGCTTTTAATTTGTAAAAGTTTGTGTCATTTTCCGGTTTATACATCAACATATGATACTGGCAATCTACAAGAAATTGTGGACACATTTGTAACTAAGATTTAAGTTAAAACTTGGTATTAAACATAATTGGAACATACAACCGCAGGATTCTATATTATAGAAATTTCATTCCTTTTAAACCATGCATAATTTCGGCCTTTAAGACCATCGGAAGAGCGATCCTTTGTACTTTCATGTCAGGATACAACTTGGATGCAATTCCCTCCATGATTTCACATGCAAGCGCAGCATTGATAAATGATGATTCCAATTTGACCTTGTACTTACATGCCATATAGCATATATCCGCTAAGTAATCACCAACACTTTCAAGAAAGTTCTATATATTTTTTGTAACGTGTCAGTTGATGAATAATGCGATGAAGAACGGTGCAAGCAGAGGTTGGACACGAATTGAATACAAGTCTTAAAATAAAAGCCGATGAAGATGAAAAAAAAACGTACATTATCTTCATCATCATCGATGATTCTTTGAATACCTTTTTTAAATAGCTCAACCTCTCTTGGAGATGCTTGACATTTCTTGGATGTATCCACCATGTATTGTGCAGCTAACAATCCATCTTTCTTCACTAAAGCTCCAAGTATCTTCACTAAATTTTGATGATCTCTTTCACCCATTTCCACAACAAGACCACAATCAAGCAAGTTAATCCGAAGAGGTTTTCCTCTAGCATTTATATTTCTATCAATCAAAATATTACCTGTATATTGTATATGAAAACGAAGAAACAAACAAAATAAGATGTAAGATCAGATGAAATGATATCCAATCAAAGCTCCACAGACACATAACACATAAACGGTACCTGGATGTAAATCCCCATGAACAAAATCATGTAAGAAAATCATTTTCATAACGGTTTCTAAACCAATCGTTGCAATATCTTGTCTTTCATTCATGGTACTTTTTTCATCCTTGATCCAATCCACAATAGGGATACCATGTATAAATGTTTCAACCAATACATTTCTCGATGTTAATTCATCAATTGGTTGAGGAAAAGAGACCTGTGGATCATTAGCAAAATCACGTCGGAATCGATGTAAGTTTCGTGCCTCCACACGTAAATCTAATTGAGGTAACATGACATCCCGAAATTGATTGACTGAATCTTGTATACTTAAATAATCTAAATTCAATCCAGGTATCTTTTCAATCCAGGATGTGATTTTATTCAAGATATAAAAATCAATACAAACTTTATGGAGTATTCCTGGATGTATCACTTTGATCGCTACTTCTGTTCCTGCTGGTAAAAGTCCTGTATTTTGTTTTAATTTGGCCTTGTAAACTTGTGCTATACAACCAGAACCAATCGGACGATACATAGGATCTTTGGAAAGATTAGTTTTGGAGAAGAAGAAGAATTGTTTCCATGGTACAACAGTGTCTTGTTGTTTCTTCTGAGCTATTATTCGATTATGATGTGTTTTGATATCAAAATCTAATAATTGTGTATGATTAGGTCCAAAAACAGATTCCAATATCCGTTGTGTTTCCTCCCAGGAATGTCCATTTGTATCATCTTGTAATTTGGTAAAATGTGTTATAAATTCTGCGGGGAATAAATCATGTCTAGTCGTAGCCCATTGAAATAATTTCATAAATGTGGGTCCTGCCTTCTCAATAGCCCAAATAGAATAATCCCACGTATATTCAGTAATGGTGGATGTAGAACCCATAACATAACTCATCGGTATAAGTATAGTTAAAGGAGATACTAATAATGTAAGATTGAATATACGACTTGCTATTGAGGTAGGGTACGAATTGGAGAAACAGAGTGTGTGTAAGAAAGTGAATGTGTAAAACAAAAATAATCTTTTAAAAAAGAAAGCAAATCCATCCATTTATTATTGAAAAATCAAAAACAAGCATATATTGTATTTTACCTGCTGCCCATAATCGTTGTAATTTTGTTTTCCCTAAACTTGAAATACTTTCACCAAATTCACGTCGTTGTTTATCCAGATCAATCGTTGACCATTCGGTGGGTTTACCAATCATCATGTCTTCTTGTAATTGAGTTTTACTTATCCATGTAGCTGTAGACATGGCTGTAAGTTCTAATACTCGACGTGCATAGATTCTTGCTACATTATCGGACATGCGTTCATGATACCTTTGTAAAAAGGACGAAGTGTTGTTGTTGGTGAAGTAAGAGGAGGACAAGACGAATCTATAATGACGTGTCCATGATAAGGCAGCCTGGATGATTGCAATGGGTGGAATACCATGGATAAGTGTTTCTTGAGAGAGTTGGATATACAATCGACTTGACATTTTTTTGTCTTGTTCCTTGAAAAAGGATGATGAACTTAACTAATTTTGAAAATGAATCTCTTGATTTCAATGCTTTTATGCTTTTTGTGTGCTGCTGGAAAGCCAGATAGGAGGACAGTATTTTGCTCTGTGATGTTCAGTTCGATGACATGCATTCATACGCACGGCTGTAGGATACCTGCGTCGCGCGGCTGCAACTAGGGTTGCGCGTTTCGCGTGAGCAAGACTATCGAGCAAGACTAATATACATTTCATGATCATAAATATAAATACAATTGTTGTTGGAGGCAAATCGACAACCATGGTTTCATAATTTCTTCTTCTCGCCTCTTATACTATATACTGTATTTACCAATAAAAATCAATATGACTTCTATGACATCAAACCTTTCTGCATTTCAAGGCGGTGATAATGATACTATGTCACTTATTGCACTTGTAATGAAGTTTCTTGCGTTGTCTGCTACTACACCACGGTCTGAGCATTTTGCAACAGCTGAAGTTCTTGCAAGTCGTCTCACAAAGGAGAAGTTTACACTAGCTGATGCACATTTTTTTCATAAATTCAATTTACATTACATAGAGGTACGACTTCGTTATTACCCGCACTTTCATCGGGTGGTAAGCCAGTTCGATTACGATGAGCAAGTCGTAAGCTATGGACGGAGAGATGTTCTCAAGGTTTCGGGTCAGGTTGACTGTCCCTAATCTACACCAATTCAGCGGAGACAAGGCATCAGCGAAGGCGAATTGTGTACGGGACACGATCCAAGAGTTCTTGAACAAGGGGGCTACTATGGATTCGTCGCTTATCCTTGTTCCATGGTCGGTGAAAGATAAGGACCTCGGAGTTCGCCTTCCGCATTCAACCAACGGCCCCCTCCCTACTCATAATGACCAAGCCAAGAAGTATTACTACTCCATCAACTATTACTCCAATCAGCCTGAGCTCGGCCAAAATGAATCTATCTACTCCTAAGCTGTATGGTACAGAATTTTCCCAAGTGTTTGGCTGCATAAATATGCTGGAATCATTCCTGTGGTTCTGACTTATAATTGTATGTATGTATACCTTCAGACCCGCATTACAGTAGTCGATTGGAATGAATGCGTTGAATTTTTACCCGAGAATTAAGTATTCTATGGTCATCCCGCAACAGCTGTATTGACGCACTTGAATAGCGGGGGCCAAAAAGCGACAATGATGTTATGGAACCTACAAACAATTGATATAGCACAATAACACCGAAGGATGTTTGCAGAACGACCCCGAAGGAACTGTCAATAGCAATGATTCAAGGATCCCGAACTTATGGCGAATATTCACGGTAAAATCCATGAATGATGTTCCATACAAACTCGCGGAAGGTGATCAAGTTCCTCAGGGATGTTAGGTCCCCTTTTTCAATATGACACTGGATATTGAATACTGCTATCTTTAAAAGTAATATTGCTCACTCGGTCTCTTCCAAACATACTGAATGTACACTTATTAGAAAATCATTCAAGTTTTAGTCAATTCCATCAAGGTACAAGAGTATTCCCTGCAAGGTTTATCCTCTCGACATATTTCATCAGCTAAAATGCTTTATGAGGACAAGGGCTTTGTTGAAGACATTCAATGAGGTTCTTTATCAGAGCAGTCCCGTGAAAAAAGCTGAACTTTCAACGGTTTCTGTGCAGTAAACAACTATCCCTCATCCGGCTACCTACAGGAGTGGATAGAAGATAGCCTACGTCCTTCTCATTGAAACAATCTAGAGTCCCAAACGTTTCACGGGACTGCAGCTTCTCGGTGGCGATTTCGTCAGGGACTTGTAAGAGATTCTGTTTTACTATCACTAGAGCCGAAGGTAAAATATTGAACAAAAACAATAATGCCCGTACCAAAAGCTTCATCGAAGTTAACCATCGCTGCGGAGGAGCTAATCAAAGCAGCATGTTCTGAAGTAGAGGATACCTCGCTTGCTATTGGAAAGGAAACCGTCGAGAGCTTGGAGAAGCTTTTGATTGGGTCGTCCTCGATTGAAAATTCTTTGGGGTCACTGAAATCTTCGATGGATTCAAAGTTGAATACTCTTAACCAATCCATCTTGAATCTAAAGGAAGCAGTTGTAGCTGCCATAGGTCTTCAAGTAGCTGCCATAGGTCTTCAATCAAAGGATCAGAAGCTACAATGGGCGATTTCCAATGCTGGAATGAATGCTTTCATGTTTTACCAGAAGCACGAAAGCCACTATTATCGGCAGGATACAACTAACAGTACTGACCTCGTCAAAACCATTTTGCTTTCATTTAGAAAAGGCTGTGGTCTTAACATTACTAATCGAAGTAAAAAACAGTGGGTCGGAAATAATCATGGTGAAGAAGGAGAGAAAAAATTCCGTGATGCGCTCAGCAATCAACTTCATGAATTACTGGGTCATAAGCCCCGAATTTCTCTTGAAAACAATGTATATGCAATTTATTATTCTTAAAGTAAAATACTGATAATTAATACGCGACTCTGTTGCACCTATATATTTCCTCCCACGACGTCATATACAACAGATGATGATGAGCCGCATTGCCATCAATAGCAGAGCACAGTATCGGAAATCTAAGGGCTGCACGTACTAATTGAACGGTAACCATTCGTTTGGTTAAAATATAGATTTATCTCCGGCCATGGGATCATATTCTGCGAGGCTGTAGTTTGAATTGCAAAGTCGAATCAAATCTTTAGGCCTAATTTTGGTGACGATTTTATTTCGATGGGTATTATTTTTTCCGAGTTAGATAGATCGGAATGCCAGAATAATCCTTTTCCTCTTTTGTTTCCTTTAGAAGCAAATCAGTTTTGTGTAATTTCATAGACCTTTCCTTAGTTTTCGCATCTGCCGAGTCTAAAAAAAGGCTCCTGGACTCCGATAGAATAATGATTTTGAAGAACATCGTTTTCTTCTTAGGCCACCAGAAAAAAACACCTGATGGTACGGATACTACGCCCGTGTCCAAGTATGAGCTCCTCTATCCCTTTAAAAAAATAAATAGAGAGAAGTTCGAAGACCAGACCCTTGACTCAACTATCCTTCATTCACCGATTGTTGATCTTGTAATGAAGGAAGCTCAACTCCATCGGAAGTATTTATATTGCTTCCGCTCATTCCGTTTTGTAGGCAGAGAAGGCAATTTAGTTTCTAGAGACATGATCTGATCAATTTATCAGGATAATGATTATGGGCAGAAATTTGATATTAATATTTCAATCTGATCAATCATTCGTCTGCTCCGCCACAATTTGCGAAAAATTAGTAGTTGATACAAAATATTCAATGTTGGCTCTATTGCCTTCTAGATTGACGAATATTTGCTGAGACATCCATCGTTTCACGAAATCAACCATTATTCCAATCTCTTTACCTTTAAGATGAGGGTGATATTTGATCACCAGTTGCCCAATAGACACTTCACTCTTAACTATTGGAGGTGGAGGTTCTGTTTTGATACCAGTGACTTTTTTGACATTGAGAGTTCCCATCAGAGTAATCGGTTCTGGCAAACGTTGCCATTCCGTAATTAGATTTGATTGCCTAGCACTTCCATTCTGTGATATATAAAGAGTTATATGCATAGTTTCATTTTCTGATCTCAGTCTAGTTGAATCTAACTTGACTGCCACACAGGTATCTCTATAAATACCAAAATGAGTGGCAATTATTGTATGCTTTGTACCAAGACCACCCATTTCAGCAACTAGAGATTCATTCAGCTTCCCGAATGAGACCGTCATATGATCACATTTTACTTTCCATCCAGGTGGCTGACTGAATTTTGTTTGGAGCAAGTCTCTTGATTCGTTATCCAAGAAAATGGCGCAATATTCAATCTTATCCACTAATTCAATTGGATTTCTAAATGAAGATATTGTATTTTTCCTAGCTTTCGATTTGGAAACATCGTCACAACTTGTTGCTTCAATTGACAGTTTTGTAAGTTCAACGGACAGTTCTGGTTTTTCAGTACATGTAAATATTCTATCGTTGTATGTTTTGATTAAATCTAGAACCAGTTGTGTTTCTAGATCATGCGGCATTGTGGAATCCATGTCAGTTACAAGATTCATTTCAAAATCTGTGATTTTACTGCTATTTTTCCATTCATCTAGTTTTTCACTGAATAATTTTATGTGATTATGCCTATCATCATAAATGACGATCCTTGAGATGGAGGGGAATTGACACAGTATTTCAGTCAAGACGCCAATTTTGAAATCAAATGTTGAAATGTATTCTTTAACTACCCCAGATTCAGGAAGCGACTTGAGCTCTTTGCAAAGCAGTAAATGAAAAGCAATGTCGGGATCCTTCTTCATCTTGCAGAGTTCTTTTATTCGCTCCCCGAACTTGCCTCGGTTTCGTCCCGTCAATAATATCACTAGATTCATTGGATTTTTTAAAGCTGCATCTACCTTTGCAACTACATCAGGATTCCACCAATCGTTTGAAGGAATGAAGGGTATATAGGGTGCAGAGAGTGTTCTCTCGTCATTAAACCACCAGCAATCACTAATTAACTTGCCGATTAGTTTTGAGCTCCATAACTTGGGATTCGGCAAAGGGGATCTGAACAGGGTCGAATCGAAATCAAAAACCAGCAGATTTTCAAAGGAAACCTTACGATAACTCAGAGATTCCGTCTCATTATGATCAGAAGATTGAAAGAAATGAGTTTTTTTGAAGTCGTTTATATCTATTTCATACTGAAAATAAAACATTTTTGTAAAGATCTCATGCAGCAGGCAGTTTGACATCGTCATCACCGATCAATTGCAGGATCCGGGCACGCTGCATGATGGCCACGTGCAGGATACTGTATGTATGTAGCAGCTGGTACACTGTAGCTACACATGTACTGTCGGAATTCTTATGTATTAAACTGCAATGGCTGTGTTCATCCCAAACCTTTTATAGCATAGCGAAGCTATGCAATATACCTCCCTGTACGTATGTAGAAAAAATATACAGCATACACTGGTGGACTTTGCACGATTTCTTCTTAGCACTCAGTTGAACGCTGTAGGCCCCG
>Ga0169931_10015431_pt1 | contig 10223 bp, 12 predicted proteins | sample Kivu_15m_20L_FD_129675 | JGI IMG/M metagenome (GOLD analysis project Ga0169931, IMG submission 129675) | Freshwater microbial communities from Lake Kivu, Western Province, Rwanda to study Microbial Dark Matter (Phase II) - Kivu_15m_20L... | ecosystem: Environmental > Aquatic > Freshwater > Lake... | reverse complement strand
GATAATTTGATCAGAAATAGATTTACGTTTTAAGGACTTATAAAGATTTTTGATTATAAAATTTGAACTTTTATTATCTTTATCATTTGTGGTTCCTACATCTAGAATATTATTAATTTTATATTTTTTAGTTATTTTCTTTATCAGGGTTACTATCTCTAATCTTTTTCTTATAATTATACTATCAAAAAGAACGCTATGATTTTTTAAATATATTTTTTTGTTCATAAAAACTAAAAATTTAATTATTGAAATGAAATTAAGTATATATACCTATATAAATTTATTGCTATTTTTTTAGAATCTTAAATTCGGTAATATAATGAAAATAAACGTTAGCTATGTTTATAGTAAAAAAAACCTTACTGCCAATTCTAGTATAGAGAACATTTTATTAAATATCAGAAGAAACCTTAAAAAAAAATTGTTTATAAAATTAATTAATGAAAAAAATTTTTTTCATAATATAAATTATTTATTCAAATCTAAAATCATACACTTGCATGGTTGTTGGAATATGATTTTTTTCTTATGTTTTATTATAGGTAAAATTTTAAAAAAAAAAATAATTTTTTCGCCTCACGGTATGTTAGACCCCGAGTCATTAAAAATTAAAAAGTTAAAAAAAAATTTAGCTTGGAATATTTATCAAAAAAATATTTTTTTTAATTCATATATTATATGTAATTCATATCTCGAAAAAAAAAATTTAAAGAAAATAAACTTTAATTCTAATATTTCTGTAATTAATCATGGGGTTGATATTAATCATCATTGTTTTACAAGAGACTTAAAACGTCCAAAATTTCTTGTATTTTCTAGAATACATCCAATAAAAAATATTTTAGAATTAATCTTAATTTGGAAAAAATCTAATTACTTAAAAAAATTTAATTTAGATATTTATGGTGAAATAGATAACTTTGATTATTTTAAAAAAATTGAAGAATTAATTAAAGATGAAAAAAAAATTAATTATAAATTTCCTCTAAATAAAAATAATAAGTTTCAATTTATATCAAAATATAATATTTACTTATTTCCTTCCAGTACAGAAAACTTTGGCATTACAGTTTTAGAAACTTTATCTTGTGGTTTATATGTGATTTGCGGTAAAAAATTACCATGGAAAATTTTAGAAAAATTTGGTTTAGGAAAATTAATTATTTTCAGTAAAAAAAATTTAGAAGAAGCGGTTAAGAAAATTATTAAGATTAATTCTAGAACATCCATTAATAACTTTAAAAAAAAAATTTTTTTATTTCTTAATAAAAAATATTCATGGCCAATCATTTCGAAAAAATATTTAAATATTTATTTAAAAAATATTTAAACAGTTTCTATTAATCTATGTATTTTTTTTGATCTATTAAAAAATAGATATATTATTGATTATGTTTTTTTTTGATTTCTTTTTCGATCCAGTTGTAGGTTTTAAATAATCCTTCCTTTAGTGAATACTTCGGTTCCCAATTTAGTAATTTTTTGATTAAATTGTTATTACTTGATCTTCCTCTTACACCTTTCGGTTTATCTAATTGATAAATTTTATTATATTTATTACCACTGAAACTTTCAATTATTTTAATCATTTGGTTAATAGAAACTTGCTCTTCACTGCCAATATTTATTGGACCATGGTGTTGTGAGTGAAAAAAATTTAAAGTAGCTTCTACACAATCATCTATATATAAAAAAGATCTTGTTTGTTCTCCATCACCCCAAACTTCTATAGAATTTTCTTTTTTAATATTTGCGTTAATAATTTTTCTGCATATTGCAGCGGGGGCTTTTTCTCTACCTCCGTCGTATGTTCCATTAGGACCATATATATTATGATATCTAGCAACCTTAACATCTAGTTTATAATCTTCTAAAAAGTGCCTACACATTCTCTCGCTAAAAAGTTTTTCCCAGCCGTACCCATCCTCAGGTAATGCAGGATAAGCATCTTCCTCTTTTAGACCTTCAATAAATGTTTTATTTTGTTTATTTGCATTATAGACGCAAGCACTAGATGAAAAAAAATATTTTTTTATTTTATATTCTTTGCATGCCATAAGCATATGAGTATTAACAAGTACTGATAGCATACATAAAGCTTTATTATTTTCTATAAAACCCATACCACCCATGTTACAAGCCATATTGATAACCTCATCCATGTCTTTGCAAGAGGCGTAGCAATTTTCTTTTATTGTTAAATCTTTAGAAATATTTTCGGCTTTATCAAATACTTGAAACCATTCATTTAAATTTTTTATATCAACGGCACGGACTTTATGACCATGGCTTAGTAATTTTTTTACAATATGACCACCAATAAAACCGCCAGCTCCCGTTACAAGAATATTCATATTATATATTTTTTTTTTTTAAATAATGTATTAGAAGAAAAAATAAAATAAATGAAAAAAAAAATATGTAAGTACTTGCGAAACCTAACTCATAAAATAATATTGGTATCAGATTTATAAATGAATAAAACAGCCATAAATTTTTTTTTTCAATAAAGTTCATTAGTAAGTGATGTAAATGACTTTGATCCGGAAAAAAAGGGTTTTTATTAAGTAGCAATCTTTGAATAGTTACTCTAATCATATCTAAACCAGGTATAAGAAATAATAAAGCAATTTGATCGGCAAAAAGATTGGACGTTGTGTTATAAAAATAAATAAAAATTAGACCTAAAAATATTGATAAGGCACTTGAACCAGAATTACCAATAAAGATTCTATTATTGATATTATATAAAAAAATTAAAATTAGAATAATTAAATTAAAAAATATATATAAATCAAAATCATTAATTTTAATTAATAAATAACTAAGATAAATTATAGTCGAAGATAAAGCGATACCATTTGCGCCATCAGAAAAATTAAATGAGTTATAAAATAAAAAAAGACAAAATATAGTAAGCAAAATAGACCAATTAAAAATTGATATTTTAGTGATAAAAAAATTTTTAAAATAAAGTTCATTTAAAAGTAAATTTTGATTTTTGAAAATAACTAGTAATAAAATAAAAAAAAAAATTATCCTTTTATATGGACTAACATTTTTAATATCATCATAAAATCCAACTAAAAATATCAGTATTGAAGCTATATTAATGATAATTAAATCTTCTAAATTAATTTTTAATTGATTAGTTGAGTATAAGAATAAAGACAATATTATTGAACAAATAATAAATAAAAGTCCACCAAAATTAGGAATATTTTTTAAATGAATTTTTCTCTTATTTGGTATATCAATTAAACCTAATAAATTTCCTATAAAAAAACTATTTTTTAAACAAGCATAACAAAAAACAATTAATATAAGTATCATGGATAAATTTTTTATAAGTAAAATTGAATTATCCATCTATTTATGAGATTTAAAAATGTTAAATAATGATTTAAAATTATCTATAATTATTCCGTGTTACAATGAAAAAAATACAATAGTTGAAATCCTTGAAAGAATAAAAAAAATTACATTTATTAATAAAGAAATCATCATAGTAGATGATGGTTCTACTGATGGAACTACAGAAATTATTAAGAATCTAAAAAATGATCTTTATAATAAAGCTTATTTTAATGAAAAGAATAAAGGAAAAGGTTATGCGATACGAATTGGCTTAAAAGAGGCAACTGGCGACTATATTTTAATTCAAGATGCTGACTTAGAGTATGATCCAAATGATTATATTAAATTAATTGAACCATTTATAAAATTTAATGCAGATGTAGTTTATGGGTCTAGATTTTTAGGTGGCTCAGGCGCCGTACGTCTAATTTATTTTTGGAATTATATTGCAAATAAAATTCTAACAATATTATGTAATATTTTTACAAATATAAATATGTCTGACATGGAAACTTGTTATAAAGTTTTCAAAAAAAATGCAATTAAGGCAGAAGAATTAATTGAAGACTCATTTGGTTTCGAACCTGAAATAACAATAAAACTTGCTAAAAAGAAATTAAAATTTTTTGAGGTAAGTATAAGTTATTATGGACGATCATATGAAGAGGGAAAAAAAATTAGATTGAAAGATGCATTCAGAGCATTCTATTGTATTTTGAAATATGGAATTAAATAGGTAATATTACAGGTGTTATCTCTTTCAAATATAAAAGAATATTTAGTATATTCAAAGAAAATTTTTTTTTTAAATTTTATTATATTTTTATCAATTGCTGCATCAATAATAGGAAATTTTGCATTAAATTTAGTTATTCTTACTAGTTTGATACTTTTTATTTTTCTTTTAATAAAGAAGGAATTTTCAATTGCAATAAATAAAACTTATATTTTTTATTTTACTATATTTAAATTATTTTTTTTATTTAATATTTTATTTTCATACAATTCATTATTATCTTTTAATTCATATTTAGGAATTATTAAAAATATTCTTTTTGTTTTAGTTTTTTATAAAGTTTTTGAACACAATAAAAAAAACGAATCTTTTTTTTTTTATTCATTAATTACATTAATTTTTTTTTTTATTTTCGATGTACTTATACAATTTTTTTATACATATGATTTATTTGGCTATCCCTTGCAAGATAGTCATGGAATTAGACTATCTGGTCCATTTGGAAAAGAGTTTGTAGCTGGATCTTTTTTAAGTAAAATTTTGTTTTTAGTTGTAACTTATATTCATGCAAGGAAAAACAATAACTGGATATTTAAATATTTTATTATTTTTTTATCTAACGCAACGATACTGCTATCTGGAGAAAGATCAGCATTTTTAATTACTGCAACATCCAGTCTTTTTTTTATTTTTTTTGATAATCGAATTCAAATAAAAAGAAAAATTTTAGTTTTTTGTATTTATTTAATTATTCTTTTTTCTACATTTTTCTTAAATTATAATATTTATAGTCAGGACAAAGACAAGCTATTATTAAATAAATATAGTTTTTTATTTGGTTATGAGTTTCAAGTAATTAGTGAAAAAAAAAACAACAGTAACCTCTTAATTAAAAGAGAAAATTACAGTCTTATTCAAAACTTTTTAGACACAAGGCATGGTGCGCATTTTTTAACCGGTATAGAAATATTTTTAGATAATAAAATATTTGGGGCCGGACTTAAATCTTTTAGAAATATTTGTTCAAATTCTAAATATGAAAGTATTAATTCTCTAAGCGCTAAAGATAGATGCAATACTCACCCGCATAATATTTATATTGAATTTATTTCTGACTTAGGAATTTTTGGTTTTGTAATTATTCTTTTGTTATTGTCTTATATTTTTATTCAACTTTTAAAAAAAAAAGATATTCCAATGTTAGCATATTTTTTTATTTTATTTTTTCCATTTCAAACTACAGGGTCTTTCTTTTCGAGTTTTAATGGTTTTTTTTATTATATATTTTTCGCATATTTTATTTATAGAGAAAAATTTGCAAAATAAAAAAATTTTGGATGTAACTATTTTTTTAATTTAAATAAATTTAAAAAATATTTTAACTTTTAAGAATTATCACAATACAATTTTTATTGTTTTAGATATATGGATGACGGGAAATGAGATTTGAAGTTACCATAGTCTATTTGCAGTCCAAATCTAAATTTTGCTAGTTTCCATGATTTGAAATATTTATTTAGGATATCTTTATTTTCATGAAATATATGTGGCATGCTCAAAATTATTTTAGTTTTTTTATTATTAAGTAAATAGCAGTATAAAAGCATCGTTTCACTCCATTGCATATAAGATTTTTTGTGTAAATTATTTTGATAGAGATAAGGAAAGTAGATATCGTGTATATGTATTATACAATTTTTTATATTAGGAAGTATTCTTGTATAAATAAATTCAACATCAGACAATGGTTTAACTGTGTGAGTTGTATCAATAAATAAAAAGTCTGGCCTAAAATTTAATATTTTTTTCGTTGGAACTTCCTCAATATTTTTTTTTATCAAAGTAATTCTTTTTTCTTTTGCTATGTTTAATAATGAATCACTGGGATTAGGTTCTATACACATCACTTTATAATTCATATTGTTTGAAATATTCAAAGAATCTATCATACAAAAAGTTGAGATTCCTGAACCAATTTCTAATACACGTTTAATTTTTTTTTTATTTATTACTGATTGTAATATTATAGATTCTATTTTCCCATATCCTGGACCGTGGCTGTTTTTATTGTTAAGAAGTTTTTCATAGATATTTCTATTTTTAAAAATTAATATTTGTTTTTGCATTGATTTTAGAAATGAAATAGATTTATTTTTGTTAAAATTTATTTTATTAAATTCTATTTTTTTTAATAGTTTATTTTTTTGAATATTTTTTATATTTTTTATAGGAGTATAATAATGAAGTGGAACAATTAATAAGTTAATGCAAGATAATAAAGAATTTATAAATTCTATCAGTTGTTTAATAGAATTTTTTATTTTTCGCATTAATTATTGTTTATTTAGTTTTAAAATTATTTTTTAATTTTATTATATACCTTGGAAAGAGCTTCTGATCTTATAAGAGTATCTATTTTTTTTTCTAATATTTTAATTTTTAAGTAATATTTAAAAATTAAAAAGAATATAAATAAAAATGAAAAAATATTTAGCAAATAAAATAAATTAACATTTAAATTTTTTTCAACAAATTGATCAATGGATAGTGGTCTAATTGATAAAAATATTAAAATAATCCAAGCACTGGTCCAAAAAAGAAATTCAATTTTGTTAATGTTTTTGTATTTATAATTTAAAAATGTCGAATATATTAATGAAATTGAAAAGATTATTGCTATAAGAGATAAAATTAATTTTAGCATTTTAGTTATTAAATCTCCATAGTAGTAAACAGAATAATAAATGAATACCTTGAAATATATTCATGCCTTTATATTTGTCCAAAAAAATTGTTTGAATGGGTACTTCTTTAAATTTTATTTTTTTTTGTATTAATTTAGTACTAATTTCAGCGTCCGCAAAATAGTGCGCTGATCCAGTGGACGTCCATCTTATCTTGTTGTAGATTTTGCTTTTAAATATCCTCATTCCGGATTGAATATCCTTAAGAGATGAATTAAATAGAAAATTAGTAAGTATTTTTATCAGGAATGTTCCAATACCTCTCATTAGTGGCATTTTAAAATTGTCTCTGTAGCCAATAACAGAATCGACCTTTTCTTTTTTCATAGTTTGAATTAACTTTTGTAAATCGGATCCCCTATGTTGTCCATCGCTATCCATAAACGCAATTACATCAGTCTTTAAGCGCACTGCTAGGTCACAACCAGTTTTTAGCGAGTTTGATTTTCCAAGATTGTAACAATGTTTGAGGTTAATTTTATTTAATTTTTTAATTAATCTCATTGTGTTATCTGAAGAATTGTTATCAATTACAATAATTCGATTTACAATCTTTTTAACACTTGTAATAACTTTTTTTATATTTCTTTCCTCATTGAAAACAGGTAATACTAACGTGACATGCATTAGTGAATATTTTTAAGTTTTTTAAAATTATGAATATTATCTACCGTAAACCATTTTTTTGGCATAATGTTAGAAACATAAAGTAATTTTTTTTTTATTAAAACATTCCATATTTGATTAAAATTTTTTTTATTTTTCATTATATAATTTATTTTATAAGGATTAATTATCTGAATACCTGAACAATAAATATTTGAATAATTTCTTCGAGACAAGGATGTTACAATATTATTATTGTGTTTTATAAAATCACCTTCTAAGCCTTTAATAGGTTTTACAGGTATCAACATACAAGGTGGGCTTTTTTTTTTTAAATAGTCTTTTTCAATTAATCTAAAATTAATTGTTGTAACGTTATCACAAGTGAGAATAACAATTGGTTCATCTAAATTTTTGAAAAGCGAATTAAATATCCACCAAGCATTTCCTTTGCCTTCAGTATTAATTATACTATTTACATCATTTTCTATTACATGCTTAGCAAGTATTGAGCCTTTATAACCAACAGAGATATGAATATTTTTTATAAATTTTTTTAACTTAAATATACCATTAGATATTAAAGTTGTATTTTTATAAGGCATCATACCTTTTGGTAGTTTATCTGTTAAAGGCTTTAATCTAATTCCTCTACCAGCAGCCATTATAAATGCATGATTAATAACTTTCATAAATTTTTTTTAGTTCAAGTATTTTTTTAATTTCTAAAAAATTAAGTTTCTTACAATTGTTTGAAGAAATAATTTCTTTTAAAGGTTTTTGAACTTTATTTTTAAAATCAATTATATAATGATCAACATTCCTAATTACTTTTTTTTCAGTATAAGGAAGTTCAGTTTCACCAATCAAGAATTCGTCGATTCGTTCACCAGGTCTCTCCTTACTAATTATAAATTTTCCACCATAAATTTTTATCCAAACTTTTAAAATATCTATCATCTGAGCCCCTTTCATTTCTCTAGAAAGAATTTTTCCTGATAAATAATTTATTTTATCCAGAGATGTCGATACTAATTCAACAGCTTCATTAACTGTAAAAAAGAATCTCCTCATATAAGGTCCAGTTGTATAAATAGTTTTACTTTTTTTAAACATTTCGTTCCAAACAGGAAGAACAGAGCCAGTAGACCACGCAACGTTACCATATCTCACACAGGCAAATTTAGTTTTATGAGAGTTACCCAAGGAAACAAAAATCTTTTCCATTAATGATTTACTCATACCATAAATATTTCTTATGGGTGGTGAAGCTTTATCGGTAGATATTCCAATTACAGTTTCAATCTTTTTATCTATCGCAACCCGCGCAATATTTCTTGAACCATTGACATTAATATCCACACATTCTAGAGGAAATTTTTCAGAAAGATCAACAAATTTAGTTGCTGCAGCATGTATAATTATATTAGGTTTTGCGTAATTAATAACATCACGAACTGACTCTATATTAGAAACGTCTAAAGGCAAAACTTCACAAGCAGTTTTTTTTTTGGCAAAAAAATTTTGTTTATTATTTCTTCCAGCTAATATTACTTTAAATTTTTTTTTAAATTTATAGGCTAAATGTATTCCCAAAAAACCTGAGCCACCTGTGATTAATATTGATTTCATAGTAATGTTAATAAAAAGATTATATAATAGAAATTAACTTAAATTATTAATTAGTTAGTTCAATAAAAGAATGCAAAATTTTTTAGGTTTAAAATATAAAAATTATCATTCCTATTATAAAAAAATTGACTATTCATATATATTTTTAATTATATTTTTAATCTTATTTTTTTTAAAATTATATTTAAACAATGAAATAATTCCATTAGGTGATGAGCTTAATTCAATACTAGTTTATTCATCAAATATTAAAACTCTATTATTAAAAAATTTTCCAGGGAATACTACTGTTTTTCATTTTTTTGGATATTTAACTTCCTTTTTTTCTTATGACATATTTTATTATAAACTGTTAAGCTATTTTTTTTTTTGTCTTAATGTAATAATTATATATAAATTTTGTAACTTTTTTAATTAAAAAATTTTATTTTTATCTTCTTTACTATTTTCATTTTATATTCCTTATTATGCTTTTGTATATTCTGGGTATAATTTTTCTTCATTTATTTTTATTTTAGTTTTTTTTTTAGTTGATAAATATAATGAGAATCAAAAAAAATTATCATTAATTTTTTTTCTATTATTTTTAAATTTTTATAATCATTTAGTAAATTTATATATAATATTTCCTTTAATATTTCTATTATATTTCTATTCCAAAAAAAAAAATATTTTTTTTATTAAATTATTTTCATATTTTATAGCACCTACTTTGTTGCTTTATTTTATTTCAATTATACTGACTGGAATTGCAATAATGAAAATTCAATATGTAGATTTTTTTTATGTTTTAAATTTTATTAACGATAATTTTTTTGAAATAATTAATTCAGGATTTAATTGGATCTTTTTTAACGAGGCTTATAATATACCACTAAATTTTAAAATATATGATTATCTAAATTTATTAAATTATGAAGATACACATTATTTTATTTCTATAATTCTCCTTTTATTATTCAGTTTTTTTTTTTTAATAATTAAAAAAAATAAATATTAAATTTTTTTTTTTTTTTTTTTTTTTTTTTTTTTTTTTTTTTTTATTTTTTTTTTTTTTTAAAAAATTTTTTAAAATTTTTTTTTTTTTTTTTTTTTTTTTTTTTTTTTTTTTTTTTTTTTTTTTTTTTTTTTTTTTTGTTTTTGTT
>Ga0169931_10015430_pt1 | contig 10224 bp, 8 predicted proteins | sample Kivu_15m_20L_FD_129675 | JGI IMG/M metagenome (GOLD analysis project Ga0169931, IMG submission 129675) | Freshwater microbial communities from Lake Kivu, Western Province, Rwanda to study Microbial Dark Matter (Phase II) - Kivu_15m_20L... | ecosystem: Environmental > Aquatic > Freshwater > Lake ... | reverse complement strand
ATGTATTTCATGCAAAAGCGCAACGGCGGACACCACCACGCTGGGCGTCCGCCGGGCCGAAAGTCTAGGAGCCGCCCCGCCTTCGGGCAATGGCGAAAACCGGTGGCTCGGATCGAACGGGATAACGCGCTGCTTCCCGGCCCGCGTCGTCGCGCTTTTCACTGCCCAACGGCCCGCTGACCCGCTATGACCAACGGCATGAAAACAATCTTCGCCCTTGCCCTCGCATCCCTCGCCACCGCCGCGTTCGCCGCCGAGCCCGCCGGCTACTACAGCCGCACCATTTTCTCCGATGACTTTTCCGGCAACGGCTTCGGCCCGCGCTGGGGCCACTACAAGAGCAGCAGCGTGGTGAAGGACGGCATCCTCGTCGGCATCACCGCGCCGACCTCCGACCACTCCGCCGTGGACAACATCAAGTTCCCCGGCGAGCGCGACCTCGAGGTGTCGGTGAAATTCCGCTTCACCAGCGACAAGGCCAGGAGCTTCAACGTCTGGTTCGATGACAAGGACTACAAAGGCTCGCACGCCGGGCACATTTGCAGCGTCAGCGTCAGCCCGACGGCTGTGAACCTCGCCGACGCCAAGACCGGCGGATTCGATTTGAGCGGCGGCCTCTACGAGCGCAAGAAGGCCAACCAGCTCACCGACGCGGAGAAGAAGCTGCTCGCCTCGAAGGCCAAGCGCATCCCCGCCACCGTGAGCCTGCAAGACTGGCACACACTGGTCGTGCGGACGAAGGGCGCGGAAGTGAGCGTCCAGATTGATGGCAAGCCGGTCGGCACGTTCGAGTCCGACGGCATCAACCACGCCACGAAATCCCTCGTCAGCCTCACGACGAACCCCGTGGACGTTCACTACGACGATTTCAGCCTCAAGGGCACGGGCACTGGCAAAGTGGCCGCGAAGTAGCGGCTTGGAAGCGGAGGTTCAATGAGCAGCGAGTCCAATCAACCCGGCTCCCGCATCGCGTTGTTCCAGCGGCGCGAAATCCGCCGCGTCATCCACAACCACGAGTGGTGGTTTGTCATCACGGATGTCGTGGCGGCGTTGACGGATTCAGCCAACCCGTCGGGCTACCTGAAGGACATGCGCCGTCGCGACCTGCCGTTCGCGGAGGCGTTCAAAGGGGGGGGGCAACTTGCCACCCCCCTTGGGTTGCCCTTCGACACCGCCGGTGGCCGCCAGTTGCTCCAGTGCTGGAACACGGAAGGCATCTTCCGCCTGATTCAGAGCATTCCCAGCGCGAAAGCCGAGCCGTTCAAGCGTTGGCTTGCGCGCGTGGGCTATGAGCGGATGCAGGAGATTGAGGATCCGGAACTGGCCACCAAGCGCACCCGCGCGCTCTACCAGGCCAAGGGCTATTCCGCCGACTGGATTGAGAAGCGGATGCGCTCCATCGCCATCCGCGACGAGCTGACCGACGAGTGGAAGCAGCGCGGCGTGAAGGAGCAGCGCGATTACGCCATCCTCACCGCCGAGATTTCCAAGGCCACCTTCGGCCTCACGCCGTCCGAATACGCCGGGTTCAAGCGCCTCAAGCGCGAGAACCTCCGCGACCACATGACCGACCTTGAACTTATCTTTTCAATGTTGGGCGAGGCGGCGACGACGGAAATCACGCGGAACAAGGATGCCCAAGGCTTGCCACAAACCAAACAGGCCGCGCGCGAGGGCGGCGCGGTGGCGGGCAATGCTCGGCGCGAATTGGAGCAGCGCAGCGGACGCAAAGTCGTCACGAGCGAGAATTACTTGGCCCTCACCCAGGCGACCAAGAAGGCGAAACGCATCTCCCCGGCCAAGAAGCCATGAACCGCCGCCGCTTCCTCCACACGACGCTCGCCGCCACGACGGCCCCGGCTTTGCTCCCCGAAGTTTCCGCCGCCAACCGCACCGCTGCTGCCGCCGCCGAGCAGGCGCACGCGGAGATTTGGCGGCGGTTCATTGACCGGCACGGCGTGATGATTGACCTCGCGGCGATGGATGGCTCGGTGTCGCTGCCCACGCCGGAGGAATGCCGCTTGGGAAAACCGAACGCGCTGGGCTGGTGGAGTCCCATTGAGAACGGCCCGATGTTCAACGGCCTCTACATGGACGCCGCCGTGAACCGCTGGCGGCACACGCGCGCGGACGCCGACGCCGCCAAAGCCCGCCGCCTCATGGAAGGCCTGCTCCTGCTCGCGTCGGTCAGCGAGGTGCGGGGCATGGTCGCGCGCGGCGTGAGCACGGATGGGCGCTCGCACTACCCGATGGGGTCGAACGACCAGATGTCGCCTTGGTTCCTCGGCCTGTGGCGCTTCCTCGACGCCGGCCTCGCCACGCCGGCGGAGCGCACGCGCATCACGGCCAAGCTGGTCGAAGTCGCCGACGCCATCGTGAAGCTGAACTGGGCGATGCCGGCGGAACCGCCCTTCAACCGGCGCGGCTCCTTCGCCGGCTTCGAGTTTGACAGCGCGCCGCGTCTGCTCTTCGTCTGCAAACTGATGCACGCCCTCACCGGCGACGCGCAGTGGGAGACGCGTTACCGCACCGCGCTCGCCGAGACGGGCGGCCCGGAGAAGCTCACGCGGCTGCAAATCTGCGAGCGCGGCATGGTCTTCCACTACGCCAAGCATCACTCGTGGACCTCCTGCACCTGCGTCGGCGCGGTGCGGGCCTTGTGGGAGATGGAGAAGGACGCGACCACGCGCGCCGCCTACGCGCGCGGCCTGCAAGCCAGCGCCGACCTCGCGCTCAAGAGCCTGCCGCTCGCCGAGCGTTTCGACCACGCCGACCCGAGCAAGTTCGACCTGAACTGGCGCGTGATGAACACGCTGTGGAAGCCGCAGCAGACGGAGAAGGAAGCGCAGGACCTCGCCCACGCGCAGTTGCGTGAGTTCCTGAAAGTCGCCCCACGCCGCGCGAAGGAAACCGAGTTCATCCGCGAGCCAACCGCCGCCGCCTGGGTCGTCACGCTCGCCCCGGACGCGACCGTCCTGAAGCAGCGCACCCCCGCCATCGAGCGCGTCATCGCCCACTACGACTACGCGAAGCTCTACTACTCGCAGTTCTTCTGGGTGGAAGCGGCGTGGTGGCGGTTGAAGGCGGTGGTGTAATCAAAGTTGGCAGGCGAATGGGGGCAAACGAATCGGACTTGGCATTCGCCTGCCCCCATTCGTTTGCCAATCCGGTCGGCCTCGGTAGGGAGCGCTGTCCTCAGCGCGCCGCCGAAGTCTGGTGGCGGGCGACCGGACGTTGGGGCGAGGACACCCCCGCCCGACCACTGACAGTTTCACATCTTGCCGTGAACTCCGCCGGCGACTACACTTCTGCCATATGAGTCATACAATCACCGTCCGCCTCGACGAGGAGCTGGCCTCCTGGCTGGAGCAGACTTCACAACGCACCGGTTTGTCCCAGGGGCAAATCGTCCGGGACCAACTGACCAAGGCCAAGGCGGCGAACGCCAACCGCGCCTTCATGCGCTGGGCGGGCGTGATTAACGGACCAAAGGATCTGTCCTCGCGCAAAGGATTCTCCCGGAAATGATCGGCATCGCAGACACGGGTTTCATCGTCGGCTTCGCCAACCGGACTGATGCCTACCACGACTGGGCGATGGAAATCGCCGGGCAGCTTGCCGAGCCGCTGCTGACCTGCGAGCCGGTGCTGGCCGAGGCGGCCTACCACATTGGCGATGTGCGCGTGGTCCTCGGCATGATTCGCGACGGCTTCATCACGCTCGCCTTCGATGCCAACGACCACCTGAATCAACTCGAAGACCTCGCCCGCCGCTACGCCGACCGCCGGCCCGACCTCGCGGACCTCTGCCTCATCCGCATGAGCGAGCTGTTCCCCAAGCACCCGGTCATCACCGTGGACCGCGAGGACTTCCGCGTCTATCGTCGCAACAAGCGCGAAACCATCCCGCTGATTTGCCCGCCGCAGAGATAGAAATTCAACATGAACAGTTCCGCGCACTTGAAACAAAGTGCCGCTGCTCGAAAGATTTTTTGATTTCTATCAGGCTTTGGTAAGCTCCACCCGATGCCGCAAGCCAACCCACTTGATTTCTCCGGCTACCGGCAGTTCACCGGCGCCTTGCGGCGGCTGGCGGATGTGCCGGCGTGGGATGCACAAGATGCTGAGGAGGTAAGGGCGTCTCTTGATGGTGCGTCGGGTAGGGAGCTGCGGCGGCTGGTGGAACTGCCAGCGCGCCGCGCATTCGGCACGTTCTTCACCGGCTCGGAACTGGCGGAGAAACTCTTGGGAACCCTGCGGCTACGGTCGGACCAGCATTTCATCTACGACCCGACAGTAGGTGCGGGCGACCTGCTGCTTGCGGGCGCAAGACGCCTGGCTTGCGAAAGCTCACTGTCGGCCACACTCGTTGCATGGGGCCAATGCCTCGCGGGCACCGACCTGCATTCGGAGTTTATCGAGGCGGCGCAGCTCCGAATCGCTTTGCTCGCGCGGCAGCGCCACGGCGGGCGGGACGCCTTGCCCACTGGCTGGCGCAAACTTCTCCCGCACATCAAATGCGGAGACGGCCTCAAGCAGAAGGCTCTCTTCGCTCGCGCCACCCATCTGCTGATGAACCCGCCCTACGGCCTGACGGAACCCGACGCGGAATGCACTTGGGCGGGCGGGCGCATCTCTGCGGCGGCGCTTTTCGTAATGCGGGCGCTGGAAATGGCACCGGCCAACGCACGGCTGTTCGCCATTCTCCCCGACGTGCTGCGTTCCGGCTCCTTCCAACACCACTGGCGCGAACGGGTGAGCGACTTGGCGACCGTCGAATCCGTCGAGCGACACGGCATCTTCGACGACACCGCAGATGTGGACGTTTTCCTGCTCGAACTCCGCCGCCGGGCCGCTGACGCAGACACACAAACGAAGCGCTGGCCCATCGCCGTCGCCAGCACCGGCAGCTCAGTCGGTGATTACTTCGCCGTCCATGTCGGGCGCGTCGTCCCGCACCGCGACGCCGAGGAAGGCCCGCTCCGTCGCTACGTCCACCCGCGCAACATTCCGGTGTGGGAAGAAGTAACGCGCAATTCCGAACTGCGCCGTCACGAAGGTCTCGCCTACAAGCCGCCCTTCGTCGTCCTCCGCCGCACCTCGCGCCCCGGCCATCCGTATCGCGCCGCCGCCACCGTCATCCTCGGCAAAGCCCCCGTGGCCGTGGAAAACCACCTCATCGTCTGCGAACCTCACGACCGCTCCACCGACACCTGCCGCGCGCTCATGACGCAACTCCACACCCAGCGCGTGAACAGCTTCCTCGACGAGCGGATCCGTTGCCGCCACCTCACTGTCGGCTCAGTCGCGGCGACTCCTTTCAACCCACCATGAGTAAAATCGGTCGTGGCAAGAAGGCTTATGAGAACCGCCACGGCAGCGTGGAAGTCGGCGGGTTTGCGCTGTCTTCCGGTGAGGTTGAATCCGCTTTGCAGCAGCGGGTTGTTCCGGTTTTACGGGATGACGCAGCGAATGACGAAGTCGAGCAACTGCTCGGCGCTCTTGCCGCCACTCAATTTGCCACAGACACGCTTCGTAACGCGCTGACTGCGACACGCGACATTCCCGACTGGCAGGTCGGGGAAGCGTTGGCGGAAGCTTATCTTGAAGACCACTATGACTGCTCGTTCCCGTGGCCGATGTCCCGCGATGCGCGGAATCCGCGGGCCAGTTTGCAGGGCACCGATTCCGTAGGATTTCAACGTCACGGCACTTCGTATCGCATCGCGTTCGGTGAAACGAAGACCTCCACCGACCCGAACTGCCCGCCGGGCGTTTGGAACGGTCGCAGCGGACTGAAGAAGCAACTCGAAGGGTTGCGCGACTCGACGGAAATCAAAAATCACGTCGTCGTTCGTTACCTCAGTGTTCGCGCCAACGGAGCTGCGTGGCGGGCGACCTACATTTCCGCGACAAGACGCTACCTCGCCAACCCCTGCGATATTGCACTCTTCGGCGTGTTGGTGCGCGACACGGCACCGAGCGAGCGGGACGTAAGCTCCCGGGCCAAGAGCCTGTCGAAAGGCTGTCCCGCTGACACAGCTATCCACATCGTCGGCATTTATCTTCCGGTAGGGCATATCCCAAAACTGCCGAAGCAGGTGGCTGATTTGGAAAGGAGGCGCAGCAAATGAACGTCACCGACCAATCCCTCATGGAACTGCGTTCGCATTGGGCTGTGGCGGCGATTGGCGAGCCGCACCTCGATACTGCTGCGGAAGCCGCCCGCTTCCGCTTCGTGTCACGCGCGCTTGGAGACAGCGTCCGTCTGGCGGGCCGTGATGTAGATGACGAACTGCTGGAACGCATCGCCACGGCCTACGAATTGGCAGCGGCGGAGGGCATTCAGGATTTGCTGCATCCCCGCAGCGACGAGGAATCCAAGTTGAGTTCGCAACGGACGATGAGCGGTGCCCACGAGGCGTTCGAGTTTCGCCGTGTGCTGCCTGAGCCGGCGGAAATCGAATTGCGCGTGTTCCATGTGCTGCACACCGGGGCGCTCGCTTACACCGGCGACCGCTGGACGGAGCTGCGCCAGTGGCTCGCGGATAACCAATCGCTCGCGACCATCCCCGACGCCGCAGCGGAGCCGTGGGATCGCGGCGTTCTTCTGCTGCTGTTTGATTGCTGGGTGCGTTTGTTCCGCAAGAACGGCTGGAAAGATTTGTCGGAGATTGCCGGTATTATCGGTTCGCTCCGCGAGCAGCAGCGGACACACGAAGCCCGCTACTTGGATTCTCCCAGAGACGTTCCCCGGCCTGTCGCGGCGATGCGGCTCGTGGCGCTCTATCATTGGGCAAAAGCAACGGAGGTGATTGCCACTTACATGCTGCAAGGTCAGCCGGGGAACATCGCCACGCTGCTCGACGCGCAGTTCGAAGCTGCCCAACACGCAGCGGAGATGGCTGCCGACGCACCGATGACGGTGCTCATGCGCTGGCTGCATGTCGCTTCGCGCCGCATGGTGCTGGCTTCGGTCTGGACGGTGACGCAAATGGTCAATTCCCGAGTCACCGACTTTGTGCGCGAAGCAGTGAAGGGCCAGCTCATCGAGCTCCTCCCACCGCAGCGCGCAGCCATTCGCGAACAAGGGCTGCTCGACTCGGCACGGCGGGCCATCGTCGTGAACCTGCCGACTTCGGGCGGAAAGACGGCGCTCGCGCAGTTCCGCATCCTCCAAGCCCTCAATCAGTTCAACGAACGCGGCGGCTGGGTCGCCTACATCGCTCCTACCCGCGCGCTGGTTTCGCAAATCACCCGCCGTCTGCGCCGCGACTTCGAGCCAATCGGCATCAACGTCGAGCAACTGACCGCCGCCGTGGACCTCGACACTTTTGAAGAAAAGCTGCTGTCCGGCAGGAACGGCGCGGACTCGTTTCACGTCCTCGTCGCCACGCCTGAGAAGTTGAACATCGTCATCAACCGCGGGGCCGTCTCGCGTCCGCTCGCGCTCGTGGTCATTGATGAGGCGCACAATATCGAGGACAGCGAACGCGGGCTTCGCATCGAACTGCTGCTCGCCACCATCAAGCGGCAGTGTCTGGACGCCAGCTTCCTGCTGCTCATGCCCTTCGTTCCGAACAGCAACGACCTCGCAAACTGGCTGGAACCCGGCTCAGGCGCAAACATCAGCCTCGGCACCACCGCATGGCGGCCAAACGAGCGGCTGGTCGGCGTCTTTGGAATGGTGGCCGACAACTCGGAACGCGCCGGCTGGCGCATGGAGTATGAAACGCTGACGACGGAGCAGCGCACGACACACCTGCGCGGAAAGCATCAGGTGGATGGCGTGAAGCCGCTCGGCATTCCGATGACCAAAGCCAAGTCGCTCGCCATGCAGACCGGCGCGATGAGCCGGGTTTTCGGCAGCTTGGGCCGCGGCACGTCCGTCGCGGTGGTGAACCAGCTTCGACTGACTTGGTCAGTCGGCAAAGAAGTCGCCAAGTCACTGCCTGCACTCGCGCGGACTGATGAGAATCTTGAACTCGTCCGCCGGTTTGTAGCGACTGAGGTCAGTCCGGATTTTGCGCTGTGTCGCTTGTTAGAGAAGGGCGTGGCTGTGCATCACTCCGGTCTTTCGGAGGAAACTCGCGCGCTCGTCGAATGGCTCGCCGAGCGAAACAGCCTGCGCGTTCTCTGCGCGACAATGGGCATCGCCCAAGGCATCAACTTCCCGATTGGCTCGGTGTTTCTGTCCACCCGCTCGTTCGGCAAGGGCGAGCAGATGACCCGTCGGGCATTTTGGAATCTCGCCGGACGCGCGGGCCGTGTGGGGCAAGACAGCGTCGGCATCGTCGGCATCGCGGTAGGCAACGACCGCGCGGGCGTCGTGCGATTTGTAAAGGAGCAGACCGAAGAACTTCTTTCTCAGTTGGTCACAATTGTCCGCGAGCTGAACGAAGCCGACCTCGGCGAGATGCAGCGTATCATCCATCGGAATGAGTGGGCCGCATTTCGCAGCTACATCGCGCACCTTTTCAACGAACTGAAAAACCTCGAAGCCGTGCTCGCCGCTGCCGAGCAGACGTTGCGCGAAACGCTGGGCTATCGCACGCTCGAAGCCAGCCGCAGTCCCGACGACCGGAGGCGTGCTAGAGCCATCCTGTCCGCTACGCGTGCCTACGCCGCAGAACTCAACCAACATCCCGAAAACGCGACGCTCGCCGATGCAACGGGCTTCGACCCGGATGGAGTGCGGACGGCAATCCTAGAGATGGGCAAGCTGGAGCATCGGCTACAGCCCTCGGACTGGCAGCCGGGCAGTATTTTCGGAAGCAGCTCCATCCTGCCGCAACTCGTCGGCGTCATGCTCAAGGTGCCTCAACTAAAGGATAAACTGAGTGAAATCACTGGCAGTCACGGGCTCGACCAGCGGCACATCGCCGACATCGCAAAGGACTGGGTGCATGGTAAATCCCTCGCCGAACTGGCCCGGAAGTATTTCATGAACGCCCCCGACGCTGACCTCACCGTGGCGCTCGGCCATGCGTGCAAAGGCATCTACAAGACGCTGGCCAACTTCGGCACATGGGGTCTGGCTGCGCTTTCGCAGATGGGGCCATCGGGCCTCGACTTCGACACCATGTCCGAAGCGGAACGCCGCACCATCAACAATCTCCCCGCCATGCTCTACCACGGCGTCTCCACCGAAAGCGCCGTGCTCCTGCGTATGAACGCTGTTCCGCGCAGCATCGCACCCGCTCTCGCCGCCAACATGGAGGCCGCCCTCGGCCCGAGCCGTAGCGACGCCACCATCCGCACGGCGCGCGAGTATCTCAAAAATCTCAACCTCCGGGATTGGGAGCGAGCGAAGCCGCGTAGTTCAACCATGAGCGCCGAGGATTACCGTGAAGTCTGGCGCATCCTGTCGGGTGAGCGTGGGTGATGAACTGCGATAAACTAAAACCATGAACCGCCGCCAATTCCTTGCCACCTCACTCACCACCGCCCTCGCCACCGCCGCGCGCGCGGCGGACAAACGCCCACCGCGCCTGCTGCTGCGCTCGTCGTGGCAGACGGTCAACATCGGGGACATCGCGCACACGCCGGGGGTGCTGGCGCTCATTGAGAAGCATTTGCCCGGTGTCGAGGTGCGGTTGTGGCCGAGCAAGGTGGACAATGGCGTCGAGGAGATGCTCCTCGCGCGCTTTCCGAAGGTGAAGGTGGTCAAGGGGCCGGAGGCGCTCAAGGCGGCCTTCGCCGAGTGCGACTTCCTGCTGCACGGCTCCGGGCCGTCGCTGGTGGCGCAGAACGATGTGGCGCGCTGGGCCAAGGAAACCGGCAAGCCCTACGGCGTTTATGGCATCACGCTGCCGCTGCAAGGTTCCACCGCCACTTCGCCCGCGTCGGACAAAACCATTGCGGCGACGGTCGCGGTGTTGAGCGGCGCAAAGTTCGCCTATTTCCGCGACTCGAAGTCATTGGAGTTCGCGAAGCAGCGCGGCTGCACCAGCCCGTTGATGGAGTTCGGGCCGGACGGCGCGTTTGCCACGGACTTGCGGGATGACGCGAAGGCGACGGCGTTTCTCAAGGCGAACGGGCTGGAGGACGGACAGTTCCTCTGCTGCATCCCGCGCCTGCGCTTCACGCCTTACTGGACCATCCACAAGGAACGCGCGCTGGACCCGGTGAAGCACGCGCGCAACGAGGCGCTGAAGGAGCACGACCACGCGCCGCATCGGCAAGCCATCATCGAGGTGCTGCGCCAGACGAAGCTGAAGGTGCT
>Ga0169931_10015429_pt1 | contig 10224 bp, 7 predicted proteins | sample Kivu_15m_20L_FD_129675 | JGI IMG/M metagenome (GOLD analysis project Ga0169931, IMG submission 129675) | Freshwater microbial communities from Lake Kivu, Western Province, Rwanda to study Microbial Dark Matter (Phase II) - Kivu_15m_20L... | ecosystem: Environmental > Aquatic > Freshwater > Lake ... | reverse complement strand
CGTCACGTGGTCTGCGCCGGCAGTCGGTGACCCACTTCGCTACGTCGTCGCCGCGTCCGTCAACGGATCGGCGTACCAGGTCAAGAAGTCCACGGACGCGACGCGCGTCGTCCTGGGCATCTCCAAGCGCACGACCTCCGTCGCCGTCCGCGTCCTCGCTATCGACTCCTATGGCCGCGGACCCTGGAGCAGCCCCACGCTGATCCGACTCACCTCACGGCAGCGCTAGCGTCTCACCCAGACGAGTTTCTTGCCCTTCTTGGTGCAGGTCAGCTTGCCTACGGTTGCGCCCGTCTTGAAGCACGGCTGACCCGCCTTGGCCTTGATCGTGACGGCAATGGTGGGGCTGGAGTAGGTGAAGTCGTAGGCGCGGATGGTCACCTGGGTATTGCGGTAGGCAATGCCGACGGTTGCCGCCTTCTCCTCACCGTCCTCGTCGAAGACCTCTACGCGCATGGCACTGGTACGCCGGGGATCGATGCCCCAGAGGCAGCGCGCGGTCTTGTCCGGGATCACCGTCTCGTAGTAGCCCCGCCACTCCTTGTCGCCGTCTGGCCAGTGGTGGGCGGCTGAGACGTTGAGTTCTAGTCGTCCCTGTCCGGGGTTCCAGATCGGTGCGCCGCCATACAGGCCGTTGAAGGAGTAGACGATGGGTCCGTCGAGGTAGCAGTTGCTGTCCCTGCCCTCCCACAGCCGCGGATCCCACAGGAAGAAGTCGAAGGATGAGGAGACGTACTCCGGCACTCCAGTCTCGCGCGCCTGATCGCTTTGGACCTGCAGCAGCATCGCGCCCCCGGTGATGGAGTATCGACGGGCGCCGGTGCCGAGCGGCTGTGAAGTGAAGCGGGCATCGACCGCGCGGGCCCGCACGACAGACGGCGTCAGCCAGGACATGCGCAGATCCACCCGGAACGTCGTCCCGTCAGGAAGCACGGGCGGCAGGAGGCAGGGATCAGTCTCTCCATGCATGCAGCCGTACTGGCTCACCGGGCCCGCGACGGATTCGAAGCCCTCGAGCATCATCCCGAAGGTGAGCCCGACCGAGCCGGGACCGCCATAGCTGCCCTGCAGGCGCACGGTAACGGGCTGACCGTCGGTGAGCGCGAGCCCCGGCAGCGACCACGTCGTCGAATGCCGAGCGATCTCGCCGGACCCCGGCTCATCGACGTCCTCGGTGTGACCGGCGATGAAGCTGCCGGGTGTGTAGGTGCCGTCCGGACTCACCAGTCCAATGCCCTCGATGCAGTCGAGCTGGATCTCGCGCTCGCAGTAGAGCAGGAAGGTCCGTGCCTGCGGATCGACCGGGGGACGCCGGCCGTACTGGTCGAGGGCGACTCGATCGTCCAGGGTCGCTCGCGACCACACGAGCGGATTGTTGGTCGGCTGGATCTGCGACGGCGTCCAGTCGTCGGCGGCCGCCGGGCTGGTGCCGAGCACGCCAACCACGAGACCAATGAGCGCCGCGACCGAGGAACATGCGCGGATCCCCATGAGAGCTCCCTAGCGTCGGGGCTTGGCCCAGACGAGTTTCTTACCCTTCTTGGTGCAGACCAGGTTCCTGATCTTCACGCCCTTGGTAAAACACGCCTTACCGGCCTTCACCTTGACTTGCGCCGAAACGGTGTTGGAGGAAAACGTGAAGTCGTAGGCGCGCACGGTGATCATGCCGCCCTTGAATCCGATCGCGGTCGTGGCCGCCTTCTCCTGGCCATCTTCGTCATAGACCTCGAGGCTGAGGTACGACGTCACGCGCGGATCGACGCCCCACATGCAACGCGCCACGTCGCCAGAGATGACCGTCTCGTAGAAGCCCCGCCACTCCGTCTTGCCGTCTGACCAATGGTGCGGCGCGGCCATCCGCAAGTCGAGGCGCCCCTGATCTGATCGCCACGAGGGCAGGCCGGCACCCTGGGCATTGTTGGCAAGGATGATCGGGTCATCCACCGCACATTCGCCACCGGGTGTCGACTCAAGGCGGGGGTCGTACATGCCGAAGTCGAAACTGGAAGTCACCCACTGCGGTCGCCCTGCCTCGATCTCTGCGCGCCCCCCCTGACTCTGAAGCAGCATGGGCGATCCCGTGATGGTGATACGGCGCGCCCCGGTGCCAATCTCCTCAATGGAGGTCGTGACGTCCTTGCCCCGCACCGTGATGGCTGACGGTGCGAGCCACGACACACGCGTGACGATGCGGAGCACGGTGCCATCGGGAAAGATCGGCGGGCTCAGGCACTGACCGCGGTCAATGAAGCGACATCCATAAGGATCCGTCGGCGTGGACGGCCGCAGATCGACGTCCGCGAAGTTGATCATCATGTTGAGCCCAGGGAAACCGTGCCCCTCATCACCACCCATAGCCATGGCGATCTCAATATTCGCGTCCTTCCCGTCCACGACCAGTCCCGGCACGTCCCAAATCTGCGTGTGCTCTGCGTAGGGCTTGACGCCGTCTGTGCGATGCGTGACGTCGAAGGTATTTCCGCGTATGAGGGTCCCGGGCGTATAGGTGCCACCTGCGTCTACCAACCCAATGCTCTCCACGCAGTCGAGTTGCGCCTCGCGCTCACACGCGAGGATCCACACGCGGTCAGCAGCATTGACGACAGGGCGTCGACCAAGGCGATCAAGAGTGACCTGATCGTTCAACGTGGCGCGAGACCACTTGAGAGGAATCTTCGTCGGCTGAATCTGCTCAGGCACCCAGTCGTCGGCTTTCGTCGACAACTCGGCGATCGGCACGGGTGCCCCCGCCGCGCCCGGCGCGACGATCAAGGATGCAACGGCGACCGCAATCGCTCCCACTGAGGCCACTAACCGTCGCATGCCCACTCCCCCGAACGTCGTCCTTAGCCGATCTGGAAACTGCTGATGAAGGTCGTCGATGTGCGCAGGACCCACACCTGACCCTTCGACTTGGCTCCGGCCAGCTTGAGGGTCACCGAGGCCTTGCCCTTCTTCACGGGCACCGTCACCTCGGATCGCCCATCTTCACGATTGCCATTGAGGGCGACGGCCACCACAGAGGAGGCACCCTTGACCTTGTTCACGGCGACCTTCGCCGTCTTACGTGATCGATCGACGCTCACGCACATCGTCTTGGCCACATCACACGCGCGAGCGCCCGCCTTGGCCGCAACCGGAGTGGGCCGAGCCGCGATCTGCTTCTGCGAGTAGGTGAAATCAATGGCGATCATCTTCACCAGGTCTGCCTCGACGTCGTATCCGATCGACTTGGTGCCGACTGCTTCCTCACCGTTCTCCGCGTAGACCTCGACCTCCATGCGCGCCGTCTGACGCGGGTCGACCTTCCACATGCATCGGGCCAGCGGACCGGGGACGAACACCTCCGCGCGCCCACGGTAGACAGAGCCATCGGGTGCGTAGTGGAAGCCGCTCGTGCCGAAGGACAGAGTGCCCGTGCGGGCATCCCATTCTGGAATCTGCCCGCCATAGCCGTTCGAATACGCGGTGGCTATACCCAGTCCCTGACACTCCGCAAGCACGCCGTTGCGGGCCCGAGCATCGGCGAAGAGGCCGCCCCACTCGTAGGTCAGGGCGTCAAACTGGTCGTTGCGCTCGGCCACCGGGTACTCCAGAGCCCACTGGGAAGGTCCGGGCTTGCCGGCCAGGGTGATGCGGCGGCTGCCTGCGGACTCAGCGATCTCGGTAACCATGTCGGTGATGCTGGTCTGGATGAAGATCGGGATCAGCTCATCCGTGCGGAGAGTCATGCGGTAGGTCGTATCCGCGAGCCACGGGGCACGCCAGCACGGATCTTTGCCACCCGGCTTGCTGGGATCCCCGTCGACGCAGCGGTTGATGGGTGGATCCCAACTCCAGTCGCGACTTTGCGGCCACGACTGGAGCTGAACCTGATACGCGGGAAACTCCGGACCGCTCACGTCGTAGCGAGCGAAGGCCTCGGGCGCCACCTGGGTGCGCCCGGCCTCATGGGTAAGGCCGGGAGTGTCGAGGATCGCTATGGGCTTCCCGCCCCAATCTCGAACTTCAGCGACGGTGGCTGTACGCCACTCGCCATCGACCATGTACTCCAGTGACTCGATGCAGTTGGCGTCGGTGGGCTCGAAGCACCACAGCACAGGCCGTATGGCATCGCGGCTATCCGCGTCCGGCGCAGCATCCGCAGGGACAACAGCTGACGCTGGGCCCGTCAGCAGTGACAGGCCCAGCGTCGCCGTAGCGAGTAGCGCTCCCCCGATGAGGTGCATCTAGCCCTTGGCCTTGGCCCGGTTCTTCGCAGCCGCCTTCTTGTACTTCTTCTTCCAGAGCGCGTCCTTGACCTTCACCGTGATGGTGGGCTTGGAGTACTGGAAGTTGAGGAGCGAGATGCTGATGACGCCACGGCGCGCAGCCACGGAGTACTGCACGGGCACGTCTTCGCCCTCCTCATTCTCAACACTCACCACGAGGGCGGCCTTGACCTCCTTGGGATTCGTGATGCCGAAGAGCAGTGCAGCATCCTGCATCGGAATCGAGGCGATGTAGAAACCGCGATTGACCTTCACCCCGTCAGGGGCGAAGTGGGGGGCCGAGGCGGCAAACGAGAACTCCCCGGTGCTCGGGTTGTACGTCGGAGTCGAGATGTAGCAGGTGCCGTTCGTGGACACCGAGAGATCTCCGCTCATGCCGTCGTAGCCAAAGGACTGGCGGGTATTGCCGAAGACGACGAAGGCGTACATCTGCTTGACGATGTCCAGGGCCTTGCCCGTCTCGCCCTCGCAATCCCTTGTCGATGCGGCGCGAGGCACATCCACGGGATAGCCGCTGAATGTGATGTTGTTGGCGCCCTCACTTCCCGACCTCTTGATGCTGCCATCGGCGACCATGACATTGGCGGTCGGCTCAAGGGGGCCGAATCGGAGGTTGACCGTCAGCTTGGCTGTCGGGTCGAGATTGCGCGGGGACGTGGAGCCCTCGGCAGCCACCGCCATGCCCACCGTGCCGTCAGCGCGTGCCGATGCCGGCTGCATGCGCACCCACGCGAAGTCCGAAGCGGTGGATGCAGGCCCCACCTGGACGTAGATGCCGTCGTAGCCGACCGCCTCGACGGGGAAGCCCTCGAAGGACCAGCGGCCCGGATAGGTCCTCGTCGCGGCCGAAGACGTCGGCTGCAGGGCAGGGGGTGTGGGAGTGATCGACGTGTCGTCGGGCGCCGGCTGCGGGATGGCCTGGCCGGTCGGCACCCAGACACCCTCCTGTGCCGGGAAGCCATCGAGCTCGAAGGTCACGGAATCCACGCAATAGAACTGGACCGGCGACGTGCAGGGCCTGAAGTCCGTGGCTGGCAGGCGCTCTTCGGCCTGCGCCGCCGGAGCGACGACTCCCATGCCGATGGTGGATGCCACGAGGGCGACGACCCCGGTCAAAGCGATGCTTCTCGGGCGAATGCCCATGTCAACTCCTCTGCTCCCCCCGCGGCCCCTCCGCGGTGCCAGCTCGCGCATGCCGCGCGCTGGGCTGATGGTGGCACATGACGCAGACCGGATGCGAGACGTCTGGCGAGAGAACGCGCCGTATTCGGGCGTCAGGCACTCACGGCGGCCCGTCCACGCCGCCCGATCGTCTGAACCAGTACCCAAAGCGGGCATTTCGTCCACGTGGAATCCTCTGTCGCTCTCAACCGCAGACCACGAGCCGCGCGTGGGCACGCGCGCTCGAATAGAGTCCCCTTCTGCACCGAACACGGCGGGGGAGCAATGCGTCGGACGATCGTTACTGCAATCGCGGTTGGTGCACTAGCCGTGGGCGTGTTGACGCCCGTCGTGCAAGCCTCGCCTCCTCCAGACAGCGCCCCGCAGGCCTTGAAAGCTCGGGCGTCGGGTGCCGACTGCGCATGGGGCACCGAATCGGGCCCATTAGCTCCGCCTCCTGCTACCCGGACTGGCTACCTCAGAGGCGACGACTGGCGGCGCGACCACGAGCCGCCCATTGAGTGTGCTGTCGGACCTGCCTGGACGCCTCTGATGGGGCACTACCCCTACACGAAGGTGATCGCACAGTCTGATGTTGGCGGCCGTGGGATCTCCATGGCACTGTGCGAGGACGTCGCGGACGCAAGGTGCAAGGCACGCGACTGGTCACTCCTCCTCACCCAGTCCGTGATGGACTACTGCCTCGAGCCCGCAGACTTCAACTGCGTCGAGATGCTAGAGGTGATCGATCCACAGGGTGTTTCTCAGCAGGCCCGCTTTGTGCGTGGATTCCCAGAGACACCGAAGGTTCCTGAATTCACCGCACCCGATGCCTTCGTGCCAGCTGGTGGCTCCACCCCTCTTTGGGAGTACTCCACCGACGGAGGTACGGCGCAGATCATCGCACTGGGGGCAACCACGTCGAGTTTTCGCTCCGTGGACGGGAAATGGGTGCAGTCGTCTGATGATCAATTCCAGTTCGCTCTGGTGCCAGTCCGCGTTGATGCCAGACCCGGAGTTCCCAAGCCCGGTATGGTCGAGCAGATCGATCCCTCCACAGGGCTGACCGGCGTCAACCGGACGGGATGGGGAGATCCACTCACGCTGGGCTGTGCCGCCTTCGATACGGGCGAATGTGCCGTGGACGTGCCGTTCCCGGCCGACCATCGCTACCGAGTCACCTTAAGGCTCCGCGACACGTCAGCGATGTACCTCAACGGGGCGGTCGATAGACCACTTGCCTACTCGGAGAAAGTCGACGGCGGACACCGATTCGTGCTCGAAGCCTCCCCCAGCCCCGTCATTGGACTCGCCGGCTGGATTGCGAAGAGTCGGATCCCGCGTGCTGTTATCGACGAGGCTCTGGCCTCCATCGGCAACAGCCGCTACTGGGACATTGACTTCGATGCCGCGTCATACCGGTCATTGGGCCGTGCCGGTGACCAGTCGCTCGCTTGGCTCAAGGCGCTCTTGCCCTTCTTCGGAGATCGCGCATCCTTCATCGTGGATGCGTGGTACGTGGAAAACACTCCTTCCGTAGGTCAGTACGCGAGTCAGTGCGTCGACCGGGGCCGAGGCGAATTCATCGGAATCGTCTCTTCGAACGCCACCGCCTACACCGGTGACCCACCGACTTACAATTCGATGAACTCGACGCTCAGTTACGAGGTAGCGGCCCCGCACTACATGCCCGACGGACGCACGCTGTCCAAGGGTCGTTACGCCATCAACATGAACGCAGCATTCGTCAAGTGCCTTTTGGGTGTCGACAAGGTGCCGTCCGTCGCACGCGTGGAACTCATCTACCCCGACGGGGAAGCCTCGGCTGCCACCCTCGCGATCAAGCAGGACAGGAACTGGCTGCGCTTGACCTACGAGAACTTCACCTTCTCCAATCCCACTGTGAGCGTGAAGTTCCCCAAGTCCCTCACCTGCGTGAAGGGCAAGGGAAAGAAGGCCAAGACCAAGCAGGTGGTCGCCTTCTCGTGCCCCAAGGGCTGGAGGGCAAAGCCCTAACTGGCCTTCCCCGTCCAGTCGGCCATAGCAATGAAGCACTCGGCAAAGGGATCGCCGTCCGGGAAGTCCGACTTGGGTCCTAGCCCCGCCACAGGCTTGGTCTTGGCACCCTTCTTCAGCAGTCCTTTGGCGCTCTCCGCGCAAAGGGCATCAGCTTCGGCCTGGACGTCTTTCGGGTAGTCCGGCCCAATCGGACCCTCGACCTGAATCCCGATGATCATCAGCCACTTCGACTTGGAGGTGCATGACGTGGTCGGGTTCCACTCACCTGACTTGGGTGTTCCACCAAGGCAAGCGAGCCAGTCGATGAGCGGCGTGGACTTCAGCAGAGAGGGGAGCGTGCCCTTCACGGAACGCGCATCACCGTTCTTGTCCAGCGCCATGGCCGTGCACGCCACCCAACGCGCACCTGCCTTCCACTGCTCGTCGGTGGGCAGCCGGAAGATGCGGTAGACGCGTACGGGCACCCTGAACTTGGTCGTCCCCAGCCACTTCTCGAATCCCTCGTAGGTGCACTTACTTCCAAAGAGCTCCCAGGTCCGATCAGCGATCGTCGACGGGGCACCGAGATTCGCCGGATAAGGGATCACCTTGAAGGCCTCGGAGTTATGCAGCGTGTCGCACGACACCACCTTGATGGGCGCCACGTTCTCCCATGCCTTGGACTTGGGGACCTGCAGGCAACTGTTGGCCTTGGGCGCCGGCGCATCGACGGCATGTGCCGCCTGCCCGGTCAGCGCAAGGGCACTCATGGCGAGTGCGGCTGCAGAGACGGACGCGATCACGAACTTGACTCTCATCATGGCCCCCCAAATCGGTGAATCGACTGGGCGCATCGTGCCAGTGCCGACCCACCTAGGGGCGGGTTCGGCAATATCAACGTCAGGTCAAAGCGCGCATGAGGGCCCCGACCTCCCTACACTCGGGCATCGCCAATCCATCGTCAACGGGGGATCACATGCGCCTGCTTGCGCTCAGCACCATTGCGGCCATCGGCGGTGGCCTGCTCGTGACAGCGCCGGTGAGTGCCCAGGTGACCTCACCCCGCGCGCTCGACCCGTCGAGCCCGGTTCGAGCAGAGCTCACCCTGTGCAGCGGCGCCGCGGACCGCGACTGCATTGAGGCATTGGGGCTAGTCACCAAGTCCGGATTCGTCCCCGGCGAGATTGTGTCCTCTGAGCCGCCCCGCATCTTTGGGCCCGTCGAGCCGGGAGGGACCCAGAACGGCCCGACCACGGGCCAAACTCTCGACCGCACCGAGGTGTGGCGCATTCCGGGCCTGAAGACCGAGTCCGGTCAGGACACGATCGATCCCTTCATCGCCATCACGACACCCGGGCTGCGGTGGTACATCCCGGAGGCTGACTTCGAGTACGACGTCATGTCGCAGGTGGAGTTCGAGCTCACGACCAGCAGGGGTGTCGAGGTAGCGGCCGACCCTCCCTGCGATCGGGGCACAGGCACGTGCTGGCGAAGCGAACTGATCGCCCCCGATCAGACCCTGCGCGCGATCATCAGGACGTCGTGGTTCCAGCCGGCATGGGCCCGCAGTCATCTGGGCAACACAATCCTCAATGTCGACCCGCTCCCCGGCGGCGGCTCACGGATCACCGTGCAGGGACAGGCGCTGAACAGCCCGGGCTTCTTCTTCGGCGGCGGACGCAATCCCCGCCCTGAGCTGCGCGATCAATTCGACTACTACGACTACCGCTGGACCGTCTACATGATGGACGCCAATGACCCGCGCTTCCCCGAGCGCTGCGCGAGATTCGGCTTCCCCCTCATCTCGGGCAACCAGTGGGGATCGGGCACTCCCACGTGGAACCCCCGCACACAGGAGATGGACCTACAGATGTCCGCTCCTCATCTCGACGGTGCGGGCAAGGCCTTCCGCGGACACTACGAAGCATTCATCCCTGCCGACTTCGCCCGCTGCCTATGGCAGGCCGATCCCAAGCGGCTGCAGAGTCGACTCACCGTCGAGGTGACGGCAGAGGACGGCGAAGAGAAGGCGGCGAGCACCTCCATCGCCTACCGCAACGGGGGCGTGCGCATCGTGGCCCGGAACTTCACCTTCTCGAGCCCCACCATCACCGTCAAGCCGAAGAAGAAGCAGCGCTAGCTGCGCCAGGTGGCCGAGGTCGCGGACTTCGCCTCGTCGGTGCCGGCGAAGACCGCCTTGAACTTCGTGCCCTCGGCGTAGGCCTGGTCGATGGTGGCGGTGAACCTGCCGGCCTCATCGACCTGCACGCGCGCCTTGTTGCGCCATGAGCCACCGGCCTTCTTGGCCTGGATCGTGACGTAGCCGAACATCGTCGTCTCGGATCCGCCCGAAGCATCGCGCACGGTGCCCTTGACCTTGGTCTTCACCGACCCGAGCGAGACGCTCGTGATGGTGGCCACCGATGTGGCCTTGCTGACGGTGAAGGTCAGCTCCATGGCCCGGTTGTAGACCTCCGTCGTGTCGAGCGTGTTGCGCAATTGCACGCTGACGGCCGCGGTCCACGTGCCGTGGCCGGTGCCGCCGCTTGAGCAGATCATGATCGTGTCCTCGACTGTCCCCGACCCGAAGTCGGTGCTCATCGCGCTCGACTCCGCCCCCCGGCTGCCCGTGGCCTCGATCTCGGCACTCCACTGGACCTCACTCGAGGCGCCGGTGACGACCACCTCGTAGGGGAAGTCGGTGCACTCCTGCGTGAAGGCCCCGCCGTCGATGGTCAGCGACAGCGAGCCGATCGGCGTGGAGACCTCATTCGTCCCCGCCGACGCAGGCGCG
>Ga0169931_10015427_pt1 | contig 10225 bp, 7 predicted proteins | sample Kivu_15m_20L_FD_129675 | JGI IMG/M metagenome (GOLD analysis project Ga0169931, IMG submission 129675) | Freshwater microbial communities from Lake Kivu, Western Province, Rwanda to study Microbial Dark Matter (Phase II) - Kivu_15m_20L... | ecosystem: Environmental > Aquatic > Freshwater > Lake ... | reverse complement strand
TCTCTCTTCCTCGTCTCTGTGTGCGGCCTTTTCATATGCAACTCGTAAAGTGAAGCCCCGAAATACCTCTTTCTTCGCAAATATCACGTGGCGGTTCTCAGCCAAAATCCTACTGGAGCACTCTACGTACGGACAAAAATTCGAGTTGTTCCGCATGCGCTCGCACATCGCTATTTGCAACTTTCTAAAAAACTACAATATAAGAATAGCTGTGCGTGATCAACGATAGCGAGGATTTGCGAAGATAGCGAAGAACATTCTACTGTAGCGAGAAGGAAAAGACAAGATACACTTTAGTTTAGCTCATAATTTCAATATAACTTCATTTTGTTAGTTTAAAGAAAGAAACTATCGAAGGAGTATCAAGCATAGACAAAATATACTCAACGCCCCCCATTGATACTCTTCCATTCCAAGTAGTATAAAGATTGAACAAAATGCAGACTCTCCAGGGTGCTACGAAAGTGGCTTTTTTGGCCTTCTTCATAAGCCATATTCCAATAACACTTATTGTAGATTCTCAAGCTCTTTTGTCTATACATCCGAAACCTTTCGTGGACCTAGTGGCATGGTATTCTTTCACTTTTAAAGATGAATTAATGAGTCCTCCGTATCAAACTTGGTTTACAGCTATTGTAGCATGCGAAGTATTCTTTCAAGTGCCATTCTTTTTCATCGCCGTATATGCATTATGGACTGGAAATGTTTCTGGTAGAGGCTGGTTCCGTTCTTCTTGTTTGATTTATGGTGGTCATACATGTACGTCGGTTGGTTATTTATACACTCTCTGTTTTTGAATGTAATATAATGTGCATGCGGTATTAAAACTATTTGTATATTTACCTCTCTTCCATATGCCCATCTCCATCTAGGCACTACACTTGTTCCTATATTTGTTTGTATATGGAGGAGTACCATATCAAACTTTCAAGAAAAATTAATCTTAACAAGCTTTTATATACCCTATTTCATTTTTCCATTTTGGTTACTGTGTATTGCATTTGTTTCTGACGACGTCTTTGGAAAGACGAGACAGAAAAAAGAATAGAGGTAGTGGTGGTAGTAGTTACTTTGTAAATTAATCTTTTATAATTCATTTTGAAGGTGTTCTTTTATATTTGACATGATAAGTACGACATCTTCTTCTGCCATTGAGTTTATTTTACCATACATGTATTCAAAACCAAATGCCTTAATCGAAACGAATTCCATCCTTGTCAAACTATTTACTCTGATCCAAAATGACCACCTTTACCCAAAGCAAAGTCTGACAGAACTTTAATGGTTTCTTCTTTCTCTTGTACTAGAGTTCTTACAAGATCTTTGATACTAAGCATACCAATCACCTTTTGACGAGACATACGATTTGATTTCATGAGCTCCATGGGAATCCCATGGAAATTGGGAAACATCATCGAGAGTGTATACACATACCTTTCCATCATCATCCAAAAGTGGCAAGTGACGAATACCCTTGGACAACATTTTATGCATACATGCATCGACGGTATCTTTGGTCGTAACTGTAATAAGATTACGAGACTTGGTATTAATTTCTTTTACCTTGGTCTCTTTCGAAGAACGTCCCAATAATGCAATTTTACACACATAATCACGTTCACTAATCACACCTGTAATTTCACCTATTCAACGTAGAATCATAGGAAAAATAATTTACATGTAAATGTGGGTAATTCAATCTCATTCAATCTTCCTAGTATACTTGTTTGATTCTATGAAACGCACCATTAGCATTTGTGGTAACTAAACACCCAATATCATAGGCAGCGAATCTCTGAACAGCCTCATAGACAGTTGCTTCTTCAGGAATCGTAAAGTTAATCTCAAAATAACAACTTCGTTGCTATAAAATAATTCAAGACGTGAAATTGACAAATTGATACACAGATGTTTCTTCAATGAAAAAAGATATGGCTACGGTTTCGATACAATGGAATACATACCCATGCAGTATTAGCAGTTGTACTTTCTTTCAGTGTGGCAAAGAATTTAGGTGTAAAAGCAGCACTTAGATTCTGTGCTCGAAATGCCTGACATGTAAAAGCAGGTACTACACGAGAACCCCTCGCGAGGGAAGATAGTGCGATGCGACCAAGGAAGCTCATAGTTTCAGATGAAGGAATGGGGAAGGTGATGATACTTTATATCTAGCAGCTATCAACTGTGTTGTGTATGACTGTATCACTGTACAGTATCTTTGCTTGCTCCGCGTTGGTATGTACAAATGGTAAACAGTAGGACTCTACTACTGTAGAGGGACTAGTAGAGGACTACGTACTATCCTACTGTAGTAGCTAGCTAGCTATCAGAGGGTCCAACTTCGATCTGCCGCGGTGTCATGCTCCTACATACAGTAGGATAGGCTACCTACTACTGTACAGCAGACTCGTCAACGTGCAGACGACGGACGAACTGCTAACAAATTTTGGAAGTTGAACCTTTTGATGATGGTTCCGGTTCTCGGTTCTCGGACGTTTGAAAGGGGTCAGGAACAAAAGGTTTTGTCAAGAAGGAAAGTGTCACCATTTCATAACCAGCTAATCTTTTCATAGATACGGTGACTTACAAATAGCAAATAGGAAAAAGAAGGATAGATAAATTGATGACTCTATTCATCGAAAGGAATTATTGGACTGATTTGACTCGTTTCGATTGAAAAGAAATTTTTTATATATCCAGCATGACATCCATTTCTAAATCGATCCTGGCACTCAGCAGATCAAAAAACCAACATCATTCATGGAATCAACTGAGATTGTTTGGAGGCACTTCAAGTGACGGTAGCGTGATGAAAGCGTGGGTGTGTATGAATGTATAAACAATAAAGATGGCATATACTTGTATCATGCACTGTATTTTAACCATATATTTCCTTTGCTATATAGGAGAAAAGTTGCTACCGTGATTTCGATTATACTATACCCGAAAATGCAACAGTTTATGAAGCAGTACAGAAATTCGCAGCCTATGATGTTGGGGCTCTCTTAGCTGTTGACAATAAAGGTGAAGTATAAACAAAATGAACCCGTTGTTGGTTGGATCTACACTTTAAAATCTTATTCTTTTTTTCATTGATCACACATTTAGGAAATATCACAGGAGTAATTAGTGAACGCGATTACATTAAAAAAATTGCCCTACTTGGAAAGACATCAAAAACTACAGCTGTAAAAGAGGTTTCTACCCAAGTATCTAAACTCATCATAGCTGATAAAAATGAGTCCGTAGATCGATGCATGGACATGATGATGTATCATCATGTCCGGCATTTACCTATCCAAGATGAGAAAAAGAAAGTTATTGGCATGGTTTCTATTAAGGATTTAATAAGGGTTGTAGTAGACGATAAAGAGAAAACTATTCAAGCGCTATCAGACCTCGTTTTGGGAAAAGGAGGTAGTAAGTTAGTTTAATTAATCATTTACACAAGACAAATAAATTTATTCTTGCCTTGTATTATTATGTTACTGCTATGAAAATGTTAATTGCGGGAAAATCGATTTCATTCATCCCACCAATTGAATCCTCCTGCACCATCTTTTGCATCTCCACCCGAATACCCTCGCCAACTGCCCATCCCTGCATTATTAACTCCAGTTTGTTGTTGTCCTGGAATGTTGAGAGTAGCGCCAGGCATGATATTCGCAGGCTGTAATTGATTGTAAGGGTTCATGGGATTATAATAGTTTTGTGCTGTTGTGTACTGTGGATGAGGAGGAAACTGTCGATAAGGTGCGGCCATCATGGGAGGAACTGGAGGAAGTAGAGTCGGAATAGGGGGGAAAGTGTTTGTCGTGGACATTGACGAAACTGGCATTGAAGGAATTAGTGAAGGCGGGGGAAGAGGCAGTACGTTTGGAGGTGGAGTCGGTAGTGGTGGATTACCCAGGGGAATAGCACTGGTGTTATTATTCACCGAGGTCATCGGTATTGGTTGACTCGGTTGTGAAGTTACTATGGATGGACCCAGTGGAACCATACCTGAGTTTGTTAGGTGAGACGATGACGGTAGAATGTTTGCGATTGAGCGAGACTGGTTGCCCTCAGTTAACTCAGCAAAGGTGTTATCATTTTCACTCAAAAGTAGACTTTGGTCCGTAGCCTTCACTTTTCGCGTTGATATAGTCATGATTAGAGAAGAACCTGACGTGCCACTCGAAGATGGAACTGTTCTTTCGTTGACCGCTTGACAGAATTTTGAAGCATCATCGACAACTTCTGAACCAACCACATTCGTTTTATTACCATCTAATTCAGCCATAAAGTTCAAGTAGTCCGAATCCATTTTCTTGATATCATTATCTTGAACCGCAGCTCCATTTCGATTCAACATGCAATCACGAGTGACATGACTTGTATCTCCACAGAGAGCACATTTTACAGATACTTTTTTACTTGTCATGGAGAATCGTTTCGGACATTCATAGGACTTATGCCCTTTTTCTGCACACAGTTGACAATATTCCTCCTCCTTTAGTGTTCCATTCAATAGTGCAAGTTCACGTAGCTGCTGTTGCTTATGAATATTTTTGTCATCGTCGATAACTACAAGCATTTGACGAACCATATCAGCAGCGGCATCAACGGAAGATTGATTGTCACCTGTAATAAGTACGTGAAGTTCTTCGTCCTCCCCCTCGAAAGCTTTGCCATCCTTTCGCCCCCTTGCGCCCTCTTTCACAGACCCTCGACCTCGTATGGCAATTTTACAATTTGTTTTCTCTTCCATTTCTTTTTGCGTTTTTCCGCGAGGTCCAATTATGAGTCCAATAAAGTTGTATGTTGGATGTTTTTCGATAGGGATCGGAATTTTACAATACCTCTTGCGGTTGAAAATAGTTGGTGCAACAGAAGAGATATTTCGACTTGCATTAGTCAAAACGAGCATTGCCTCAAGGCATTCCTGTCGTTGCGCAGTGTACTTCTCTCGCCACCGAACAGCTCTTGTATTCTTGCGCTTACCGTCTGCATCGTACATCGGAGGTGGACTTGGACTCCTATCACGATGTCCTCGAGGTAGGCTATCTATTCTAGCAGCCTCTACTTCCAAGTTTTCAAGTCTTTGATTGGCTTCCTTGAGCTTCATCTGTAAGTTCGATAAATCCTCTTGCTGTTCTGGAGTAAGATTAGCCGGTATCACGGGGAGTAAATCCAACACTGTTGGGACTGATGAAGTAGGAGGAATCGTTGCAGATGGTATTTGGATAGGTAAAACAGAAAGAGCAAAATTCTCAAGATTATTTTGCTCTTGTCTTTCCCATCTTGATTTGCGTTTAATCTTCTCTGTGTCAACTTGATGCGTCTCGTCCACTGGAGCACCCCATCGACTTTTTCGTTTCTTCGGGACATTATTATCATTCCCAGTCTCAGAACGCTGAGCCTCTGTAGAGGCAGGATGAGAATAACCGTTAGAAGAATTTCTGAGAAATAATTTCCTTGCATCCTTCCATCCGGTCCATCCAATAACATCTTTCCAAAACAAAGGGTATTCATTCCCATAAATCATATGAAGTTCCTTAGCTGCGGGATGGTTGTTGTAAAAATTCTTCATCGCAACATGATCATGCTGAATCGTAGCGATAAGCTCTGCTGAAGCCTCATCTTCTTGACCCATTTTTTGAATTACAAGATATACTGAAATTGGAAAACAGCGACGACGATCGATGGTACTCGGTCTGACCGAGATTTCCGACAGTGTTATAAACTTGCCCCCGGGCTTGGAAACTCTCAGTCGCGCATGCTCGTGACTGACCAGCAGACTCCCTCTGTGCACGGACGACGGACGGAATCACTCGTTGACGATCCTCTCGAATGATAGTCGAGTAAAAGCTTACAATTATTCTTTACCTACACTACTCTGTTACTTCCTCCACGTTGAGGTGATAATATACGATGGAAAATTGATGATACGGAGAGTGAATAGGTTATTTGCGTTTTCAAAAGCTGGAGACGTCAATTTCATTCTCGCATACCAGCATTATGGATATTATTATTAAAGGTTTTGTATTTTGGATAGAAAGACCAGAAACGCTGCCCTCCCCAGCTTCACCTTGGAATCGCTACATTTTTAAAATCGTAGTAATTTATAAATTACTTTTAAAAGTCATCAAAGCGAATCATGCATTGCGTTTGTAGAGACGTAGCGACAGTACGTAGTAGATACTGTTGGACCTACAGACCTACAGACCTACAGAAGCGATTTACGACGTCATTCGTCAAACGACATCAACGCGCAATTTTTGTCGTCCGAGAAAAATCATGACGACAACTACTGTATGCATGAGGATGCTCCTTCACTGGCGACGTGTCAAATATATATTTGACAACATATTTCCAGTCTGCCGTAGTATGACATGTCCTATCTTGCAATAGGTGATTCATAATCTGTCGAGCATTCGTCTTGTTCTATTTATTCATCACTGACCTGAAAATAAAAGTCGACATAAAATGCAAAAGAAAATTAACTATGGTGCCGTCGAAGAGGCTGTAGCTGATTCGCCTAAAAACGTCTATCAGTCTCTACTTGGTGCAAAGTCTGTAGATAATTACTCGGAGTTTCATGATGAGGCTATGAAAATCATCAAGTCGACGAAGAAGCATAATCGAGCCCGGAATATTGCTCTTGCAATAGTTGCTGCAATTTGCACAGGGACCGTGATTCATATAATCACGGCCATGTCATCAGGGAAAAATATTGTATCGGATGTTGTTAGTTGGGGTAGTAGCAATGCCGCACTCTTCCAGCATACAGGAACCGTTTACGGTAACTCCCAAGACCCTGGTCTATCAACTGCGACGAATATACCATTTCCAGCAATAGATCGTTCCATGTACTCCAATATTGATGTAGCATCGATTGTAGACCCAAGTTTGTTTCATCCATCACTACGCTTTTCCCCATCAAATAATGAAGTGAAAAAAGGTCGACCTCTCCTGAGGGTACCCTTTCCAACAGGTGCCTTTTGGACAAATTTAGTTATGGAGCCTACACCTGAGCTATCTTTATCATTCCCTGCTATGGTATATCCGTATGGTTACAAGTGGTCACCATCTCTTTTACAAATTTCTTATCCACCCATTCGAAGACTGACCGACAAAATATCAGTTCGAGATATTTTTAATCCTGATTTGACCTTGAGTGTTGCAGAAAAAGTTTCTCGTCGCCATATTATGAGGTTTGATCCCATGAGTGTTACGTTACGCTTTATCACGGGTGATAATGAAAACTCATCCTTCTTTGAGACATATCTTGTTCAAGGAAGTCCCTATGTGACTGTGAAATTCCAGGATGTTACACCAGTCTTAACGGCCTTATCTACGTTTCAAGGCATTACGTGCCCGCCCACGTTAGATTCAATAAAGGAAACAACTGATGTGGACCCAAACGAAGCAAAAAATGACATGCTGAAAAATCGTGTTTTACGATCTGATACAAGATCTTTAGCTGAGACTGATCAATCAGAGCTCTGTCACCAGGTTGAGGTAAGTGTTGAATATGCGTGTTCCGTTCATGATTGATAAGAAGTCCATTTTGTCTCACCTGAAACGTTTATCAAAGACGGATAATACAGGATCAACCTTAGAAGGTACCCGATTCTTGATCAACACCAATGAAAATTTAACATGGATGGTATTTACTTCCTCATCGATTACCCTAAAATTCAACACGCTCGGTAGACGAACCATCGCGTCTTCGGGTCTCTTTACAGGGGTCATCCGTCTCGTTCTTTTACCACCACCAAACATGAACGATCAAAAGAAGGAATCGTTTACTTTTCATTTCGATAGTTTCCCAATTACTTCATCTCAAGGTGTGAAAAAGCTTATTGAGTACTCGAATGTATATCCAACAGGGAGCGAAGTCTCTTGGAAGACATCTGAATCTAGTTTGGCTGCTGAAAATAGTTCAGGTGACGCATCGACTATTTCCTTTCGTTTTGAAACAAACACTATGAATGCTCCATCAGATAGCTCAGATTATATGAGGGATGAATTGTTTATGCTTGCATTACCCCATCACACTCAATTACTCAAATCTAACAGCATGTTGACTGATTTTGATATAACTTTTGAATGTATCAAAGGCCGTATGACCCCTGTTCTCGGTCGTAAATGGTCATATGAGGAACAATTAACAGATATTGGCTTTGATGAACCAGCTTCGCTGGAAGCCATTACCAAGTGGGATAGCGAGATGAAAGAAAATATGATTAAGCAACTGAAGGACGATCTAACAATTGTGTTACCAACCTTAGATGAAAATGTTTATGGATTTGGAAAGCAGGTGGCGCGTCTAGCCCAATTAGCTTATATTTCGAATCTTTTAAAGTCAATAGGCGTTCCTAATGACATCCCTGAAACAGCCACCACTCTTCTTCACGATTATTTGACTGCATTTCTGAGGGATGAGGGCAGTGATAGATTACTTTACGATGTTAACTTTGGAGGTCTTATTTCAAAAGATGGACTAAATAATAGCTTAGCAGACTTTGGAAATGGTTGGTATAATGACCATCACTTCCACTACGGATATATTCTATATGCCTCGGCTATTCTAGGGAAACTTAACTCTACATTTGTTTCTGAGTATGGAAATATTGTCGATGCTTTCTTATATGATGTATCCTATATCACAAACGGTGATTCATCAACTTCGACTGATGTTTTCTTTCCTTTGGCGCGATATAAATCATGGTATGACAGTCATTCGTTTGCTTCGGGGTTATTCCCTCACGTAACTGGAAAGTCTCAAGAAAGTTCTAGTGAAGCAGTCAATTGCTATTATGGCGCATATTTATGGTCTACTATCCGTTTCGGAAGTGAAGATAGAATGGGATTTGTTGATTTTACACGATTACTATTGGGTACAGAAATCCGCGGTGCGAAAACTTATTGGCATATGGATGACTCAACAACATCATACGATGGAGATTTCTCTCGTAATTATATGGTTGGCAATGTTGGGATGTTTGATTTAACACTAACCACTTGGTTCGGAACAAAACAGCTCTACGTTCATATGATCAACTTCATGCCAGTGACGGCAATTACTCGACTCCTTTTTGATAAGGCCTATGTGGCGAAAGAGTTTGTCTCAGTAATCGAACCTATATATAAAACAATTCCATCGGCTTGGAAGGGATATGCAATTTGCGATCATGCAATAATAGATCCTTCGGAAGCATGGAAAGACGCGAATAAAGTGAAAAGCGTTGAGCTCGACGCAGGTCTTAGCAAGAGTCAATTACTTTACTGGATTAGTACCACTGAAGGGTTTAGTGAGCCAACTAGCGAGACTCTTAATGAGGGAGCAAGTGGAGGTGAGCGAAAGACACCTGGTGAATGCTCAGCAAATGCTGGATGCGCAAATCTTGAAGGTAATTGTTGTCCAACTGAAGAAGGTATAATGCTAGGTTGCTGTGATGCAGTCATTGGTACCACGTGTGGTTCCAATAATGGATGTGCCGACTTGGGTCTCGTTGAGGGTTTCTGCTGTCCAACGCCAGAGGGAGTTTATTTGGATTGCTGCACAAATCAGGAATAACATTGATTATTTACATCGCCGTACTAGTCAAGAATAGGATTCGGTAATGAAATCTACAATCACAGGATTGTACTCGTAATCTATAGCACCCCCTACTATGACTCTTTTCGTGCAGTAAAGATCCACCTTAACTATCATTCTAAAATGTAAATCTTATGAGAACTTCCATTGAGCTAAACCATTGCACTCTAACTAGGATTTGAGAATACAATGCGTTCAACGAAAGATTTCATCACTGGAGCTCGCATTTCATAAAATACAACACTATTTCATCCATCTCATGTCAGTTTGTGTAGTCGAATCACCACGTTCAGTTACAGGTTTCTCAACCTTTAATTGCAAAGTCACCGTCCCTATAATATCTGAGTGTTCAGCTCGATAACTACTTTCCAGAGTCGCTCCTCTTATTCGTCATTATAAAAAATGTAATTTCCTATAAAGGACTACGCATAATTTACTGGTGAAGACTCTTGAGAATGAAACGAAATATAAGTATCCGAGGAAACTCTTCGTGCTCCTATCCCTGACAAGGATGTAGAATATCTGCACCATACGGAACAACTATCGGTTGAACTTCGTCTTAAAAGAAAAATTTTTGTTCTCCTAGATGACAATTATGTCGGTAACAGAGGGCTCATCCGATCAATATGTTCCCACAAT
>Ga0169931_10015425_pt1 | contig 10226 bp, 9 predicted proteins | sample Kivu_15m_20L_FD_129675 | JGI IMG/M metagenome (GOLD analysis project Ga0169931, IMG submission 129675) | Freshwater microbial communities from Lake Kivu, Western Province, Rwanda to study Microbial Dark Matter (Phase II) - Kivu_15m_20L... | ecosystem: Environmental > Aquatic > Freshwater > Lake ... | reverse complement strand
GAAGGCGATTTCGCCCGCGCCTATGATGCGGTGGCGAATGGGCAATCGAGCTATTTCATCTGGCTCAATCGCGGCAAGGAAAGTCTTTGCCTTGATATCAAACAGACAGAAGACAAGGCGCTGCTCGAAAAGCTCATCGCCAAGGCGGATGTCTTCATTCAGAACCTGGCACCAGGTGCCATGGCACGGGCAGGTTTCGGTTCGGCAGAATTGCGCGCGCGCCATCCGCGCCTGATTACCGTGGATATTTCGGGCTATGGCGAGGAAGGCGATTACGCCGCCATGAAGGCTTATGACCTTCTGGTGCAGGCGGAAAGCGGGCTTGCTTACGTCACCGGCCGCGCGGAAGGGCCGGGGCGGGTTGGGGTTTCGGCCTGCGATATCGCCTGCGGCATGCATGCCTATGCCGCGGTGCTGGAAGCGCTGATTGATCGCGGCATTACCGGCAAGGGCAAGGGTATTGCCGTATCGCTATTCGATGGCATGGCGGATTGGATGACGGTGCCGCTGTTGCAATATGAAGGCACGGGCAAGAACCCGCCGCGTATCGGCATGGCGCATCCCTCCATCTGCCCCTATGGCGCCTTCACCACCAAGGATGGCGCCGATGTGCTGATTGCCATTCAGAATGAGCGCGAATGGGCCGGCTTCTGCGCGCATTTCCTGGATGAACCCGATCTGCCGCAGCGCGAGGGGTTTCGCGTCAATAATGAACGCGTCGCCAATCGCCCCATGGTGGATGGCCATATCGGCAAGGTCTTCGCGGCTCTGACGCGCGAGGAATGCGCCGCCAAACTGCGCCGTGCCAATACTGCCTTTGGCTTCATCAATGATTGCGGCGGCTTGCGCGACCATCCGGCGCTCAGGCGTGTGACGGTGGAGACCGAAAAAGGCCCGATCAAGGTCGGCGCGCCGCCGGCGAAGCTATCCGATGGCGCTCGCAGCCTGGGACCGGTGCCGCGACTGGGTGAGCATTCCGCCGCCATTCGTGCGGAATTTGGCGGATAGGCAGGGCAGGGGGTTGGAAGACGCTGCCCCGAGTGCCAATTTCTGTGATGGTTTAAAGTCAACGGAGAGGAGATTCCATGCAACGTCGTCATGTTCTCGGTTTGGCCGGCGCTGCCGCGCTTACGCCCTTCGCCAAGCCTGCCTTCGCCCAACAAGCCTGGCCGAGCGGGCCGGGGCGCATTGTGGTGCCCTTCGCTGCCGGTGGCCCTACCGATGTGCCGGCGCGTCTGCTGGCGGATGAAAAATCGAAATTCCTGCCCTCTCGCCTGGTGGTCGAAAACCGCACCGGTTCGGGTGTGGTGATTGGTACGGATCTGGTCAGCAAGGCGCCGAAGGATGGGCAGACCATTCTTTACACCACCATCGCCCATGCCTGTCTGCGTGCGCTGTTTGATCGCCTGCCCTTTGACCCGGTCGCGGATTTCACGCCTGCGGCCTATATCGGTCAGATCCCGATGATCATGCTGGTCAATAAGGATCTGCCGGCGCGCAACCTGCCGGAACTGATTGACCTGCTGCGCAAGAACCCTGGCAAGTATGATTACGCGTCCAGCGGCAATGGCGGCGCGGTGCATTTGGCGAGCGAGCTGTTTCTCCATATGGCGGGCGGGCTCAAGGCCAACCACATTCCCTTCCGCGGGTCATCGGCAGCGATGCCGGAGGTGCTTTCCGGGCGCATCCCCATGATGCTGGATGTCGCGGCGGCGGCGCTGCCCTATATGCAGCGCGGTGAATTGCGCGCGCTCGCCATCAGCACCAAGGACCGCATGCCCTATGCGCGCGATCTGCCAACCTTCATCGAAGGCGGCGTGGCGGGGTATGAGGCCTATACGTGGCACATGGCGCTGGTGCCTTCGGGCACACCTGCCGCAACGGTGCAGGCGATCAATGCCGCCTATAACCGCGCCCTGTCGCAGGAGAGCGTGAAGAATAGGCTCGCGGATATGACCATGGATGTCACCACCAACAGCACGCCGGAAAGCGCCGCGCGCTTCCTTGCGTCTGAAATGGCGAAGTGGGAGCCGATCATTCGCGCTGCCGGCATTAAGCCGAATTGATGTTGTGCGGGCGGGGGTCAGCCCTCGCCCGTTTTATTACGCACCTAAAGGACCAGGATCATGACCCAACTACCCGCGACCATGCATTTCATTGACCATGGCAAGGGTGGCGGGCCGGAGGTTCTGGTCCCCGCGCAAACCGCGCTGCCAACACCAGCGGCGGATGAGGTGCTGATCCGAATCATGGCAACGGGCGTCAATCGCCCGGATGTGGCGCAGCGCGAAGGCAGCTACCCGCCGCCCCCCGGCGCCTCACCGATTATCGGCCTGGAATGCGCGGGGGAGGTGGTGGCTTTGGGCGCGGCGGTCACGCGCTACCGGATTGGGGATCGCGTGTGTGCTCTCACCAATGGTGGCGCCTATGCCGAATATTGCGCGGCGCCTGAGGCGCAAACGCTCCCCTGGCCCAAGGGCTATGATGCCTTGCACGCGGCGGCCCTGCCCGAGACCTATTTCACCGTCTGGGCCAATCTGTTTGGCCATGGCCGGCTTGCGGCGAGTGAGACAGTGCTGATCCATGGCGGCACTTCCGGCATTGGTGTCACCGCCATTCAATTGGCCAAGGCGTTTGGCGCGCGGGTCATAACAACGGCGGGAAATGCGACGAAATGCGCTGCCTGTCTGGAATTGGGCGCTGATGCCGCGATTGACTATCGCACCCATGATTTCGCCGAGGAGGTGAAGCGCCTGACCGATGGCAAGGGCGTGGATGTGATCCTGGATATGGTCGGCGCCGATTACTTCGCGCGCAACCTGAAATCCCTGGCGCGCGATGGGCGGTTGGTGATCATCGCCTTCCTGGGTGGCTTCAAGACAGAAGCTGATCTCCGCCCGATCATGGTGAAGCGCCTCACGGTCACGGGCAGCACCATGCGCCCGCGCACAACCGCTGAGAAAGGTGAAATCGCGGCGGCCTTGTCTGCCAAGGTCTGGCCGCTGCTGGAAGCCGGCAAGGCAGGCCCGCGCATTTTCCAGACTTTCCCGCTGGCAAAGGCGCAGGAAGCGCATCGGTTGATGGAAAGCAGCGCGCATATCGGCAAGATCATGCTGAAGGTCGCGGATTAGGCGCGGCGCTTGTTCTATTTTCTGCTCCTGGCAGCGCTGGGCTGCGCGCTATTGCTGTGGCGTCAGCCGCGCGGGGCAGGCAGGGCGCTGACTGCCAGCGCAGGGGTTCTGTTCCTGGCTGGGGCCCTCATGCTGCTGTTGCGGCGCGGTTTTCTGCCCGGCCATGGGCCGCGACGCTGGATGACAAATGGCTAACGATCCCTGTTAACCAAAAACCCGTTTTCCAATCCACAACAAATGGGCTTTTATGGCGTGGAGGGATTCGCGCTTTCGGTGAAACCTTCCGAAAATTGCGCTTGGGGGCACGCCATAACGCGATGAAATCATCGCTGCATCTGCTGTTCTTCGCCATTTTGCTCTTTGGCGGTGCTTGGCCCATCACCAAGGCGGCTTTGGCGGATGCCAGCCCCATGTGGTTCGGCTTTGGGCGGGCGGCACTGGCGACCCTGGTCGCAGCGCTTATGCTGCTGATTCTGCGGCGCTTTCATCGCCCCCGGCGAGAGGATTTGCCCACCGTCATCGCCGTCGGCTTGCTGCAATTGGGTGGGTTTTTCGTGCTTGCCCATGCAGCGGTTGCGATGGTGGAAGCGGGGCGCACCGCGATCATTTCGGCTGTTGTGACCTATTGGCTCATTCCGCTTTCCATGCTGGTGATGGGGGAGCAGGTTTCCCCCCGGCGCTGGCTGGCCGCGATGCTTGGCCTTGCTGGCATAATGGTCCTGGCCGGTCCTTGGGCGGTGAATTGGGCCTCGCCTGATCAGGTGCTGGGTCATGCCATGCTGATCCTGGCGGCACTGCTTTGGAGCATCGCCATCATCGTCACGCGGCGCTTTCCGGCGAAATCCCCGATGTTCGATTTGCTGCCCTGGGCCTTTTCCATCGGCGCGCTGGTCATCCTGCCCTTTGCGCTGGTGCTGGAACCCAATGGTGGGATCGGCCCGGCATCCTGGCCCTTCATGCTCTATATCGGCCTGATCGTGGCCCCCATCGGCACCTGGTGCGTGGTGGAGGTCGGGCGACGCCTGCCCGGCGCCGTGGCCTCGGTCGCCTTTCTGTTGGTGCCGGCCTTTGGGGTATTTGTCTCCACCCTTTGGCTGGGTGAGCCCTTTGGCTGGGATATGGTGCTGGGCGGCGGCTTGATCGTGGCTTCGGTCGTGCTGGCGGCGGCGGAATAGGCATGCGGCTGCAGGCGCTGGAAGCCGGGCAGGGGAAGCCGCTGGTGCTGCTGCATGGCCTGTTTGGATCGGCCCGCAATTGGGGCGCGGTGCAGAAGGCGCTGGCGGCCGAATATCGCGTGGTGGCGCTGGATTTACGCAATCACGGCGCATCACCCCATGCGCCCGGCATGGGCTATGCCGCGCAGGCGGATGATGTGGCCGAGACCCTGGCCGCGCTTGGTATCGAAAATGCCGCGCTGCTGGGCCATTCCATGGGCGGCAAGGCGGCCATGATGCTGGCGCTGACACAGCCTGAAATGGTGGAGCGCCTGATCGTGGCCGATATCGCGCCTCGCCCCTATCCGCCTGCGCTCCGCGCCACGGTGGGTGCAATGCAGGCGCTTCCATTGCATGCCGGCCTGACCCGCGCGGAAGCGGATCAGGCGCTACGCGCCGCCGTGCCCGAGGCACCCATTCGGAGCTTTCTGTTGCAGAACCTCCGCTTCGAGGCCACGCCGCCAGCCTGGCGGATCGGCTTGACCGAGATCGCCGCCGCCATGCCGGAGATCGAGGCTTTCGCGCCGCCACAAGGCGCGCGGTTTACTGGCCCGGCACTCGCCATGGCTGGCGCGCTTTCACCCTATATCCGCGCCGAGGACCACGCGGCCTTTCGCGCGCTGTTTCCACGCCTTGCCTTCGCCAGCATCCCCCGAGCCGGCCATTGGCTGCATGCGGAAAACCCCGAAGGGTTCCTGGTGACGCTCAAAACCTTCCTCGCCGCTTGATCCCGCGCAAGACGGGCGTGGGCTTTCCTGCCATGCTCTGCCCCGACGCGACATATTCCTGAGGGTTCCATGCGTTTCGCCATCCTGGCCGATATCCACGCCAATCGTCAGGCGCTGGAAGCCTGCCTTGCGCATCTCGGCAGGCAGCGCATTGATCGCATCATCTTTCTTGGCGACATGCTGGGCTATGGCGCCGATCCCAATTGGGTGCTGGACCAGATGCGCGACCTCATGGCGCGCGGCATGGCCGAAGCGCTGCTCGGCAATCATGAGGAAGCGGTCTTGTCGGCCAAGCCCAGCGGCATGAATGCCGTGGCCGAGGCCGCCATTGCCTGGCAACGGAGCCGCCTTGCCGAAGATGAGCGCGCCTTTATCGCGGCCCTCCCCATGACCATCGAACATGAGGGCGTGCACTTCGTGCATGCCGATCCCGCCGCGCCGGCGCGCTGGACCTATGTGACGGATGCAGAGGTCGCGGCGCAAAGCCTGAAGGGCAGCAAGGCAGGCATGGTTTTTTGCGGCCATGTGCATCGCCCGGCGCTTTACGCCGCGAACGGTGCGGGCAAGGCGATTGCCTTTCGCCCGCCGGCGAATGAACCGGTGCCGTTGCTGGCATCGCGCCGCTGGCTGGCGGTGCTCGGGGCGGTGGGGCAGCCGCGCGATGGCAATGCGGCGGCCTGCTACGGCATTCTGGATACTGGCTCCGCCGAATGCACCTGGCAGCGCGTGGCTTATGATGTGGAAGCCGCCGCCGCCGCCATCCGCGCTGCCGGCCTGCCTGATGCGCTCGCGGCACGCCTGCTGCGCGGGGAATAGGCCCAATCATGGAAAAACTCGCCCCCGGTTCGGTGATTGATGGCTTCACCCTTGGCCCACTGCTGCATCGCGGTGGCATGGCGAGCCTTTATGAGGTGACACATCCGGATTGGCCGGACCTGCCCATGCTCATGAAGCTGCCCAAGCTGAGCTCGGGCGAGGACCCTGCCGCCATTGTGTCCTTCGAGATGGAGCTGATGATCCTACCGCGCCTGACCGGGCCGCATGTGCCGCGCTGCATCGCGACCAAGGGGTTTGAGGCAACGCCCTATATCGTCATGGAAAGGATCGAAGGCGCATCCTTGCTGCCGCTGCTGAAGCAGCTTCCCTTGCCGATTGAAGACGTGGTCGAAATTGGCCATGGCGTGGCGCTGGCCCTGGATGATCTCCATCGGCAGAACGTGGTGCATCTGGATATCAAGCCATCCAATATTCTGCGCCGCGCGAATGGCGCGGTGGTGTTGGCGGATTTCGGCCTCGCGCATCACGCCAAGCTGCCTGATCTGATGCAGGAGGAGTTTCGCCTGCCCTATGGCACCGCGCCCTATATGGCACCGGAACAGGTCATGGGCGTGCGGGGCGATCCGCGCAGTGATCTGTTTGCGCTTGGTGTCCTGCTGTATTTCTTCACGACTGGGGAACGCCCCTTTGGCGATCCGCAAAGCCTGAAGGGCTTGAAGCGGCGCATCTGGCGCGATCCGGTGCCTCCCATTGCGCTGCGCAAGGATTGCCCGGAATGGCTGCAAGAAATCATCCTGCGCTGCCTGGAAGTGGAACCTGCACGGCGCTACCCGAATGCGGCGCAATTGGCGTTTGATCTGACGCATCAGGACCAGGTGGCACTGACGGCGCGTGCTGCGAAGCGCCAACGCGATGGTTGGGCTGCGGTTTTGCGCCGACGCTTCAACCCGGAAGCGAAGCCAGTGTTTCGCCTGCCATCTTCCGCCGCGCGCCAGCAATCCCAGGCGCCAATCATTGCTGTGGCGGTTGATTTGCACGAAGCGGAAGCGGGGATGGCCGAGAATTTACGCGATGCCGTGCGCCGCATTCTGCCAAGCCTGCCGGGGGCGCGCCTCGCTTGCCTGCATGTGCAAAAGACAAGCCTGATCGGCCTTGATGAGGATACGGATAAGGCAGGGCATAACCGCCATGCGCTGGCGATTGCGGCGCTGAAGCATTGGGCGCAGCCGCTTGGCCTGCCAGAGGAAAACACCACCTTCCACGTGCTGGAAGCGGTGGGCGTTGCCAGCGCCATTCTGGAATATGCCGCGGAAAACCGCGTGGATCATATTCTGCTGGCGGCGCGGCCACCCTCAGCGCGGGGGCGCTGGTTGGGTTCAGTTTCCGCTGAGGTGGCGGAAAAGGCGGAATGCTCCGTCACCGTGGTGCGGCCAAGGCGTCGTGGCGAAGTGCCAGATTGAACGAAAATTCATTCAAATTCGAGCACTTCGCCATTCAAGGCACCGCAAGGCGTATTGAGATAACGCGACCATTCGAAATTTCGAAAGAAAAAGGCCAAGCACCATAGGTCCAAAATTCTCCACCATCTCGCCAAAGGCCGGTGCCACGTTTCGGGATCGCTTCGCGGCGAAATGGCTGACCAAGACGGCTTATGATGAGGTCGGATGGCGCACCAAGACCAATCGTTTCAAAGGTCCATTCCGATGGGGCCGAGGTGCCCGTGATTTGCAGCGCAGCGATCCTACGCCCCGCAACCGTTGCAGCGACATAGGCAGTGCTGCCCAACAAATGGACCGTCACAGTGGCGTTGCCTTGCGGGTGCGTTTGACTGGGTGGCGGAAGCTTACCGTTCAACGTTGTGGCCGGATCCATAAGGTAGAGCGGCCCCAAGCGATCACATTCATGCGGACCACGCTGCAGATTTCGCATCGCGCAAACAAAGGATTCTCCGGCGCGTTGATACCCGAAGCGCGGTTGATCGGTCCTTTGAGCGACCGCTTCAGCACAGCACAAGGTCAGCATCAGCATCGATAATGCAACAGGTTTAAGCGACGCTTGCCTCATGATGACCTCTCCCCGGCTGAATGCGGTCTTATGGTGCAGTTGATTGAGCGCAGAATGGACAAACAGCGGGGGCCTTAAAGCCCAGCAACGTCCTAACCCCGCCTTTTCGACAGCCAGCTTTCCATCCGCGCCAGCGCCTCCTCAATCACCGCATCGCCCTTGCAAAAGGCAAAGCGCGCGTAATGTGATGGCGCATCCTCACTGGCATAGAACGCGGTCACCGGAATCGCGGTGACCTTGGCTTCTTCCGTCAGCGTGCGGCAGAAGGCGACATCATCACCATTGAAGCCAAGCGGGCGGAAATCGGTCGTGATGAAATAGGAACCCTTGGTCGGCAGCACATCAAAGCCAAGCCGCGCGAGGCCCGCGCCGAGCTTGTCGCGCTTCGCCTGCAAATGCGTCGAAAGCCCGTGGAAATAGGCGTCATCCTTCATGAGCCCCACCGCCACACCGCGCTGCAAACTGGGCGCGGTGGTGAAGGTCAGGTTCTGGTGCGCCTTCGTTACATTGGCCGCAAGGCTGCGATCCGCCGTAATATACCCAATCTTCCAGCCTGTCAGCGAAAAGGTCTTGCCGGCACTGCCAACCCGCATGCAGCGCGCGCGCATGCCGGGCAGCGTCATCAGCGGGATATGCTTCGCGCCATCGAAGGTCAGATGCTCATAGACCTCATCGCAAATCGCGTAGCAATCATGCTGTTCCAGCAGGCTCGCGATGAAGCGGAGTTCTTCTTCGGTGAAGACCTTGCCGGTCGGGTTCATCGGCGTGTTCAGCAATACTGCCTTGGTCTTCGGCCCGAAAGCCGCGGCCAATTCCGCGCGCGGCAGCGCCCATTCCGGCGGGCTGAGCCGCACCAGCTTCGGCACCGCACCAAGCAACCGCACCACCGGCAGATAGGTGTCATAAAGCGGTTCAATCAGCACGCATTCATCGCCGGGATTGAGCACCGCCATCAGGCAGGCGGTGATCGCCTCAGTGGCGCCTGAGGTCACCACCACCTCGGCATTTGGGTCAGCCTCAATACCATAGAAGCGCTTATTGTGATGGGCGACCGCCTGGCGGAGTTCCGGCACGCCGCTCATGGGTGGGTATTGGTTGCGGCCATCCAGAAGCGCGGCGGCGGCGGCATGGATCACATCGGCCGGGCCATCATAATCAGGGAAACCCTGGCCCAGATTGACCGCGCCATGCTGATTGGCGAGTGCCGACATGACGGTGAAAATGGTGGTGCCAATGCCTGAAAGGACTTCGTTCTGCGGCTTCATCTAACCTGCCCGACTGCTTTGAACCCTGGCTGGTCACTGCCAGCCCTACACGCTTATGGGGTGCGATGCGGCGGGGGGCAAGCCACCGGGCGGCGATGCCCTGGTTTTGGGCTCTATGACCAAAAATTAGGCTCTTCTTGCCCAGAAAAGTGTTTTTCTTGCCTTGGTGCGATTGTCCCCGGCTACCGCCGCATGCCATATGCGGCGCGATGTCGCGGGGCATGGCGCCGCCGAGCATGGCATGGGGTCAACCCCATGATGGGACGGGAGCGATGAAGAAGATCGAAGCCATCATAAAACCCTTCAAACTGGATGAGGTGAAGGATGCGCTGCATGAAATCGGGCTGCAGGGCCTGACAGTCATCGAAGCGAAAGGATTTGGCAGGCAAAAAGGCCATACGGAGCTTTATCGCGGCGCCGAATATGTCGTGGATTTTCTGCCAAAGGTGAAGGTGGAAGTGATTTGCAGCGACGACATGCTGGACCGCGCCGTGGAAGCCATTCAGGCAGCAGCCCGCACGGGCCGGATTGGTGATGGCAAGATTTTTGTATCGGATATCGCAGAAGTGATCCGCATTCGCACCGGCGAGCGGGGCGCGGACGCGGTCTGAGGCTTTTGAGTTTCGCCCCACCCCATCTCGGCAGGGGTTGCGGGGCGAGGGTGGCAGGAATAGACCCTGCCGCGCCTGAGTAAGCCGGGCAGGTGCCGCTGAGGCATTTGTCTGGTGCCGGACTGGGCCGCGGGATACCGAAGTCGCGGCTCGGGGCAGTTTCTTTCGGGGTTCGCTAGCAGGGAATAGGATTGCACAGGATGGCCAAGAAGCCAGCAGCCGCCGCGGGTGGCAATGCCGTCTCCAAGGTTATGGAGATGATCAAGGAACACAGCGTCGAATATGTGGATTTCCGTTTCACGGATCCGCGCGGCAAGTGGCAGCACACCGCCCAGCATGTTTCGACCATTGAGCCGGAAGTCTTCGAAGAAGGGATCATGTTTGATGGTTCCTCCATCGCGGGTTGGAAGGCGATCAATGAATCCGACATGATCCT
>Ga0169931_10015424_pt1 | contig 10226 bp, 6 predicted proteins | sample Kivu_15m_20L_FD_129675 | JGI IMG/M metagenome (GOLD analysis project Ga0169931, IMG submission 129675) | Freshwater microbial communities from Lake Kivu, Western Province, Rwanda to study Microbial Dark Matter (Phase II) - Kivu_15m_20L... | ecosystem: Environmental > Aquatic > Freshwater > Lake ... | reverse complement strand
CAACATCCCTAAAAACTATACAGGAGAACGAGAAAGCCCCATTGCTCTGAACAAAAAGTTAGGTAGTGCTTTTTGGGGATTTCGTTTATCTAAATGAAGATACCATCCCATCTTTTTGAGAATAGGGAGTTTAAATGCCTCAACAAACTCAATAAGAGTACCGTCAGGATCTTCGATATAGCTGAATCTACCACTGGCCTCATTCATATCAAAAGCGTGTTGACTGTCGACAGTGAAAGGATAACCCAAGTTGGCGCAATGATCTTTAAGGGCATCGGTATTTTGAACATCAAAACATAGGTGGATAAAGCCTGCGTCTCCCCAATAGCGATTTTCAAATATTTGTGAGGCTTTTCGATCCATAGACTGAATTAATTCAATCTGCCCCGAATCAACCAGATTACTAAAGAATCCAATTGGTTTCTGGTTCTTTTTCAACTTAACTCGTCGGAAAAGTTCATCGCCAACATTATAGGCAGCTTTAAGATCTTCAAACCTATTTGTTTCATCGAAAATGATGGTATCAAAACCCAGTACATTTTTGTAAAAAGAGATAGAGGTATCCATATCACTCACTCCAATCAGAGCACCGGATATGCCTCCCATGGGATGTTTATAGTCTAGGAACCATTCCTCACCCTCATAAACCTGATAAGGATTCCCAAAAGGATCGAGTAAGGAAAACCATTTCTTACCATTAGGTGCGGTCAAGATCTCACTTTGAAGCTTAAGTCCTCGATTCCTGAGTAGGGTATGTGCTTTTACAATGTCTTTGGCTTTAAAAGTCGAGGCAAAAATTCCCAGATCTCCTAATGTTGGTTTAACTGCGGCCGATTCGCTATTTCTACTTTTAAATTGCCATAACTCTAATCCACCACCGCCTTGAAGGTTCAGTGCAAACACAGCATGTCGCTTATGAACTTGACCACCAGTGTAGCGTGTCATCAAGGTAGCTTCGTCAGCGGAGTCAAAGAGTTGGAGATCAGAGCCCACTTTTCTAGCCCAATCCCATGCTTTATAAACATCAGGATTACCGATGCCAACCTGTTGAATGCCGGTTATGATATGTTTCGCCATTATTAGAAGATATGATTAAAGTGAACGTACGGCTTGCTCACCATTCTGAAGGCGACGCAGGTAATGTTGCCATTCCAGTGGAGAAGTAATCGGAAAAACGAATTGAAGCATAAAATTTCGGGTAGTCAAACTGATTTTACGACTTTGTTCTATGGATATGTACAGGATTTCCATAAGATTGATGGATCCTGATTCAGAGGATACCGACCACTCTACTCTGTCTGTAAATAACTTTGCTCGCCCTCGGCCTTTGGGCATCAAATTTGGATATGTGAATTCAACCAATATATCGGCAGGTTGATCAAGAATTAAATTTTCATCATCGGCCAGGATGGGCATTTTGCACATCTTATCGTATATATGGATAAGATTGTGTTCCTGGCCATTTTTATCCAGGAGTCTGGATGCTGCATTCATTTGGAACGACCAATCAGCCATACTACTCGAAACGGTGGTACCATCTGGGGTATTCACCATTTGGCTCACTCCTGAAACAGGGCATCGGAATAAAAGTTTATGGATTCCTTTTGCGGGATTCTTCGCAGTATTAGGAAAGCATTCTTGAGGTGGATTGTAATCATCCATATTGAGTACCTCGATACAAGCCTGACGAAAATCCTCAAAATTTGAAAAATCCGAAGCTTTAAATGGCTTTGTAAATTCAACGATACAGTTATTTCTTCGAGGATTATCTGCCCAACGGGGCCAGTTCAGATAGTTTCCGTGTACTTTGACGCCATGTACAGGTAAATCGAACTTATGAAATACTTTGAGCGTACTTTCGACAACAGGTTTAGGCTGACCATCCCAACGGCGACCACCTTCAGGATAGATGACAATCATGCGTTCTTGGTCTTTCATTTTTACCAGATGGCGCACAACACTTGGATCTGGTACATATTTGACTGTGGGCACAATTCCGATCGATCCCATAAAGATCTTGGAAGTTGTCTTCCGAAAGTATTCGCTGGTCATCACGCCAGCGGTAGGCTCGTCAAAGAATTTGTCGTTTAGGATGAAGGGATCAAAGTTATTGGAGTGATTCCCAAAAAGAAACACTGGACCTGTTTGCGGCATATTCTCGATCCCAATAATCCTGGGATTGGTGTAATACCTCATCACTGGCATGATGATCATTCGTTGCAGTCGAAACATCAACTCTGAAAAACCTCGATCGTTCTTACTAAAAATTGGCATAGGAATAAATCAATTCTTAACTAGATTATATCTTCCGCATCGGATGCTTTTTTAAGACTTTGATCCGCATGAGATGGCATGCTGGTGTTGTAATTGGCCGAGATATCTGACGGGTAAACCGTTAAAAAATTCATATCAGGTCGAAGCTCAGCAAACGTCAGAGGTAATTTATTTAAAGATGGTTGCCATCCTATGCTATCCTCTTTGACATTTAAAAGAACACATAAATCCTCGGAATTTAATCTGGAGCGGACCATAACCATAAGGTCGTTCCAAGTACTTGCCGTTTCAAATTTGATATCAAAATCAGGTTTGATCGTTTTATTAATCTCAGTGATTCTTTTTGTATGGTCATGCAAGGTAAAAACGGTAATCCCAGCGTCAAGTTGAGAGGAAAGTAATTTAATTGCACGTAATGCAGCTGGAAATCCTAATTCTCTTTCAACAAAAGGTGGAATGATTAAGATCACTCGATTATTTGTGTTTATTGGTCGCTCGAGCTTGCAAACAAAGAGTAATTGATGCGTATCTGATAATATTTTATCTAGAACACTTCCAAATATGCGTTGCTGTGTTGAAACTTGACCGTTCCATCCTATAACAATAGCACTAATGCTGAGTTCTTTTGTAGCTCGTATGATGCCTGAGGCAATGTTTAGATCCAGCCTAGTTACAGGTTGTGCGGGCACATTTGCTGCCGTGGCATGAACTACGGCATGGCTAAGCATTTTCTCACTCAGTGCTACCTGTGTTTGCACGTCATCACCATCTCTGGCTACACTTAGTGGAAATAGAGGTTCTTTGGAGGAAGGATCACGTATTAGAATTGCTAAATCAATGAGGGAACCAGCCGTACTTGGATTAGCTAATGGTACCAAGAATCTATGATGTCCAATTTCAGGTGTCTTTTCGATCTCATCTTCCTCAACGGCGAGAAGGCGACCATATTTTTCAACCAACATGGGCCCAATTACACATGTAATCAAAATCATTAGGACAACAGCATTAACGGCATTCTGACTGAATAGGCCAACTTCAAATCCCACCAGTGTTACGGCGAGTGTTGCTGCTGCTTGTGGAGTTGTCAAACCTGAGATAACTCCAAACTCATTTTTACTATATGAAAACAACCATTGTGAGATTTTAGCAGCACTTATTTTCCCAACATATACTAGTGATGTAAAAACGAAGGTATATATCCAGACGTCCAAACTCGAAAAGAGTACTTTAAAATCAACAAGCATACCTACGGAGATTAGAAAAAATGGCACGAGTAAAGCATCGCCAACAAACTGTATCCTCAACATGGAGGTGCTGTTTTCAGGGATTAATTTGTTTAATGATAACCCAGCCAAAAAGGCCCCAATAATCGGCGCCAATCCAATTGCTTGAGCTAAAGCTGCTGATATAAAAAGGCAGCTGAGTAGAAAAGCGTACTCGGTGCTACTATCATTTTGAACATTACGAAAAAACCAACGTCCTATTCGAGGTAAAAAAAATATAATTGCTACACCATATAGCAGCATTGAACTGGAAAATTTAATCCAAAACCATTTGTTTAAATCTCCACCCAAAGAAGCCATCACTACTGCCAAAAGCGTCAGTGCTACTAAATCACTTACAATACTTCCCCCTAAAGCCATAGTAACCGCCTTGTTTTTTGTGATACCTAGGCGACGTGCAAGGGGATAGGCTAACAAAGTATGTGTTCCAACAATACATCCAAGTAAAAGAGAAGTCTCAAAAGAGTAGCCCAAGAGATGTAAGCCAACCCCCAAGGCTAGCATTTGTGGAATAATGAATGTCAAAAGGCCGAAAGCCGCACTGCGGCCGCGCATTTTTCTGAACTCACTTAAATCGATAGAAAGACCGGCCATGAACATGAGATAGATTAATCCCACGGTACCTAGTAAAATGATTGTAGTATCACGCTCAAGTAAACCAAGAGCACTTGGTCCTACAATGGCACCAAATAAAATGAGACCTATAATACCCGGGACTTTAAACCTGCGGAATAATAGTGGTGCAGTAAAAATAATGATCATCACCAAGCCAAAAACAAGTACTGGATCGGTGATGGGGAAGGGAAGCTGCCTGTATAATTCTTCAAACGACGAATGCATGCGGTGCTATTCTGTTATAGTTTGAGTATTTCAAAGGAATATACTGTTTTCGCATCTTTACAGACGTGCTGAATTTTTCAATCCGTATCTTTGCACTATGAGAAAATTAAATGATTATCAGCTTATCGATAGTGGAAATGGGCGTAAACTGGAACAATTTGGAGACTTTGTCTTGAATCGACCAGCTTCCCAAGCTATCTGGAAACCACGTCTAAACGATAAGATATGGTCCGATGCTCATGTAATCGTTGATCGCGATGGTAAACGTACCCTCCTACAACGAAGTAAAATACCTGATTCCTGGTCCACAATGATCGAGGGTATACTATTTAAATTGTCTGTTACCGATTTTGGACACATTGGGGTATTTCCAGAGCAACGATCAAATTGGGCTAAGCTTCAGAACATTATTAAAGATCGAGTGAAGCAGGGTGATGTGCCCAATGTATTAAACTTATTTGCCTACTCCGGAGGATCTACCTTGGCCTGTGCCAAGGCCGGTGCAAAAGTAACTCACCTCGATGCCAGTAAGGGAATGGTAAGTTGGGCCAGAGATAACGCGGTATTAAATGATTTGCAGCAGGCACCCATTCGGTGGATGGTTGATGATGTGATCAAGTTTTGCGAGAGGGAATTAAGACGAGGTGTACGATATGATGGTATTATTTTGGATCCACCTACCTATGGCAGAGGGAAGGCTAATGAAGTTTTTAAAATTGAAGAACACTTACCATCTCTATTAGAATTGTGTAATCAACTACTTTCCGATAAGCCTCTGTTTATTCTATTAAGCTGTCACACACCTGGATTCACACCAATAGTTTTAGAACACCTTTTACGTCAAGCCATTTCATCCAATTCGGGTACATTTCAGCCATCGGAAATGTTACTTGAGGGAACATCAGATGATGTTCCCTCTCTTCCTAATGGAACACAGTGTTTTTGGATAGCGCCTTAAGGTTCGATGCGTTTTCATATCTATGATTTAGCAAGATATTGAACATAGTCAGAGCGGATATCCTCTGCCCATTTTTGAGTAAACTCAGGCAAAAGTAAGGCTTCGCCCTTCTCGTTTTGTTTAAATCCAAGATGAATCTGAACAGATTCAAGAACAAGTTTGTATTCTCGTTTTCTTTTGTCCTCATTGAGGACACGATCTTTAACCCAATCAGATTGATTAAGATAGTCTTTTGTTAATCTGCTTAATTGCTCGTTGATTCGGCTTATCGTTTTATTCCTGTATTTTCGAGCGTAATCTAAACTAGGTAGCTTATCAAAAAACATATCCTCTATTCTATCAGTGACTTGATATTTCTGACCTATGTAAAATTTAAAACTTAACCAAATAATCAGCTGTATTTCTATAGTACTCAAATGGTCTTTTAGATCAATATTATGAATAAGAATAGTGGGATTATCCGTCAAACGAATAGTCCATGGGACCATTGTGTTCTTGTGATTTTCCTTCTCCTTTTCAGCTCTATGGAGTGATCTATCCTTTTTTATTTTGAAGTATGCTAAACTAACGAGCAGTAGACTCAATAAAATTCCAAGACTATAGAGAAATCTCAAATTTGGGAAAGAGGACAAATTATTTTTTTCTTCTGTATCACGAACCGTTTGAATCAACGAACGAATGACAGATTCATTGGGTACGGGTATACGACTCACCCTAATTATACTCGTATTGAATTCTGATACCCAAGGTGACCAAAAAATGATGATCTCATCGTTCGTTTCATCATAACTTAGATGCCGAATCAAAGGCTCTTTATTTAGGCCCGTGATTGGCAATGGTAAAAGAGCCCCATAATCTGCAATTAAGTCATACACCATAAAACGATGTAATTCATTTTTTGCCCCTCGGTAATGGTACCATGCTAATTTGTCCTTTGTATTTAAGGCACCATTAGGCACTCTGTAAAAATAAGTGCTCCTTGGTTTTTGATAAAAGCTGAGTTCTGTAAATCCATAAAGGTATTTTTGACTCCATGAATTAGAGAGTATGTCAAATACCCAATAGTCTGATAATTCAATTTCAGAGCCCGATATATCTTGTCTTCCGAATTCATAGGCATGTCCACCAAAAATATGTAAGCTTCTGTTGTCTGTTGAGAAAAGAGAAGCTGGGTAATACCGGTTTGATGGGTAGATATTTTTACTTGCCAATGTGATAATTTTCCAGGAAGTATCATTTAACCGAAAAATAGAAAGTATACCGTGGTCTTGACCGATTTCTCTTCCCCCAAAAACGATGATGTTACCACTTATCGGATCAATTTGGGCAGCATGGTGCGGTTTTATGTCACTATCTGCACTACTATATACCATATTTATTTCGGGATCTCCTGGTATCCAAGACTGAATTATACTGCCATCCTTATTCCATAAATAGAATTTTTTTAAAAGGCTATTGAATCGGATATTCCAATCCGTTTGAATACCTTCTACTTTTCCAAAAAAAGTCCATTCTCTAGACAGGAGAGAAAATGACCACACTTCATTATTATTGAAGTACCACACATTTTTAGAGTCATCTTCAGCGAAAACTCCTGTATACTTAATTCCAGAAATGGATACCTCATTTTGCGGCCAAACAGGTGATGAAGTCGGGTAATTTTTTAGATCTAAGTGGAATACATTGAGTTTGTTTTCATTAGCTTGTGAACGAATATGTATCAAGCTAAGAGTTAAACACATTAAAAACAGAGATGCTAATTCCTTTACAGTCATGAGTTTATATCGTTTTTGATATTTTTGAACCAATTTGAATTACGAATACTGTCTCCTCTTAATGCTATTATTGATTCTGGCAAAATTTCGATGACTATTTCATCTGCTTCAAAATTAATTGCATACTCTCGTTTACGTTTATCTGCAAAAGAATTGCGGTGTATTATAAATTCATTTTTGTTGAAATAGCCTTTGAGGGAACGTCTTAGTTGTTCATCTAATCTTTTTAAACTTGTATTTCTAAGTTTGCGTACATAATCAGGATCAGAATGATGATTAAAGAAAAGTTCTTCTAAAAGCGTACATTGTTGATACTTAGCTCCAATACTATTTTTCCATGCCATCCAGGTAAATAATTCTAATTCCGGTAGAGTAAAATGAGAGATAATATCTACATCAGAGACTGAGATCGATATATTATGGTCCTTGATTTGAATTTTTATAGTAGTTTGTATTGTGTTTATGTCGTTAGATTTTGTTTGATAGGCTAATGGATTCTTATTTACAGTATTTTTTCTTTGTATACGTCTAAACCAAATAAATCCAACAAATACTGTAAAAAATAGTCCTGCAATGATGCTTAGATTCTCATTATCTATGCTTGTGTTAATTCTACTTATTTCGCTAGTTCTAATCGAGTCCATTAGATTTCTGACTTTCTCCGGCGCGAGTAGAGGCATTTCTCGAATTTCAAGTGAAACAGACCGATCGCCATGATTTAGATGAGCCTCATATAGAATAAGTCTATTTCTCTCTTTTTCATATTCCAAATAAAGTAGTCCTTGACTTTTGACGAACACTGGAAGATAAACTCCAAATCCTCTTTGTATATCATACACTAATACTTGTAAATGATCTATGGATTTGCTGGGTACGAGATACCAAATAATTTCGTTGGTGTCATCGATGTCATTTGTGTTCAAATAGCCATATTCAGGTATGGAACGATTCTCTTCAGAAATGGAGCTGAGTCCATACAATGGCATAGATGTCCAAGAATTTTGATCAAAATCAAATATCCAATAATCATAATAGCGTACGGATTCATTGCCCAAATCATGGCGTTCTTCAGGATTTCCATATCCCCCGGTAATATGTAACTGGTTCTTTCTTTCGTCAAATAAACCAAGAGCATTTCTTCGGCCTTTAGGTCGGTTTTCTGGATTTGTGACCATAATGATAGACCATTCTCGAATGGATGGGTCGTATCTAGAAATGGAGCCTTTATCCTGCCAAAAGCCGGTCCCCCCGAAAGCGTAAATACTGCCGGTAGTTGGATGAATAAATCCAAAATGGTCAAATTGTGTTCGATGATGAAATGATTTATCTAATCGTATCATAGACCTTGATCCAGGAGTCCATTCAAACACTTTCCCTGCACCTCGTGACCAAAAAAGGATTTGTCGTTTTTTGGCATCATAGGCTCCTCGGATTTCATAATCATCAAGGTTAAGCGTATCAAAAAAAGTCCATTTCATCTTTATTTTATCCAGATGATAGACTTTATTATCAGTAAAAAGCCAAACGCTGTCCCCAGGAACAGAGACAAAGGAGAGAATTCGCTCATCATAAGTCCTCTTCGGAATCTCCCCAGAAGTTGGAATTAGACTTGTGTTGATGGTACTCTGATTTTCAGTGGACAGGCTCAGAGTTTGTAACAGCACTAAAAAAACAATACCAAGAAGAAACATATATCCTTTACATAGTTCTTGACTAACCGGATCATTGGGGTAGTAGGAATTATCTCTAGAGGAGACCGTTATGTATGATACTAAATAAGTGAGTTTATTATCAAAATTTATAATAAAACCCTAAATAAAGAGCTGAAATAAAGTAAAAATGGGGGGGGTAAATGACTTAATTACAAAACAAATATATTATTTAAAGTATAGTCAATAATCAATTGAACGATACGAAAATGATCTATTAAGGAATGGATGAGTAAAACTATATTTGGGAATTTTTTACAGGTAGAATAGAGTATTTAAGTAATCTACACTCAATTTTAGCATTCATAAAAGGTGTCTTTTCATCAGCTCGTAAACCAACAGATTTCACTAATTCCGGATTTCCAGTAAATAAAAAAGCATCAAAACCTTGGAATTTTTTAAACCATTTTCCAATGTCATTATATAATGGTTTCAATTCCTTGATATCTCCTAATTGCTCTCCATATTCCGCGTTCATTATGATGATCCCATCTTGATCATTTTCAGGGATATTCAGTTCGCGAAAATCTGTAATCTGAAAATGGATTAAATGTGCAACGCCTGCTTCAATTGCATTAAGTTCAGCAGCACGTATGGCCGCAGGATTGATGTCGCTAGCGGATATAAAAACATCTTCAGGATCTTTGACCTGATCTTTTAATGTCTGAAGGATTGCGGATTCTGTTTCTATATCAAACTTTTTAAGATACTGATATGCGTAATGATCTCTCATAAGACCAGGTACCCTATTACTTGCCATCATCGCAGCTTCAATAGCTATCGTACCGGTTCCACACATGGGGTTGATTAAGGGTGCTTTTTTATTCCAACCTGTTTGCATTAGTATCGCTGCGGCGAGTGTTTCCTGCATCGGTGCGGCAACTTTGTGGATACGATAGCCACGTTTATTGAGGGGTTCTCCCGTTGTATCAAGGAAGATTCCACCTTCTTTTTCATTCCAAAACAAGAAAACAGAAGCACCTTTGTGCTCATTTCCTGAATCGGGTCTTCGCCCGTATTCGGCCTTCATTCTATCTACGATAGCATCCTTGACTTTAAGGTTAGCGAAACGACTATCTCGAATGCTCGGGTGTCTCACAGCTGAGTCTACACGAAAGTAGCCATCTACTTCGATCCATTCTTGCCAGGGTATTTCTAAAACTTGTTGATAGAGCTGATCAGGATTTTTTGCATGGATGTCGCTTAAGTGCAGCATAACCCGATGGGCGGTAAAAAGTGATCTATTTAGTCGGATAGCATCGATCAAAGATCCCTCAGTTTCAATTCCATGCTGTAATTCGCGAATGATTGGGTATCCGAGTTGCTCCAATTCCAGACGAAGCATTGGAGCCATATACAAGTTTGTAGTTACGAGAATTTTAGTCAT
>Ga0169931_10015423_pt1 | contig 10227 bp, 11 predicted proteins | sample Kivu_15m_20L_FD_129675 | JGI IMG/M metagenome (GOLD analysis project Ga0169931, IMG submission 129675) | Freshwater microbial communities from Lake Kivu, Western Province, Rwanda to study Microbial Dark Matter (Phase II) - Kivu_15m_20L... | ecosystem: Environmental > Aquatic > Freshwater > Lake... | reverse complement strand
GCGGTGACCTCGATTTCTAAAAAGTTAGTTCTTGTAAAACTCTAAGAACTACTTCTTATTTCTGCGCTGAATACGAGTCTTCTTTAGAAGCTTTTTATGCTTCTTCTTAGCCATGCGCTTGCGACGCTTTTTGACTACTGAACCCATGCTCTCAACTCCTTATAATGGTTTCAATTGGTTGCGAGACTTACCAAACCTTAGTTAACCACATCAATGACCTCCACCATCTATCTCAACATTACTACCATGCATAAAAGCCGAATATTCTGAGCTCAACATAAAAACTAATTCTGAAACTTCCGCTATTGTTCCAAGCCGCCCAGCAGCGATCCTATTCTTTTCTAGCCAAATCTCTAGTCCGGATGGGTCCTGCTTACTTAGGCGATTGAGTCCTTTACCTTCAACATCGATTGGACCCAAGGATAAGGCAATTGGAACAACATTCACATAATTTTTTCCAATTTTGTGGCTCAGGAATTTTACAAAAGATATGAGCGATGCCTTAGCGGTGATATATGGCAATTCAGCGACACCACTCTTTGTAGCTAAACTTCCTATGAATATAACTCTAGCCCATGGCTCTGTTTCGAGCCTTGGAAGCAAACCCAATGTCAAATCAACAGGTGCGTGAAAGTTTAATTGCATTGCCGACCGATAATCATCAGGGTTTAAGGTCTTGTGCTGCACTGGCCCTCCAATAGCAAAAATTAATATATTAGGGCTAAACCCTATTCTCTCAAGTTTCTTTATGAATTCTCTAGCAGCATTTGGCTCCTCAAAATTTTGACTTATCACTTGGAGGTTGCTTGCTCGATGAGATAACTCGCTAGGTAGAGATTCGGCAAAAACCTTAGGGTTTCTACTTGTTACTAAAACTCGATCCCCATTGTTTAGAAACCTTAAAGCAATGCCTGCTCCAATTCCTCTGCTACCACCAATTACCAAAATTCTATTCAATTATGCTCCTTACCTATGCCCACTTCCATCCAAATCATAATTGATGATCCTTAGAATAACCGCTATATGTCGCAGGATTGCTCTCCTGGCTTTTCTCTTGATAAATCCAGTGCTCACTTGTTAAGTAAACTGGCTTGTAGAAATTAACTTTTCCTAAGACCCACTTGGGCTTTATTCCAACAGAATTTACCTCTGGGAAAAATGTTTCTAGACACAAATAGTCCCTAACCCATGCGGCAAAAATTGAAACTGTGCTGTAGGGACTAATCAAGTACTTTGACCTACACATAGTTGCTAAATCCTGCCAGATAGAAGGTGAGCCGCTAGTGTAAATCGCCTTAATTCCGACCTCTTCAAGCAGTTTCTTTGCTAAGATAGGATTTTCAGAAACCACATGAATGTCTAATTCTTCCCTGGCTTGTAAATCGCTCAGCACTTGTTTGAAAACTATAGGTGAGACTATTCCATCACCTTTTGCTGTGGGATAAAGATACTTAAATCGCATATCGCCAATCCGATAATGCATGGTGACAGTAGCCTTCTCTGTATTTGCAGCGCGGCTCAGTAAATAAGGACTTTCCAGATTTGAGTTGGAAAATCGTTGAGATAGATTCTTATGCACCTTTTCATTTTTAATGGGTGGATACCCACCACTTAAGTACTTCAGTTTTTGCGAAACTTGATCCAGACGATACTGGCTGGCTGACAAAGCCCATTCTTTTCGTAGTAACCACCTTAATTTCGCGTCCAAATTACTACCCCGAATCTTCCCGTAAACTCTCTCCATTGACATCAACTGTAGTGGGCCATCTTCTACAATTCTTCCAATTGGAATTTCTAAATTTTCCTTGTAACCACGATGGACTAGATTAGGATCTAATAGTTCATCTGACTTCAACAGTTCACTAATCCCAAATGGATAGTAAACACCAGTTCCATACGAGTAATGCACAAATTTAAATGGGCGGTTAAAAAGTTCACTTACATAAATGGCGTTTGATAGTGCCATTAATTGACTCGCAATTCCTCCTGCAGACTTTACAGTGAAGTAATTAGCTTTGCTCATCGAGTGTCCTTGCAACAATTGACCAGAACTCTTGCTCACTCTGCTGACCTAGTTCGAAACTACTGAGAAGAGAGTTATGTATTAATCCACTCGGTGATGATGTGTACTCTATAAATTCTTCGAACACCACATTCTTAATGTTTCTTATCTTGTAAATGCTTTTAGCCATTTCACTGTAAGAAACTTCAAATGAATTCCCTAAGTTCAAAATTTTGCTTTCTCGAGGATTGAGATTATGAATCGCATGATTGAGAAAATCTACAATAGTTGAGGGAATAATAGGAGAGACCATTCTATTGGTTGAAACCCTAATTGGAATTCCCTCTACCCTTTCTCTTTCCCATCTTTGGTAAAATTTAGAGCGCCAGCTCCAAATCTTTGGCATGCGAAAAATATAGTGCCCCCTATCTGAGTATTTATCCATCAAGTGGTTCTCAACTTCAACTTTTTGCCTTGCATATTCATTTCGTGGAGCAGTAGGTGTTTCCGAGCTCACAAAGGGCGCCTCCCCCGAGAATACCAGATTGGATGAAGGGTAAATTATTCTTCCTCCCATCGTCGAAATTACATCAATTAACTCCTTGGTCTTCTCCACATTTACAAATCTCGTCTCTTTTGGCCTTAATTCACAAGCTGCTGGATCTGCCTGGCTCGACCAAATGAAATAGAAATCAGCTTTCGGGATAACCCATTCTTTTGACTCTGCCTCTAGGTTTATTGCTTTGACAATTTTATTTTGGACATCAGATTGCGAGTCATCGCTGATAATAAATGCATTTCGAATTAAGCTTCGCTTTATTTCAGAGTAAACGAAGCTGCGTCCTCCAATATTGTGAATTTTCACTGGCGTATTAATAGGTCGCTAGCTCCATTTTCCGCTCTCGCAAGCCCATAGTTTTTTAATGGGATTTCAAGTATTATCTTAACATGGGGTATCCTGATACTTCCAAAGGCTCAACTTTGGTATCAAAAGGATTTAATAATTTGTTAGGGTTTATCATGTATCAAGCTGATATAAAAGATGTAAGAAAAATTCAAACTTACTATATAAATCTTGACTCGCATGTAGATAAAAAAATAAGAATTGAAGAGATTTTAACCCACGTAGGATTTGAAAACTTCTCAAGGTTACAAGCTGTCGAGAACAAAGTTGATGGTCAAATTGGGTTGATTAATACACACGTTAGCCTATTATCAAGTTTGAAGGTGCCTTTTTTGTTGCTTGAAGATGATGTAGACATCCTGAATCGTGACTTTGAATTATCGATACCTAAGGAATGTGATGTTTTATACCTGGGTAATTCAGTCTGGGGAGATTTCAATGGCAAGGCTAGAATTGGAGTAAAGTATGAAAAAGTTGCTAACGATTCCCGTGTTCTCAGAATTAAAAATATGTTAAGTACTCACGCTATGTTGTTTCTATCTCAAGATTACGTTGATTTTTGTGCCTCAGAGTTGTCCAAAGAGATAGATGCTGGCCGGCCCTCTATCCTTAGGATAGATCAATTCTATGCTCGTACGCAACATAAATGGGGAATTTTTGCACTAAATAGACCCATCTTCTACCAGAAAAATCACAGCAAATCAATGACAAGAAATGAAAAGTGGACTCGCCATAAACTTACAAACTACAAATTTCGATTACAAACGCTATGTGTTCTGATTTTGGCCTTGCTAAAACTTCCCAACTCAAAGTGAATCAACTTCACACAGTTCACACTTCAGGAGTAATGTCACGAAGTAAACTTAGATACACACCTCTTGCTGACCAATTTTCGGCATACTCTTTAGATGACATAAAGCTAACCATTGATTCAAGAATTGAATTCACTGAATAATCTGATTGCTTTATGATTGATTCTAGATTTGATGTGAGTAATTCGCTCTCTGTCACTCTTATTATACATTTCTCCAGTAAGGAACCACTTTTGAAGTTTGCTCCTAAATAGATTGGAACTGCTCCGCACAAAATAGAATCGAATAGTTTCTCGGTCACAAAACCAGGAGAATTTTCAATGATGAAATTATATTGACTTTGTTTTAAGAGATTCAATTTATCATAAATCGTTCCTTTTGCTGTGGGATAATTCTTGAACAACCAATGCAAGTTTCTAAATAGGTTTATTGAATTGCCAACTCGAAGCGAATAACGAGCTATTGCCGCAAAATAGAAAGCCCTTCTTAATATTGACTTTGTCCAAAATTGTCCATATACCTCTATAATTCCATTCTTCATTTCCCTTTCTAAAACATTTCTTCTAAGGGCATACAGGTAATCATCGGGGATAAATTTATTTGAACCAATAAAAACTATCTTTTTAGGCCTCTTTTCCCAGAGGTCTTTTTCATAAATACCCCTTTCCACATTATTTTTGAATTCTTGTGTAAAGTTAAGTGTTTCTTCTTGCTCTAGATGATTGATGGCAGGAAGGTATGGATAACCGAGACTTTCTCCCTTGCAAGTCTCATCAATTACTCCTATCGTATATATCTTTGTATATTGATTTTCGATTTCTGTCTTGTATTGTTCAGGAAACACAGATTGCGTTTCTAGCCTAAGCAAAATGATTGGTTTTAAAACCGCATTTTGCGACTTCCAAGCATCTATAGAGGCATCTGAGTGGTCTAGATTGAGTAACAAGTCTCCGGATCCTTCAAACGCATAGCTATGTCCGAATTCTGAAATGATTTGAAGTAGAACGCTTGCATGTGATTTTGAATTAGGCCTAGGAACATTTATTCCACCTATTATGAAATGCATAGCCTAGTTTCTCGAATCAATAATCTTTGAACTTTTTTGTTCCATACCTGAACCAATAAAAGCGTAATCTAAATTCAACAGTTCCGCTAAATCCTTGTAAAAAGGGGCGAGAAGGGATTCTAATCCGTATTCGTAAACTTTTGATCCTGGTGACATAAAGAGTATATTTGTTAAAGCACCGCCATGTGCTCCATAAACCTGAGAAGCATAACTAAAAAGCTGAATTTGTTGAAGAATGGGCATGGACCCAGGATTAACTTGACAAAATGCCTCTGAGCCAAAATTATTGCATAGATATGTCTCTATACTCATCTCTATCTCTTTATCAAACCTTGAATATCCTTCACGAGTAATAAAAATGAGCTTTTTAAGTTCTGTTTTTCCCGATACCTTGTTAGTAGTACTTTGAAAACTTGAACGTAGCAATTCCAGCCGGATCCTGTTTGGTTTACGATCCTCAGCCCACACAATTATCATTTTTCGAAAATTCATCATTTGTTTCTCTGTTTTGTTGAGTTTCATCTGAAGAAGTAACAGAAATTCGTAAACAAAATGGGGTTGATTATTGCTTGTCCAAACTTCAATATGCGGATATAAGTTTCGGGCGGTAATCAAAATTGGTAATTCTTCTAATAGAAAATGGTAATAGAAATCTTGCTTTGGTAAAACATAAGCCAAGCCTTCAAAGTCAGCTTCATTTCTCGCTTTATACCTAGATAGCCTTTGCAATTGTCTAAAGTATTGTCCACTCATTATGTTTCGGTCGCTCAAGGATGGTGCTATTAAATGATTTGACTTACTCTTCAAAATCCCCGATGTTATATCGGCAATCACACCCTCTACAACCGAGATAGAGTATTTTAAATCGTTAATTTGTTCGATTGGGCCTTTGCTTTGAAATACATTTTCGACAATAGAGTTGAATGTCATTCCTTGATTTGTTTCTGCATTCCTTGTAACAGTAACTTTAAATACGGTGTGCTTAAGGGAAATCATCTCAAGGCATCTAATAACTGCTCCAATAGGATTTTTAGCCCATCTCGTAATTTTCTGTAAGAGTGTAGTGCTAAATCGATCAAAATCATTGACGTCATATCCCATATATGAATAATACATTGCATTCTGTTGTACACTCATCATTGCTTCAGAGATAGGAGTCTATGAAGAAGTTAAGGCTTCAGAGATAGGAGTCTATGAAGAAGTTAAGTGCAAGCTTGTACTCGATATTTATTGTTGGTTTTATAGCTCGAGTACTCCTTTTAATTCTCTTGCCACAAAAAGCAACAATTTTGGCGCCTGACGAAGCAGCTTACGCAGGCCTCACCTACTGGGTTTCTCACGGACTGGATATCCGCGATTTCCCTGGCCATGGCCATGGACTTTATGAAAGAACGAGAACATACATACTTTTCTCTGTCCTTTTCTATCGGATGGGTTTTGATGAGTACACTGCGACACGGCTAACCTCACTTACTTTCTCAATTTCCTTGAGTTTTATCTTGCTACGGCTCTTCTTAAATCAATTAGTAAGGACTCCTGCTCTCAAACCATTACTAAGCTTCTCGCTTGTCTTTGTCTTTGCCTTTCTAAACCTATTACCTAGCTATATTCTATGGTCTGTCCTCGCCATTCGTGAAACTACTTCACATTTTTTTATTTTTTTATCCTCTCTGATTTTTTCTAAAATACTTTTGAAGGAGCCTAAGTTCAAACTAAACACTCTTCTCTTATTTGTGTTCGTAGCTCTTGCCTTCGGCGTTAGAGCACAATCTGTCTGGATTCTATTGGCTACCTTTCTAGTTTGCTCTTGGTTTGTAAGAGACACTTTTTTTAGGAAATTAGGATTAACTACTCTTATCCTAGTTTCCTTTGCAATAGGAATCTTTTGGACTTCAAACACCTCTTACCTCTATAAAAGTGATCCAGCGCCAAAAGAGACTAAGACGATAATCTTATTATCAGAATCTTTTCAAGCACCACTTGTATCAATTTCTCAGCTAGACGACCGAAGAGTTAATAATCAGCAATTTGCAGCATCTGCCCTCACGCCCCCGGTTTGTAACAACGATGGAGTTCGCCAATTTTTTTGTGAAAATTCACTAATGGGATATCAACTGATATCGTTTCTATTTAGGCCTCTACCCTTAATTGACACAGGTTCACCTCTATTGGTCGTGGCTTCGATAGAGAATCTCTTCTGGGTTGCATTGTATGTATTAGTGCTGATTTTAGTGAAAGAAGCCTACAAAACTGTAGGAGTAAAATTGATCTTAAGCGATCAATTGGTTCGTCTCCATGCAATCTTTCTAGTGACCTTCAGTGTCTCAGCATCAATGTATTTTGGTAACTTGGGTACTGGGTTTCGCCATAAAACTACATTACTTTGGTGTATAACCTTGTTAGTCCTTAGATTAGTACAAATAGCAGGAAAGGACTCTATGTCAAAGATGTCTTTGGGGAAATTGGCCTGGAAACAAAATTAAAATTTTCATCAATTGATACAGGTATTTCGTACTTATACTCTGCTAAAATTTGGCTCACACTTTCAACTTCTTGTGTAAAGCACTCAAAGATTAGGATGGGTTTTTTGAATTCTGAACATATTTTTTTCATACCTTGCAAAATGTCAGAAGTGGTACCTTCGCAATCTATTTTTACAACATCGGGCTTAGGGAGACCTAAATCGTAGACAAGAATATCCGCACTAATCACAATTGTTTTTCCCGAATCACTAGCCCCTTCAGGCTTTATCAAACCTGAAAGGCCTGAATTCAGTCCATTACTGTACCAAAAGGTTTTGGCAAAAAATCCTAAGCCGAGTGCCATGCAATATACATCAATATCCAAGTTATTTACTCTCTTGTTTTCAAGAAAGTAAACCAGCGACTTGGGTGATGGCTCAAAAGCCAAAATTTGACAGTCCGGCAGCAACTTTTTAATTCATAAGCTATGAAGACCTTTGGCTGCACCTACATCCCAAAAGATTGGATTTGGACCCCGAGACTTCAGCTCTTTCGCTAAACACATAAGCACTAATTCTTCGTATTCGCCGTGCTTGAGAAATTCCATATCAGCATAATCACCAGGATTAGCTTAAATCTTTGTGGCGCCATCGTGTGTTTGTATAAACGGCAATATTTCACGCTTTACTGCCAACCTTGAAAATCTTCCCCAGCCAATATTCCTAAATTGTCTAAGAAATATACGTAACACAGTCTTTAGCAAAGATCTCATGCCGCTCTTTTCTTTTTGCTCCAAATTAGTGCATACCTTTGAATGTCTTCCTTTATGATAGCAAACCATTACAGCACGAAGAATTAGACAAGCCTTTACATTCGAAGAATCCCCACAGACTTGCCTGGGAGCCACCCATGAGAATCAAACTCCTGACCTTCGCTTTACGAGTTCTCAGACCTCCTTTCCACCACTGGCTCACTATGTTCATCATCGCTTAATCCACTGATAGTCAGGTGGCTAATTGGGCGGACATGTTCGTCATTATACGATTGGAATGTATCCAAGCAATCATCCAAGGATTCATAGTTTGAAAAGGCTACTACCCTTAACCGGTGAGTCGTAATAGAGATTAACAAAGCCTTGCAGAATAATTACTCACTATGGCATTTCAATTATCAATGAATATGCATTATAAATATTTATTTCTCAGTCCATTCATACCTGGTTGGTTTTTTGTTGTGGATATGTTGTTGATTAAGAGTATTTTAGATAGTCAGGAGCGAGATGGCATAAATGGTGAATTGGTTGAACTTGGAGCGTATTGCGGTAAAAGTTCAATCTGGATTGGATTATGTAAACCGAACTCACAACCATATTTATTCGATATTTTTGAGAACAGGATGGAAACACATTCAAGCCAAGTCTATAAAGACTTATACAGATTGAAATTAGAGACTTGGTTAGAGAGGTTCAGACTAAACTGTCACATCTTGAGTCAAGATTCAAGTCATTTACCTTTTTATTTAAGAGATAAGAAGATTCAACTAATTCATATCGATGCTTCGCACCTCACTAGTGACGTTTTGAATGATCTAATTTATGCTGAAAGTCTCTTAATTCAAGGTGGTTTTATCGTGATAGATGATTGGATGAATCCCACAGACCCAGGTGTCAGCAAGGCTATCTGGAAGTTCCTAACAGAAAGCAAATTATCTATTGCTTTCTGTTCTCCAAATAAGATGTATTTGACTACCGTTAGCGATTTTCACCTCTTGCAGCCACATTCCCGATTTCTAAGAAAGAAGTTGGTATACGTGGATTACGACTTAGCATTCAACATTTATTATCTCAAGGGTTTTGTAAGTGTAATGTCGAAGTTTTTGTCACTTCTTGGCCGGGTGCGAGTGAAATCCAAACTATATTGACTACAGTTTTTGACACGGCAATTGATTGGTTCAACGCCTAGAGTTAAGCTCTTGTCCATTATTCTTTTGGTTGTGATTTTTGGCTGGAAGGTTGAGTTTCAACTGTAACTTCTGGATACACGACGATAAGTGGCTTCTTAAACATGGTCGAGAAGGTGACCTAAAAACCCTTTAGTTGTTTGACGAATGGCGAGGCTTCTTGGTCGGTGACTGGATTGCTCTCGCAGGAGAGGAGCCACATAATTCGCATGCATCAGGTTTCCAAGCCGTTCTTAGTGTTGAGTGGACATTCAGAAGCGAACTATCTGATATGCCAAGCCTTTTCACGATACTTACATATGTACGTTCAATCATTTCTGTGGTTAAGTCACAAAGGTTAACAGGCCCAATTTCTGGAATGACGAATTTATTGATATCCAGGTTAACTCTCTCTATGGTTTTGAATTACCCATCTGAGCTTTTAGCATTCACCCAAAATAGTAGAAAGTCTCAGGCCGTATCGGAGTCTATCCTCGACTTCTTTAGAGTGTTTGTGTTTCATTTTGCCAAGGCATCAATCAGTTTGAGCTCAAGCTCGCGCCTAGTTTTGCCGCTTATGGTTCTGCGCTTACCTCCAGTGGGATATTGATCTATGTAACGCTTTTCAGATGCTACGTACCAAGGGTTCACTTCACTGTTTATTCGTTTTTTTGCCATTCCTTATTCCATCATTGGTTAAGGATGTCCAGATAGTGCAATGGTCTGAAGGAAGGGGCTTGTTGTCTGGGTAAACGTGAAATGACTTAGACAATCCTGGCTGGAAACTTCATATCAGTTGCATCCGAACTTCGAAGCGACTTGCAAAAATGGTCGAATCCCGACCTTCTCCTTTCAATTTATGGAGCCGCTCGCGGGAATCGAACCCGCGACCTTCGCTTTACGAGAGCGACGCTCTACCAACTGAGCTAGGGCGGCGATGCTTTAAAGCTTTAAGCTTTTTTAGATTAATCCAAGCGTACAACGCCATTAGGCGTTGCTAGGTGAACAGCTACAAGTCCGGTTTCTCCATCATTTACCGCTGG